>Ga0209427_10004669_pt1 | contig 15796 bp, 16 predicted proteins | sample DeeMarSWOR136_30_FD_187465 | JGI IMG/M metagenome (GOLD analysis project Ga0209427, IMG submission 187465) | Marine sediment microbial communities from White Oak River estuary, North Carolina - WOR-1-36_30 (SPAdes) (version 2) | ecosystem: Environmental > Aquatic > Marine > Intertidal zone >...
TTTTAATCCTCCTTCTTATTTATTAGAATCGAATGCAAACATCCGATTCCAAACAATGTCAAGAACAAATCCTTATCCTTCCAAAAAACGATGGACTTCTTAAAGATAGACTACACGTACCAGAGTATCCTGTCAAGAACAAAGAAATTGTGAAGTTTCCAGGTCTTTCTGAAAAATAGAACAGATATATTTCACCCCCAGGTTCCCTTCCCGCTCAAAAACAACTCTCTTGCCTGTAAATTGTGAGGGAGTTATTCTTTTACATCCATCATAGAGTCTATTTATATTTCGAAAAATATAGAATTACATGGAAAGGAAAGTGATTATAAGAAACAACCTATCGGCATGCCTGCTGGTATTGCTTGTTCTGGTTGGATGTGATACAAATGATCAAAAAGAGACAGAATATGATACCCACGGAGAAATCAAAGAAAAATTAGAAAGAATGGTCTTGAAAGACAAGGACCTCAGGAATGCACTATTATTGGTCCACTCTGATAAATACGATTTTCACTGGAAGTTCGCTTTCGGAGTCACTGGGGCTGAACAGAAAATCATAGAAAATGATAATCCATATCATAATGCGAGCATCGGAAAGACCTTCACTTCGATAATTATCGCCAGGTTATACGAAAGAGGTGAAATCAGTTACGATGATCCTATTTCCAAATACTTATCTCCTGAGATGCTGGAGAACCTATTTGTATAAAAGGGAAGAGACTATTCCAAGGAGGTGTTGGTACGGCATCTTCTTAATCATACATCGGGTATAGCGGATTACTGGGAGGACAAACCGGTAAAGGGAAAATCAATTTGAGAACTGGTGATTGAAGAACCGGAGCGTTTTTGGAAACCTGATGATATGATTGATTATACAAGGCATAATCAGAAGCCTGTCTCAATACCAGGAAAAAAATTTCATTACTCTGATACAGGGTATAATATTTTAGGTAAAATTATAGAGGAAATCACCCAAAAGCCTTTTCATGAAAACCTTCACACTGAAATTTTTTAATCCATAGGGAATGATCAACAGCCATTTATTGCATTACAGCGAGCCTGCAGAAAAAAACTCTATCCCTATTCTTGACGTCTTCCTTGACAAACATGAGGTGTCTGGATTCAAAAGCATACGTGTAGACTGGGCGGGCGGAGGTATTGTTTCGACAACAGAAGACTTGCTTCTCTTTCATAAGGCCTTGGTCAATAATACGTTAATAAATAAGGAAACATTTGATCTATGCATGAAAGATGCGGGAAGATTCGGAATGGATTATAGGTATGGCATACTCAGCTTTAATATTGGCAAAATGACGATTGTTCAGCCGAAGGAACTCAACATGTGGAGAAACTTCGGCTCAATCGGCGCCTGTATGTTTTACAATCCTGCATATGATGTATACATAATTGGCAGCTTTAGCCATTCCTATTATATCAGAAAACAAGTCCGTTTCATAATTAATATTATTCGAAAATTAAGCAAAATGTGAAAATAGACATTCATTCCAGAATAGGATTTTCTGTCAGGCATTAAAATAATTTGAAATTAAAGAGGCATAAATCACATCTTGATGTTTCTTCTCTCAATGATGGGTAAGCATATGTAGAGCAGGAGATGAATTAATAAAATTAGAACCCTGGTGGGTATAGGATTCAGAGTTGACGGGAGATATTTTCATCGGCGAAAACGTTGGAGGAGTTGCTGATGACACAGGTGAGCGAGACGAGCAGATTTGAGCTTGAAGTAATCGCGAAATAGATAAAGAATTTGAGGGAGGGGATCAAAGAGCTTGAGGGGAAGTGCAAGGAAAAGGGTGAGAGGCTTCAGGGACAGCAGAACCTTTAAAGCATTACGAGCATAGGGAAGGTAAGCTAGACAGTCATCCTGAGCAAAATCGGGAACATTAACGATTTTTCAAGCAAGAAGAAGATTGGGATGTATGAGGTGCATTGTTTCTTTTCAGACATTCCAAGATGTTATGCACTTTGTGAGAAATTGAGGCGCGCCCTACCCCCACTACCGAATGGTCAGGGATGGCCCATTTGGTAGTGGGGTAACAAACATGCAGTTGATAACAAGCAGACCTGATAGGAACGTCAGGTCGTATGCCTCAAGAAAAAGCTCGCACAAATATCATTTCAAATAAGGACAAGCCAAGCACAATCATGTATTTGCCAAAATATCCATAGTCTCCATGATCATGATAAATCATGGCGCCCAAGGGCTCTATGGATGCCAAAATCCTCCTCTGCCGACCAGCTCGTCAAGACTTACTTCCAAGGCATCGGCTAATTTGATGACCGTTTCGATCTTTGGGTTTTTGATACTATTTTGTTCCAACTTAATAAGTGTGTGGTAAGAGATATTTGATTCCCGCGCTAATCTTTCCTGTGACCAACCTTTTTGCTTTCTGAGTTCTTTAAGATTTTTTAAATACATGGATATTTTTATTGGCAGAGTTATAGTATTAGATTACTATATACCTGGGTGCATAGTCATGAATGCCTACATATATTTCTTGTACTTCAAGGCTATTGTACATGAGAAAGGTCTGAATGTGAAGAAATTATGTGTGCCGGCTTTGAGTGTATCAATATCTATAATTCAGTGGCCTCCGGAGCAGCTCTAACACGTAGGCTTCTGCTTTGTTGCGGTTTCTCTGCCCAGTGGTATGAAAAGTCTTTTCGCCCACCAGTCGGTAATACCAAAGGTTACCGCGCTTTAAGAGCAGGTAGGGCCGTTTCACTTCTTTTCATATTTTTTCACAGTGTATATACGACCCGAAGAAAGTTAGGCAGTTACAACGTGAAGTAATTACTGGCAGGTGAGTAAATTACCTTCGGGCAATGCGGGATTCGAACCCACGACCTCTGGCTCCGGAGGCCAGCGCTCTATCCAGGCTGAGCTAATTGCCCAGCAATATGATACTCATGACTGCGGGAAACTTCAATAAAAAACCATCGCTGAAGTGTGGAAAGTGAAAATAGATGGAAACAGTATCTTGTGTAGAGTGTGTGCGAGGGCGAAATTATTCAATCCCGAGTGGTTCTAGATCAGCAAAATCTCTCTTCCTGCCGTTGGTTTTGACAGCTAGTAAAGGAGTGTCTCCATTTTTGATGAGCTGTTATTCAAACTGTGTTTCGTTACTTTCTTTTCAATCATGGTAATCAGCAATCAAACTATGAGATTTATAGTAATGTAAAAACCTATCACTGGTCAGTTCCCATTGTACAATGTGTATTCCGTCATGTAAATGGGTGTAAATGGCGGTTACGCGGTGTGAGCTCGGTGAACCACGATCGCCTTTGGAAAAGCGGGGCAAAGGGCCTGGCAGATACCGCAGCCTATGCAGAGATGGGGCTCCACGTAGGGATACCGCAGCACGACCTCCTCGCCGTCCACCACCTTGGTCCGTTCGTAGTACTTGACCGCCTTTTCAGGGACGGGGCAGACCTCCTCACACACGAGGCAGTTCGTGTCATTCGCATAGACCACGCAGAGACCGTTGTGGATCCGGGCCAGCCCCATTTTCGTATGCTGCTTCTCCTGCAAGGTCTGCAGGGGAATGGCGTAGTTTGGGCAGACGAGCTGACAGACCTGGCAGTTATAATCGCATCCATACTGGTCGAATTCCACATTTGGCGTGAACAGGCTGTCGAAGCCGAAGCCGGTGCCCGTGATCTTGATGATCTCGTTGGGGCAGCTCCGTACGCACTGGAAGCAGCGCAGGCACCGCTCGGCGAATTTGGATTCGGTGCTGACGCCCGTGACTCCCGGCGGTCGGATGAGCCGGGTCTGCACGGAACCTTCTGACCGGTGCCCGACAAGCGACGAGGTGAGCCGGGTGTCGATGACAGTGAAGAGGGCGCCTGCGGCGATACCGCCTGCAAGGATGCCTCCCTGCTGCAGAAACCTGCGGCGTGAGGGATTGGGAATCGTGTCAGTTGTTTGTTTCGTCTGACCGTATCGGAATCCCTTGACAGGACACCGCCCCTCGAAGTCGAAACAGAGTGTGCACTGGTGGTGAAGTACTTTCCTCTCCCTGTACTGTGCTGCTTTCATGGGACATGAGCTGCACCTGCCGCACGCAGAACACTCATTGATGGAAAGCCGGAGGCCCGGCAGGGTGGCAAGCAGGCCGTAGAGCGCGCCCAGTGGACAAATCGTGATGCACCAAAAACGTCGGGAATGCAGGGACATGAGAACGAGCAGCCCCAGAAAGACGAGACCGAGACTGGAGAGGGAGAAGATTCGAATGATCCACACGTTTGGGTGCAGATACTGAAGCAGGGGAGGCGTGAAGAATGCGGTGACCACAACTGCACCGAGCAGAAACCATGCTGGAGGTGTGTGTACCAGTTTCAGCTCGAAGGAAAGAAGATACTTGGCCCAGGGATTTATCTTTCGTAAAGGCTTCAGTATGAAATCCATGAGGTCGATGACCGAACCCAGGGGACAGACCCAGCCGCAGAAAAAGCGGCCGAGTATCACCGTGAGTACGAGGATACCCGCGATGGGAAGCAGATACTGCCAGCGCAGGTTGAGGTGAGTGAGAAACACGAGCAGGTCATACTTGAGGAAGGGGTTCTCAGTGGACATGAATGGGTTGAGCGAGCGGAGGAAAACCCACAGGAACAACCCAAAGAAAGCGATCTGCATCGAGATACGGATGATCTTGAGAACACGTGCATTGTGCATTTTATCAGATTTGAACACTTTTTGAGATAAAACCCTCCAGTTTGCCGATTCCCTTCTGCTGTCCCAGTGCGATATACCCGATTCGGGCCGGGTCTTTGCCGAATAGGCCGGCTGCGACCGCATCGGCGCTCACCACATCGTGGGAAGCGATGATCGTGTCGAGCCGCTTGAGGTAGTCGGGACGTCCGCCGGTCGGGCCGTTCTTGACCATGATGTTGGTGGCGTCTATAACGGTGAGGTGTGACTTCACCCCGAGATTGATATCGGAGATGGCCTCGTGGAGCTCCCAGTGCCACTTTGACCGCTGATCTCCTGTTATGCCCATGAGGTTCTTCATCCCGACCGTCAACTCCGCGGATGAGTGATTCTTGGCCACCGGAAGATTTATGAGCACGTCGGATTCAAGGATGTAGCGGTTGACGGTGGTCTCCTTGAGCCAGTGCGCTCCTCCGATACGTATTCCGGGGTAGAGCTTTTTCGATACATCGTTGACGTAGAGCACCTTGGCTCCAGCCGATTGCGCCGCCTCCTCGATGCCGGAGTTCACATAGGTCAGTTTGGGATTGTTCACGGGCCGGTCGAAGACATAGACCTTTGAGGCAAGAGCCTGAAAGCAGAGATGCACAACCGTGCGCACCACCACGGGGTCGGTGGTTGCCTTGAGCTCCGGAGGTGCATTGAAGCCTATGTTCGGCTTTACTACCACGATGTCTCCGGGCTTTACATATTTCCTTATACCGCCCACGAGGTCGATCGCCTCCACGGTCGACTTTTCATAGTTTGTTCCTTTTACAATTCCTACATCGTACGCATCCCGAAGGGCATCTGGGAAAATCCTGCAGGCTGCGAAATAGAACCCTGTTGCCAGGGTTGCTTTGAGAAATTCCCTTCTGTTCATGGGAGAACCTCTTTAGGAGTTGATGAGTGGATTTCCCGTCAGGGAATAAGGTTCTTTTTTGTACCTCTGAACGGGGTACTCAGTAAATAGCGATCCTACAACCATATAATAATATCTATCATATAATATAAATATAATACTTATTCGTCACACCATCGAGTGCAGAATATGGTGACTACCGTCGAAGACTGAACACGTTTTTTCCCTGAGTCTCCAATCATCTTCGGTAGTGGAGAAGCTGTCCGCAGGCGGCTTCTATGTCATCACCTCTGCGGTAGCGCTCGGTTACCTGAACACCATGTTCTTCCAGGATCCGCCTGAAACGGTCCATCACCTCGTGGCTGGGGGGTACGAACCTCATGTGGGTATTCCATACGCCAGCATGTAACCTCGCGCGCTTGGGAAGGGGGTTGTACCTGATGAGATTGACATGGGCTCTGACCGATCTTGCAAAGGCGGCGAGTGCCTCGGCGTCCTCGATACTGTCGTTCATGCCGCCTATAAGTGTGTATTCGATCGTGACCCTTCTCCTGGTCTTTTCACGGTACTCGATGAGGGCTTGTTTGAGCTGTTGCATGCTGGTCCCGCGTGCGAAGGGAATCATCTTCTTGCGCTTTGCTTCAAGGGCAGAGCCCAGTGACAGGGCGAGACGGGGCTTTAGTCCGGAATGGGCCAGCTCGTAGATTCCCTTTACCAGGCCGCAGGTGGATACCGTGACTCTCCGGGGTGAGATGCCCATTTCATAGAATAGAGAAAGAGCTTTCCTTACTTCGGGTAGATTGAGGAGGGGCTCACCCATGCCCATAAAGAGAATGGAATCGGGTACGCTGTGGCGCTTCATGAGCGAGAGTACCTGGGTGACGATCTCATCTGCGGACAGGTTCCTCACAAATCCGGCACGTCCCGTGGCACAGTACATGCAGCCGACTGGGCACCCGATCTGACATGATATGCAGAAGGTAGTCCGGTTTTCTTCGTTTCTCAGAACCACCGCCTCGATCCCGTTTCCGTCATCCAGGGGAAAGAAGTATTTTACCGTATCACCCCTTTGTGAACGGATCGTCTCCGAGGGTTTGAAATAGTCAAGGGTGAAGTCCCGTTTGAGAAGATCCCTGAGCCGTTTAGGAATGTCGGTCATGAGATCGAAGCTGTCTGTCTGCCTCCTGTAAATCCAGTTGAATATCTGGGTACCGTGAAAAGCCGGAAAACCCCTCTCCTGTACACAAGCCCTCAATTCCTCCTCATGGAGACCAACAATGGATGGTGAAAGGTCGGTACGTTTCATTGCACATGAACACCACAGAGTGATCAGGTAAGAATTTAATGACGTTCTTTGAGGAGGTTGAGTCTTTTTCGAAGCTCCCTGTTCTGAATGCCCTTTTTGAGCGCCTCGCTCACGACCTTGATCGCCATTTCACGCTGATCGAGCGCCATGTAGCAGTCAGAGAGGAGCATAGCAAGTTGAAAGTTCATGCCCGATATGTTTCGAAGCTGATTGAGGTTTTCGATTGCCGCCTGGTAGTTGTTCTCCATCTTGTCAAGAATGCTGAGCCCGAGAATGGCGTAGTAATCGAACTCGTTCTCTATAGCCTTCCGGTAGTAGTGTCGGGCCGTTTCGTAATTGTCCAGGTTTCTGTACGCATCACCGAGGCGCGTGAGGATCTTCTTGTTAGTGGGATCGAATTTCAGTATCCTACGCCAGTATTCGGCCGCCTTCTGGTAGTCCTGGAGTCCCCGGTAGGAGTCAGCTATCCCGTAGAGTGCATAGAAGTTGTCCTCCTCCTTGCTCAGAGCCTTGTAGAAAAACTTGAGCGCTTCGCTGTATTGCTTCAGCTTTCGGTAGCAGTTTCCCGTGTTGGTGAGCACGATGATGTCATCGTTCTGGAACTCTATGAGCTGATGCCAGTAGGAGAGCGATTGCCGGTAGTTACGGTTTTCAAAGTAGAGGTGACCGAGACCCGCGAGGGCGTAGGGATTCTTCGAATCCACGGTCAACGCTGTTTTGTAACGTTCGACGGCTTCCTCGAACTGGCCGGTCTTTCGGTACGTGTCTCCCAGCCTGGTGAGCACAGCGATGTCAAACTCGTTTTCGTTGTAGGAAAGATACTCTTCCCATACCTCTATTGCCTTGTCAAACTGCCGAGAGCCACGGTATGTATCGGCGAGACCGATGAGGGCGAACTTGTTGACCGGATCGACCTGCAGGGCCCGCTCATAGTAATCTATCGCCTTGTCGAACTCACGTTCCGCTCTGTAGAGGTCACCCATTCCCACGAGCGCGTAAATGTTTTTTTTATCCAAATCCAGGATCTTGCCGAATTCCCTTTCCGCGTCTCGATAACGCCCCGCCTTCAGATGCTGATACCCCTGCTTGGACATTTCAGGTATTCGATGCCAGTTCTCATGTTGATCCTTTTTCGGTTTTTTCATGGGTCCCTTTTTCCTGAGAGGTGTCCTCCCTCATCCACTTTTTTATGATCGCGGCCATGCGCTCTGAAATCTCTCGTATCCTCTTTTCGTACTGCGCTTCGATGTAGTAGTGAAGAGCCTTCAGCGGGTTCTTCTTCTCGAACCAGTAGTGGTCGCCGATACGAATCAGACCGTCCTTATACGCCGTCGTCGTGTAGATCTTGGCCGCCTTTTCGATCTCGCCATTGTTGTAAAGTTCATTTCCCTTTCTGATGAGTATGATTCGTTCCTTTGGCGTTAGCACCCGCTCCATGTACCGTAATGTATCCTATTTCCCACTTTTTTTCAATCATGTTGATTCGCAGGGCCAGGGGATGGTATCATTATCCCTGGACAAAGAAAAGGGTGGGAGACGTGAGGAACCTGTTTCTTCCAGAAGAGAGCCTGCAGGGTTGTCAGGTGATCGTGAGAGGTGATGCCTTTCACTATTTGAAGCATGTCAGGCGGATTCAGCGGGGCGACAATCTTCACGCCGTGATCGGAGAGCGACGCTATGACCTGCGTGTTGCATCGGTCGATCGGGATCGGATTATATGTGAGATCGAGAAGCAGAGAGCGGCGCGAGTGGAGGGAGGTGTGTGTATTTGGGTATATCAGGGTCTGCTGAAGCAGCGCAAGATGGACATAGTGGTGACAAAGCTGGCGGAGCTGGGAGTCGAGGCCCTTGTCCCCCTTATTACGGAGAGAACCGTTCCTCCCGGCAGCAGCGAAGCTAGGGTCGAGCGGTGGAGGAAGCTTGTCCGTGAGGGAGCGAAGGTTTCAGGCATAGAACGGCTCATGTCCGTTTGCCCTCCCCGTGAGATGAAGGATGCATTGAAAGGCTTGAACAAAGGGGAGAACGGAGTTATCATACTCTTCTGTACCGAGCACGCTCGAGGTCATCTGAAAACCTATTTGGAATCGCTTCCTTCAGTTACGTACGGATGTGTACACCTTTTCTTCGGCCCTGAGGGCGGCTTCACTGAGCGTGAGGTGGCGATGGTGACCGGTCTGGGGGGCTTACCTGTCACCATGGGCCCACTTGTGCTCAGATCTGAAACGGCAGCGATTGTGGGTACTGGATTCGTTCGGCTCTACTGTACTCCCTGAAAGGTACGCCATGAGTAGAGAGAGGATATTGGGCATACCCTATGATAATGTGACTACCGATGAGGTTTTGCACAGGGTGGAGGCCCTGTTCAGGGATGAAAAGACCCACGTGGTCACCTTTCTGACCCTTCCCACCATCATGTTGGCACGAAAGAGCAAGTTCCTGCGTGTGTTTCTCGAGGAGGCCGACCTTATCGTGCCGTGCGGCAGGCATGTTCACTGGGGTGCACGATTCCTGAGACACCCGTTGCGTGAAATCATCGATCCCTCACAGCTGGCGAAGCGCATCATGATGCAATCTTATGAGCTGAGCAAGAACATTTATCTCTTTGGGGGAAAGGATCGAACGGTTGAGCATGCCTTCGCAAATTTGAAAAAGGAGCTTCCGCGGCTTTTCATCATCGGAAGACATCGGGCCAACTATCCCCGGAAGGCTCATGAAAATGTGGTGGCTGCCATCGGTAAGGCATCGCCGGACTATCTCTTCGTGGGCATGGGAACACCCCAGGGGGAGCGGTGGGTTGAACAGCAGAGGGACAAGATACATGCACGGGTCATCGTAATGATCGGTGGATTGCTCGACGTTTTTGCCGGTAAAGTGCGAACGGCTAGGTCGTACAGGGAGTTTCTTGCACACGCTGAGGGGGGTATCAAAACCGAGGTGCCCCAACCATACGGCTTTCGCAGGCTTTTTTGGCGCCCATTTTTCATTGCAGCCGTGTTATTCGAAAAACTCGTGTGGAAACACTGAGCACGGTTCAGGTACCCCAGCATATTGTCCCTGCAGCCAAAAGGAAATGGAAATTTTATGATACGTTTCAACAAACCAACGATCGACAGGAAGGACCTCGAATCGGTGCTGTACTGCATGATCACCGATGATCTCGCGCCGGGTGACTACATGAAAGAGTTCAGGGGTATGCTTGGCCGTATTCTCGGATTGAACACAGTCGTCGTCTTCAATAATTATCTCCAGACCTTTGAGTCGGTCTTCCGGCTGATTGGTGCCAAGGAGGGGGACGAGGTCATTCTCTCGAGCTACACACGGTACCGGATCTATCATGCCGTGATCTCATGCGGTTTGAAGCCGGTCCTGGTTGATCTCGCGGAGGATTCCCTCCTTCCGTCCTCCGAGCAGATTGCGCGGAAGCTGAACGAACGGACGGCAGGTATCATCGTACAACAACTCTTCGGCTTCCCAAATAATCTAAGCCCCTACACAGCCTATCAGGTACCCCTCATCGAGGACCTCGACGGTGCGCTCAATTCGAGGATTGATGGTACTGCGATCGGCAGTTACGGAACCCTGGTGACCATGAACTTCAATGACGACGCCGTTATTACCACTGGAAACGGAGGTATGCTGGCCTCCAATGACGGCAAACTGAAGTCACTGTACGATGAGTATCTGCAGGGAGCGGCTTCCTTCGACTATTTAATGAGTGATTTTAACGCCTCGCTCGGCATATCCCAGCTCAAGAAGCTTGAAAAAAGCTACGAACGCAGGAGGAAAATAGGGGAGTATTACGATCGCGCAGTCATGGCTTCAAACTGTACGCTTGTGGGAAGGGATGATGGACAGGAACTCGCATATTCGAGCTATCCTGTGCTGACGAGAACGCCCTTTGAGGATTGCCGACGTTTTTTCAAGGGACAGGGGATTCCTGTTCGAAAAGGAATAGAACAGCCGCTGCACCATGTCATGAACCTTCCCGTCAGCGATTTCTTTCGTACCGAGGAGATGTTCAACCGTCTCATCACCTTGCCCATCTACCCCACCCTTGACAGGGAGGTGGTTGACAGGGTGGCAAAGGGAATCCGGACAATCCTGTAAAGGACCCCAGTTTTTATACCGGGCAGATGGAACAAAACGGCAGAATGAACTGTTTATTCGTAGAGGAACGATAGGGTGAAGCTTGTAGGTATTGTACTGAAGAACAGGAGTGAACGCGCTGAGCAGGCCTCGGCCCTGCTCGTAAAGTATCTCGAATCAAGGGGTATCGAGTACTTTATTATCTCCTCCATGGAAGGCGAACTGGAGAAGGGAATTGAGAAGCGCATCGCCCAATGCGATCTTTCTGTTGCCTTCGGCGGCGACGGAACCCTGCTCTTCGCTGCGCGGGTGTTTTCGAAATATGACATTCCTATTGTGGGCATTAATCTGGGGGGCCTCGGCTTCATTACCGAATTCAGGGAAGATGAGGTGCTTGAATGTGTTGAGTGCTTTATACAGGGCCATCACAGCTATGAGATGCGGATGATGATCGACATGCACATCTACCGGGGCAAGACTCTTTTCAGGAAGAGCACCGGGCTGAATGATCTGGTCGTCACCTCGGGTGGCATTTCGCGACTGCTCGAGTTCGAGGTCTTCAGCGGATACAACCTCATCGGTGCGTACAGAGCAGACGGTATCATCATCGCCACACCGACCGGCTCTACAGGGTACTCGCTGGCTGCAGGTGGACCCATCATAAATCCGACCATGTCTGCCTTCATCATCAGCCCCATCTGTCCTCATGCGCTCGGTGCACGTCCCCTTGTAGTGCCGTCGGATGAAATCATAAAGGTGAAAGTACTTTCCCAAAAGAGGGCGGTGACGGCGACTGTCGATGGCCAGATCGCCGTCGAACTTGCAGAGGGTGACGAGATTCAGGTTCTGAAATCTGACAGGGTTACCCGCTTGGTCTCCGTGGGCAAACGAAGCTTTTACGATATTGTCAGAGAGAAGCTTGCGTGGAAGGGATGATATGCTCAGGGAGCTCTACATCAAGAACTATGCGCTGATCGATGAGCTGACCATTGCGTTCAGTGACAAACTGACCGTTCTATCCGGCGAAACCGGTGCAGGAAAATCCATCATCGTGGGCGCACTGAGTCTGGTGCTCGGAGAGAAGGCGCGTACCTCTTCAATTCGTTCCGGTATGGAGAGCTGTACCGTTGAAGGCCGCTTCGAGATCGACCGATCTCACCCTGTCCAAAATCTCATGAAGGAACGGGGGATTGAAAACGGAAGCTCTCTCGTTATCCGAAGAGTGATCACGCGCTCGGGTACCTCCAAGTGTTTCGTCAACGGATTGCAGGTCGGCGTAAGAGACCTCCAGGATATTACCGGAATGCTCATTGATATACACGGTCAGCACCAGCACCAGTCATTGCTGAACGTGAAAAACCACCTCTTCCTCCTCGATCGGTACGGTAAGCTCGAGGAGGATCTGCGGTTCTATCAGAAAAGTTACAGGAAAGTCCAGGAGATCAGGGGCCGTATCCAGGAGCTCACCATGGATGAACGTGAGAAGGAACGTCGGATCGATATACTGAGGTATTCCATTCAGGAGATCGAAAATGCAGCGCTCAGGGAGGGGGAGGTCGAGGAGCTGGAACAGGAATACCGGATACTGAAGAATTATGAGAAGCTCATGTCGGCGGCTTCGGTGACGCACGAACTCCTCCAAGCCGATGACTCATCGGCGCTCAACACGCTCGAGCGGTCCATAGACGAGCTGTCCCGTATTTCGGAATACTCATCGGAGTTTGCGGCCATTCTCAAGGAGCTCGAGTCTGCCAGGATCATAGTTGAGGAGAGCTCACACAGCCTGCAGAGCTATATCGACGGTATCGAATACGAACCCGACAGAATCGACCGGATACTCACACGCATAGAGCAGATCAGGAACCTGAAGAAGAAGTACGGGGACAGCGTTTCGGACATCGAGGAATACCGTCATACATGTGAGGAGGAGCTTGCCTCTCTCGAATCGAACGCGGAGACCATCGGTAAGCTACAAGAGCAGCTCAAGGCTGAGCTGAAAGATGCCCAGCGGTATGCAGTTGAGCTTTCAGCACGTCGAAGAGTGGCAGCAAAGACTCTCGAGGAGAGCGTCATGAAGGAGCTCGCCTTTCTGAGTATGGGCAAGGCCAGGTTCAGCGTCAGCATATCCTACAGTGCGCTCACAGAGGCGGCACGAGGCCACGACAATACCGTGTCCATCGATGGAAAATCCTACGAGCTCCTTGGGAGCGGTCTCGATCGTGTCGAGTTCATGATAACCACCAATGTGGGTGAACCTCTTCTGCCTCTGAAGAATATCGCCTCAGGAGGTGAGCTGTCGAGGATCATGCTTGCAATTAAAACTGTGCTTGGAAATGTGGACCCGATCCGTACATTCGTGTTCGATGAGATCGATGCTGGGATTGGGGGCAAAGTAGCGTGGGCAGTCGGAAATCGTCTGAAGGAACTTTCAGATATGAAGCAAATACTCTGTATCACTCACCAGGCACAGATTGCGTCGAGGGGCAGCATGAACATACGTGTTGACAAAGTCAACCTCCAGGGCCGAGCCGTGACGTCGGTTAAGCAGCTCGGCGGAAGAGATAGGGTGGAGGAGATTGCTCGCATGATCAGTGGCAAAGCGATCAGTGAGGCGGCACTTCAGCAGGCTCATCAGATGCTCAATGAGGTTTGAGGTGACTTCACTTCACTTTGATATTTCTGCTTCCCTGTTGTATATTATAGGTGGGATTAAAAAATCATATTAATATTATATTAATATAGAAGAAAAACGATCTATGGGTGGGGGTATAATGAGAAGAGTTTTGATTGTAATCATGGTTGTTGTACTGCTTCCCCTTGCGGGAGTGATCTTTGGAAGCGATATTCACGAGATCTATACAGCCATAGCGGCGATGTCAGAAAAGAACACACCGCCCGTTTACAAGGTTCGGGTCCAGAATGAAAGCTTCGCGGAAGCCCTGGCCGACCTTCCGAAGGAAATACGGACCGGTAATGAAGATCCAGCTGTCATGGTCTATTTCGCGAAGGGTGAAGGAGTGAGAATTATCATTGAAAATATAAGAAGCGAATATGCCTCACTCTTCTCGATGTATGAGGACTATCTTAAGTTCTCGGGTATATCCAATGTCCAGAATCCTTCAGAGCTCAAAGAAATCATCGACAAGGGTAAGGTACAGCTATTCTCGGAGGACAAGGGAACGGTCATCCTCAAAGCATGGGATCCTGATAAGGAGGAGAAAGACGACAACTATGCCCTGTTTACGCTGAACAAGAAGAATTGGGTTATCGTGAAAGCTGTATACTATCTCGATGGGACACCCTATGTTCAAGCGGAGAACAGATACAAGAGCTACGGGAACTACTATCTGCCCTACGAGATTGTTTTGCAGAACCTCTCGGAAAACAGCAGTGAGATATTTCGTTTTACTGAGTATCGTTTCAAGTGAATCTACAGAGGAGCAGAATGTGCCCGTGTAACAGAGTTCCCATGGAAAGGAGGACTGGCCATGGGAGATGTCATATATACGACGGTGTATTATGCCCCGGTTCCGGACGAGCAGTTTATAGGGCTCGGTGTTGCAGGCCCGCCCGCCGTACAGCCCGAGGAGGAGGTGCAGGAGGTTTCACCGGATGGGGCTGTGCAGAAAGAATCGGCGGAATACAGTGACGAAGCTGTGGGGCGAAACATAGATATCGAAGCCTAGGTGCAGAGCCATGAGTATCGACAAGGACAAGAAGCAGCGCTACGAGGGGGAGATTCATGCACTCAAGGGCAAGGTCGATGAAGTCAACCGGAAAATCAAGTATCTGGAATCGAAGCAGGACGACAACGAGAATCTCAACACACTCCTGATCGCCTCCTTTTTTCTCGATCTGGTGTCCATCTACTGTGCCATGACTGATCTGAGCCTCAATCTGCTCGGGTATAAAAATGAGTCCTATCTCGACATGGGACGCAAGAGTCTGTACAAAGCTCTGATACTCATGGAAGGTGTGGTCTCGAGCGCCATAGACATTCCCCTGAATGAAAACTACGAACTTTTAAACGCGCTCAGGGATTTCCCTGATAGGGAGAGTCTTAAACTTGTCAGAAAGATCGGTTACACAATCTCTCTGCTTGAAGACAGGTACGGGGCGAATTCGAAATGGAAGTGGAGTTTCGTCGAGATTGAGGGGAGATATTCAGTCATAGCCAAGAACCTCTTCAATTTCAGGAGATATCAGGAGAAGAATGACCCCAATATTGAGGGATTCGATGACCGATACGATTATATGCTGCTCATAAAGGACCTCTTACTCAAGTCGAGCAATCGATACCGTGAAAAGTACGAGCTCACCAACCACTCACCTGAGGATATGAAGAAAGCGATTGATTTCCTCAGGGCCCTCAAACGAATCCACATTTTGTTCAAGGAGCACAATGAAGTTCAGAGCGTCTCCAAGAGAATAGAACTCTGGGCCCAGAAGCTTGAGGCCGATATGCTCACACAGGAAAAGCAGTTGAAGAAGCAGATGCTCTCCTCAATGGGCAAGGAGAAGAAGGGATAGGAGCAGACCCACCCTGGTGTACCTTTGATTGTCCCCGTGGTCATGGTGATTCCCGTCGAGAGAGGTGGTTGAAAGAAATTTTCAGTACATACTGTTTGTGATAAAAAAGTGTACATAATGCTTGACAAATGGTGAAAAGGTTGTATAGTATTGGTTGAGTTATATTATAAAATCTTATAAAAATCTACCGATATTGACATATTTAACACATTGAACGAAGTGAAATGTGTTAAATATGTCATACACTCCACGAAGTGGAGTGTAAACCTATAGTAGGTTGACACATTGAACGAAGTGA
>Ga0209427_10004671_pt1 | contig 15796 bp, 15 predicted proteins | sample DeeMarSWOR136_30_FD_187465 | JGI IMG/M metagenome (GOLD analysis project Ga0209427, IMG submission 187465) | Marine sediment microbial communities from White Oak River estuary, North Carolina - WOR-1-36_30 (SPAdes) (version 2) | ecosystem: Environmental > Aquatic > Marine > Intertidal zone >...
TATTCGCGGTAGAATCTCTGTTAACTGGTATTTAGAGCACGATAATTTTACTTTAGAACTAATAATTCCTGCTAATACATCTGCAACTCTGCATCTACCCGCTAAAAATGAAGAAAATATATTTGAAAGCGGGAAAAAAATTCACAATTTGCAAGATATTTTACTTAAAAGTTTTGATGAGAATGTTGCAATCATAAAAATTAATTCTGGTAAATATAAATTCAAGTCGATTATACCTTCTGATTTTTTGAAATAGTTAATATATTTAAGTTATAAAGAAACACTATTTATTTAATTATAATGATAGACCAAGGCAAATTATACGAATTCACTGGATCTCATTACGAGATGGGGTATCAGCAAGGAGATACTTTTAAAACGAATTTGCATAAAGCCATATCAATGTTCAAGAATTTAGAGGAAGTAAAAAGCTTAAAGCCAAGGTTAATTCCAACGGGTTTATTTATGAAACTCGCCTCGAAAAAAGCAATTTCCGTATTTAAACCAATTTTTGAGAAAAATTGTCCAAATCAGGTTGAGAGAGTTAAAGGATTAGCTGAAGGTTCTGAATTAAGCGAAAAATTGATTTATTTACTTATGGCTGCCGAAGTGATGTTGGCAGATTTAGATTGGGAATTACCTCATATAAAGACTGGTTGCACTTCTATTGCATACAAGAGCCTTAAAACTAAATCTGGAAATACTATGGTGAGCCGAAATTTTGATTACGCAAGTTTTTTGGTTCCCTATTTAGTTCTGCGGAAAAACACTCCAATAGGTTATAATAAAACGATTGATTTAACAGCAATGATTTTACCGGGAACATTTAACGGCATGAACGAACATGGAGTATTTATTGGAACCGATGAAGCTTTTCCTTTAGAAGAAAAGGAAACGGGCTTACCTGCATCTCTTATAATTCAAGAAGCCTTAGAAAATTGCCAAAATACAGAGGAGGTTGTTCAGTTTTTTAAAAAAGTCCCTAGAGGTTCTGCAAATGTCGTATTAGTTGCTGATCCTTCTGATGATATAAGAGCCTTGGAATACACTTCGAAAAGACTTTATGAGAGAACCACGGAAAAAGATTTTATTGTGGCTACAAACCATTTCACGTTTGAAGAGTTAAAATCAATTGATTTACCACGCGAAGCAGTTTTCGGTCCAAAATCGCCAAAATCTCTTTGGGGCGTGTGTATCAACGAAACTAGCTATATTAGAAAAAAAACTGCTGAAGCGAAAATAAAAAAAGCGAATAAAATCGATGAAAAGTGGATGATGGCTTTGCATCGAGACCATAGTGCAGATCCCAATGGAAAGGGTGGGATGTGCACAATTTGTCATCACGATCCAGAAAATATTTCGGCAGCAAGTATGATCTTCAATCTAAAATCGAAGGTTTTTTGGATGTGTCTTGGACTTCCGTGCGAAAACGAATACAATAGATATCAAATAAAAGGTTGGAGATTTGCTTGAGTATTAAAATTAAGCCTAGAATTGGGTTTGCTGTTATGCTCCATCCATTTGAAGTAAACGCGGATAAAGCTCCAGAAATCTTTGAAAAATCATTATTGTTATTGAAATCGATAGATTCTGCTGAGATTATCTCGGCTGATGAGTTTATTAACGAAAAAAACGCAGCACAATTAGTTGGAAAGCAGTTTAACAATGCGAAAGTAGATGTAATCTGTCTGAAACTAGCTACTTGGAGCTCAGATGATTTATTATTCGAATTATTGGCAGAAAGCGATGTCCCTATAATTCTATGGGCATATCCGCATATGCACGCAGGAAGCTTGTGCGGAGCGCAACAATTCAATTGCGTTTTAAAGGAAGTTGGGAAGGAATGTAAATTCGTTTACGATGATACTAAAGAAACACTAAACGATATTACTTCTTATTCTAACGCTATTGCTGTTCAGAATAGGTTGAGGCACTTAATAATTGGACAGATAGGAGACAGAACGCAAGGAATGCGTGAGGTTATTTGCGATGAATCCTCATTAAAACATGTTTTCGGAGCTAGGATTTCTAAAATTGAACTAAATGAATTCATTAATATGAATATGGGCATTAGTGAGGATGAAATTAGCCAGCAATGGGAAAAAGTTAAATCTTCAATCGAGAAAATAAATATCTCAGATAATACTGGTTTGGATGTTATTAGAATTTTTTATATATTAAAAAAGTTCATTGAAAAAAAAAATTTAGACGCTTTAACAATTGAATGCTATCCAGAGTTTATGGGAAAAACATGTTTAGGATTTAGTTTATTGGCTGATGAGGGAATTGCTTGTGCTTGTGAAGGAGATGTTCATGGAGCACTTTTAATGTGGATTATGATGAAATTATCTGGAGGGCCAGTTCACAATACAGATACACTCTATGTCCATAAAGAAGATAATTCGGTAACCGGTTCTCATTGTGGATGTGGTTCCATTAAGTTAGCAGAATCTAGAGAGAAGGTTGAAATAAATCCAGTAAGATTGGCAGATGGGGGGGCATGCGTGGTATTTCCTTCAAAACCGGGTATCGTAACTATGGCTAACCTCATTGGAAAAGCAGAGACCTATAGGCTTGGAGTTATTTTAGGAGAAGCGATTAAAACAGATATGACCTTCCCAGGAAATCCTCTTCGAGTTAAATTACCGGTATCAATAAAGGATTATTTAAAATTTATTGAGGAATGTGCCTTAGGTCACCATTGGATTGTTGCGTATGGAGACATTACTAAAGAATTAAAAATTATGGCAAAGCAATTAAATATTAATTTACATCAATTAGAAAGCAATTAAGGATTATATATGGAGCCAGAATTACCTAAAGCTATTAATTTCTATCCGGAATACAAGGAATGGTATTATAAAATCATTAAAGAATTTAGTTATGACGAAAAAATGGATATTTTTGCTCGAGATGAGTTGCTTGAAATTTTACAGGAAAGTCCAAGTTTCACTCAATTTACTCAAAACGCCTTAAAATTAAGGGAATTGATCCAAAAAAAAAAATTTATTTCAATTTTTGGGTGTGGACCCTCGTTAGAGGATGTATTGAATAGAATTATCGAAAATAACGAGCTCAATCTACTTAAAAATAGTACGATTATTTCTGCTGATGGAGCTGCAGTATTTCTCGATGAAATTGGGCTACGATCAAACTTAATTTTCACTGATCTTGACGGAATTCCTCTAGAAGATTTTTCGCGCTATGTAGACAAGACAGATTTCATGGTTGTACACGCACATGGTGATAACATCAGAAAGTTAAATAAGGTTTCAGAAATCCTAAAGAAATCGAAAAATATTATTGGAACTACCCAAGTTGAGCCAGAATCTATTATTTTAAACCCCGGTGGATTTACTGATGGCGATAGAATTGTCTTTTTTATTAAAAACTTACTGATACCTTCTCAAATACAATTTTTAATCGGAATGGATTTCGGAAATATAGTAGGGCGTTACTCTAAACCAGATATCTCAAAAAATGAAAGAGCTACGCTGAGTAAAGTAAAAAAGCTTGAATACGCTAAAAAGTTATTAGAGTGGATTTTGAAAAATTCAAAGAACAAAACTTATTTTGTGGGTTCAGAAATAATCTCCAGTATTTTTCAGTATATCTACCCAAGTAAATATATCAGAATTTTAAAGGGAGAATCTGTCTAAGTTAATTTATAGTCCTTTATGCCTTCCTGATCGATTATGAAGAGACATCTTCTTTCTGGGAGAAATTCCGAATTTAATACATGTAAAAGGCGCTGATTTTCTTCTAAATTACTCAGATAGATAAATTCAGAAAAAAAATGCACAAGTATATTTAACGCTACGGGTTTCACCGGTATTAACGATTCTTTAGAAAAAACTGGGGTAACTTGGCTAGTTAGGATTGTGATTAAGTTATATTTTTTTGTGATTTCGTTGATTTTTTTCAAAATTTTTATAAAATTATTCTTAAGCACTGAAGCATTTATCCCTTCCTGAGTAAGTTCCGTTCGAAAATGATTGGCGATAGAGTCGATAATAAGAAGTTTATATTTATTTTGCTGGAGTAAATCTTCAATTTTATCAAAAACAACCGTTAGAGCTATACTTCCTATAATTTGAGTGCGATCGATGCTATTTAATACGCTCTCTGAATCTTCACTTAATCTAGAAGCTAGCTGTTTAATCCTTTCGGGTCTGAATGTATTTTCTGTATCGAGATATAAGGTTAAGCTTTGGATGTTGTTAGGATTTATACCTTGTTTGTCGAAGAAAATATTTGTTGCTAATTGATGACAAAGTTGCGTCTTACCAGTATTAAATTCTCCGAACACTAGATATATTTTTCCGGGAAAAAAGCCTCCATCAAGAATTGAATCTATGTTTTTGCTTCCAGAGCTTAAAGGATTGTCTTTTTTCGCGACTGAATCAATATCTTTCTTAAACCATAATTGTCTTGACTTCTGTGTTAATTCTACTTTAATTTTATTAATTAAATCTAAATCTTGTTTTAGTACTTGTGTTATTTCTGAGTCGTTAAGATAGAATAATGAATTAATGTCGTTTAGATTGAGCTCTTTTAATTTTTTTTGAAGATTTTTCATTCTCTAAATAGAAAAATTAAAATTTTATATTAAATAATTTATCAAAAATCACAATATTAATTTATTCTACGCGTATTCTCCAATAAAAAATTGGCCACTATTTCATGAGTAAGAAAAAGAAAGAGGTTTGCCCCTACTGCGGACAGGAGTTCTTATATTTAAGTCGTCACAAATGTAAAGTCCGCCAAAGGATTGAAAGCGAAGATGAGGACACAGAGCAAGAACGACAACAAGCGCGTTTTGATTTTAGGATAAAAGAATTATCCAGAAAGCTAAAAAAAGACGAGATTGCACTTCTTAATCTGATAAAGAAGGAAAAAGAATTAAGTTTAGAGGATTTAAAAGAAAAGGCCAATATTGCTAGTGATAAACTCGAAAGCATCTTAGATATACTGGAATTAAAATCGAAGATTAAGATGCAGAGAGAATTAACAACAGCAAGTTGGACGAAATATATTTACTATATTGAGGAAATCGAAGAAAGTATATCAAAAAAACAGGTAAAAATAGATACAAAGAAAGCGGATTTTATCTGGAATATGGTTTGGCGGGTTCCTTGTTTTCTCTGTCCATATATTAATCGTTGCGATGTAAATCAGGAGAATTTTAATCCTAATGTATGTATTTGGTTTACTGATTGGGTGTGGTATAGTCTTGATAAAAAAGTATACCAAAATCCCTTTGAACAAGTAGATGAGGGATTTTTTGAGGAGTAATTCAAATATATTACTGCTTTATCTTAATTATAGATTTACAAATTAGGTATAATTCGCTGCTTCGAGAGCGAGTTGCCCCAGGAATGAATTTTTTGACCATTTGAAATTTTTTTTTTAGATTTCTAATAAAACTAGCTAATTCAGATCCTTCGAAGCATTTTAAAACTAAAAAACGATCGGGCTTTAGAAATTGAATTGCAATTTCAACTACTCTGTTACAAATACGGATTTGCGAGACTTGGTCAAGAGTTTTGTTACCTGTCTTATTTATCGAACAATCAGAAATTATGAGATCTATTTGTTCATTTTCAAAGAAACCGTTAATTTTACTCTCTAGAGAGTTGTCATTTATATCCATTTGTATAAAATTTACTCCCTCTATGGGAGATATCTTTTCTATGTCTACTCCAAGTAATTTCGGAGCGATTTTTCCTTTATCTTTTTGAATATTCGCGTCGATAAATTCTTTTGATACTTGAAGCCACGATCCAGGCGCGCATCCTAAATCTAATAGAGTATAAACTCTTCTAAAAATTTTGAATTTATCGTTGATATGAATAAGTTTAAATGCAGATCGGGCTCGATATCCTTCTTTTTTGGCAGATCTATAAAAGTGTTCCTTTTGGTGTTCTTTAATCCATTGTTTTGGCATATATTATTAACCTATTTAATTTAAAGATACCAGCATTTGCTTTAATTCGTTCATTTTCATATCAGTTTTTATAGATTTAAAGTCAAAATGAGTTCTTGAAGCCGTATAACCTTTATTCCGTAATTTTGCGATAACGACGTCAATCTTTGGTACATTTTTGAGTTTTAATTCCTTGCTAAGATAATGAAGATTATAATAAGATTTAGGCATGTTAATTTCTTCGAGAGCAATCGAAAGTATAGTATTAAGTCTATTTCTATTTTTATAAGAAGATTGGTCGTTCAATTCAATCAAACTTTCCAAATAATCCCGTTTGTGGAGTTCTCCAAGCCAAAGAGGGCCAGTAAATTCTAATTTCTCTCTTTTTTCGCACAATGGGCAGCATTCAGGTATATTTAAGATAATATTTTGATACCAGTTCCTATACCCACAATGTTTACAATAAATAAAATAACCAAAATTCTTGATTGATTCCGAAATGTCGTTTTTATTTTTAAATGTAAGACCGAAAATTCTGACGAAATGGTTCGAGTACATAGTTAGCAGTGGAATAATTCCGACCTTATTAATATTCGCAATTCTTTGAATAAAATACATCAGAATTCTTGCCCCAGTTTCTTTATGAAATTCATTATTAAGAGGTTTTGCCATGTATTTTCTAAGACACGCTTTAATTTTTACTCCAAATAAAACTGGAGTATCTGTAGCTGTGATACACATCAAACCCTCTTTATTAATTAGTGCCTTGAAAGCAGGGTCAACATAAAGATTTGGCGTTCCAAACGGATCAATTGAAATAACATTTGGCTTTTCGTTATGTGTTAATTGAGATAATTCCGAAAATAGTAAGCTCGCATCTTTTTTTGAAATTTCAATAAAGGTACCTGCATTTTTTAAATTGTTCAGTTCCAAATTTTTCTTAATCAATTCAACGGCCGCTGGATTAATATCGTTAATATAGATTTTTTTTACATTTTTGCACTCCTTAAGCATTCTAATCGAACTGATGCCAGTAGCTGCCATTGAATCTACAATAATCAGTTCATTCTTTTTATATAGCTCGCTATAAGCATTAATAGCTAGATTTGTAATGTCTCGATTAATTTCCATTCTTTTATTATAAAAAACTGACATTGATTTGGAAGGGACGCAATTACTATCGGGTACTGGTAAATAAAATTTAGAGGAACCCTCCTCGTGAACGACAACATTCTTCTCTTTTTGTGTGTCAGTGTTTTCTATCATTGCCTTGGACGAATCTTTTTCTAAATTAAGAGCTTAAATCCTCTGGAATCCAATTTAACATTATGTTCAAATATTTCATTATCGTGATGGGTAATCAATTTTATTCTCCTTTCAGACATATTTTGCGTTCGATGGATTTGTATAGAAGTTGAAGTCCAATATTCAACAACTTTCCCACCTTTTTGTTTAATTACGAATTCTTCGTTTTCTGATTCCTGAACTACGCTAGGATAATTAGTTAAAACTATCTTGATTTTATAGGCATTACTTAAATAAGTGCAGGTTCCTAATAATTGGTTTAACTTATAATTGAGCTCGATATTTTTCTGTTTTTTCGTCATATCTGTTTTTAAAGAATACAGATCGAGTGCTGAATCGATTATAATTGCACCAATTTGAATTAAACCCAATTTCTTGAGATCTAAAATGACGAACTCTAAATTTAGGAAGTAAGTGAATAAATCCTCAAAATCCTCGAACTTTACAAATTTAATATTTTGTATTTCAGATCCTTCCATATTATGCGTTAAATTCTTATATTTCTCAGAGGGAAATGTATCTTTAGTATAAATGTATATTACCTTTTGATTTAATTGGGATAATTGTTTAGCTATTTGAAGTGCCAATGTTGTTTTTCCTACTCCAACTTCGCCCCAAATAGATAGTATCCCCTTTAAGAAATCAATCTTATTTAATAATTCTGTTAATAAATCGCTATTATTTGGATTTTCCATGCAGCTTCAATAAACACTAGAGAGATTGATAAATAATCTTGTATATTTAATAAATTGATTTGAGATTAAAAATATATTTGTACAGTAATGACTCTCGTTTTTTTTATAAAGTAAATAACAGTTTAAAAAAACTAAAAATCCCTATTCAAGTTCTTAATTTTGGTCAAAAGGTAAGAAATTTTGATGGTGTCGTACTTACTACTCAAGAAGAGTTCGAGCGATTGCCCGATGAAATTCAGAGCGATAAATTTTTAGTGTATTCAGACTCTCAAGATTTTGAAGAATATATCATGCAAATTTTAGCCACTCATAAATTTGGAAACAACAGGGATTATAATGAAATTATTTTTTCGATCGATCCTGGGGAGAATAAAACTGGAGTTGCCATTTTTCTCGACGAATACTTTTTCATTTCGAGAATTTTTTACGATCAAAAGAAAATTGTTAGCGAAATCAAGAAATTCATTTCCTATTTTAAATTTAGAAAATCTGATGCCTATAAAATAAAAATTTTTTTTGGTATTGGAGTTCCAAGCTTGGTAGAGTCATTATTGGATGCATTAACTGAAGAATTTAAAGAAAATCCTCCAATTTTTTATCTCGTTGATGAGAGAAAGACTTCGAAAATTAAACATAGAAAAAAGATATTAAATATAACGAAACACGAAATATCCGCTATCTGGATTGCTATTCGCGCAATAAAGGCTCTTAAAAGTGTAAATTATTTTGATGAAAGTATTAAAAATAATAGAAAGCAATCCCAAAAGAAATTAAATAGCGAGATTAAGTTTGATGAAAATTTAGATAAAGAAGTCTTCCTTGGAAATCTCTCTATATCTGAAGCTTTAGAAAGGGAAAAATTAAAATAAATTTTTTATTACTTGCTTAATTTTCTGATTTAAAAGACTTTAATTGAAAAAGTATTTTTCTATAAGAAATCATGCGTAGAATAAAGAGTATTGACGCCTTTCGAGGCTTATGCATGTTTTACATGGTGTTTATGCACCCAATTAACTGGTGGATATTGCCAGAAGATTTTTGGTTGTATCAATTATTCGAAGCTATTATGGAAGTCGTAGGAGCAAGCGGTTTTTTATTTGTTTCTGGATTAAGTATCGCATTATCTCTAAGGTTAAGGTGGAAAAAAGCAGAAGATGATCCCGAATATTCGAGGAAAACTTGTTTTAAAGAACATTATTATCGTACTTTTATTATTTTCGTTATTGCTATAATCTATAACGCTGCGGCGGGAATTTATGCATGGGGTCCAGCAGGTTTGTGGAGCTGGTTTATTTTATTAACGGTAGCAGTTGCATATTTTGTTGGGTATCCCCTTATGGCAAAATTGTCGAAGGGAAGCCGCGTGGTTTTGTCATTTATTTTGCTTTTCATAACTGCTCCTGTTTTCACGGTGTTATTTGCCCTATATAAAGTCGATTCGATTGGCACAGTACTTTATCATCTCTTATTTCACCCATGGGATCAAGATTCCCCTCTGCCATTTCTATCATTCTTTATTTTAGGTACTGTATTTGGAGATTTATTTTATGAAATATACTCAATAGAAGATGAAGAGCAACAAAAGGCCCAAATTAAAAAGAAGTTGATAAGAAATTTATTAATATATGGGAGTATCTTAGTTGTATTTTCAATAATTTCGTCCATTTTTATATTTAACGATCCTATTTCGTTTTTAAGGAGAAAATCGTTTACTTGGTGCTTTTATACCATGGGATGGAATTTACTATTCGTAGGAATTTTAACATACCTTCACGAATTTAAATTATCTCAGGAATGGGAACATCCGTTTTTCTTCTACTTGTCTTATTATTCATTAACTGTATATTTAGCCCATAACGCTATCGCTCTTATTTTTTGGAGATCTTTAAATTTTATAATTATTTGGGTTCCCATAGCAATCTGGTTGTTTCTATTATGGCTTTTATTAGATAGAGCTTACAAAAAATTTGGTCGCAAAATATCGTTAAAATATGGAGTATCAAAGCTTGCTGTATATCTTTCAAAGGAGAAGGAAAGGAAAGAATTTGGTAATAAAGAGTAAAAGATATATATAATAATTACGAATTTATGAGTTTAATATGGATAAGAAAATATATGTAATTAAAACTTCGCCGAAAACCGTATTGGACGACTACAAAAAGATTATGCATATGGCGAAGTATCAAGATCATTATGGTAAAGATGAGAAGACAATCATAAAATTAAATCTTTCTTGGAGTAAATTCTTTCCAGCGTGTTCGAGCCCTCCTTGGCAAGTTGAGGGCGTTTTAAAAACGATGGTAGAGGATGGTTATGACTCAAGAAAGTTATTCCCCTGCGAAAATAAGACAGTGGTGACGAATATAGAAAGAGGTCTTAAAGGAAATAAATGGGATAAAATAATAAAGAAATATAATACGTGGTTTGTTCCACTTACAAGAATAAAATTTGTACCTTACGAATCTTTAAGACCGAGGTTTATTGCGTTAAAGAATAAAAGATTACATGTATTAGACTTAAAAATATTTCCAAAGGGATTTAAAATTCCTCAATTTTATGTGGGAAAAAAGATTATTCACTTACCTACAATGAAAACTCACGGTCACACGGGACAGGAGGGCGGGGATATCAGAAAAACCGAAGGTTCACTGAAACACGGAGGAATTACCTGTGCTATGAAAAACGCTTTCGGTGGATTACTAACTAAAAGAAGGCATGTTAGTCATCAATATATGTCTGAAGTGCTTGTTGATTTACTTACTATTCAGCAACAAATTCATCCCGAGATTTTAGCAGTTGTTGATGGGACAGTGTGCGGCGATGGAGCTGGTCCTAGAACGATGTTTCCAAGAATTAAAAACTACCTACTTGCAGGATACGATCAAGTAGCAGTTGACGCCGTTGTTTCTCGTATAATGGGATTTGATCCTCTTTCACTTCCAGCAATACGTATGGCACACGATGAGGGCATAGGGTGTGGTGATTTCGATCAAATCGAGATAGTTGGAAAAAATGTTTCTAATTTAAATTGGAAGTTCAGAGTTAAAAGAAGCCTCGTGATCTGGGGAGATCAAATGGCTAGAAAGGGATTTCTGAGTTTTTTTGCGCCGTTATTTCATAGCGAGTTATTTATGTTAGGACCATCAAATGCTTCCAAGATTTACCACGATTTATTCTGGTATAATACAACTGGGAAGCGTCGAATAAAGAAATTTATGCAAACTAGTTGGGGCAAAATGTTCCAATCTTATCCCTAAAGCGATTAAATTCTTCTTTTCAGAATTCGACACCTCTACTCCTTTGGAGACTGCGTAAAGCTTAATAAACTTAAAAGCACAAACTAGAATTAATTCAACCTAAAAATAGTGATTTCCTTGTCGCGCAATAAAAATATTATCGGTTCAGAGAGCCAAAGATCTATTGTAAAAATGTATTCTACCTATGTTAATAAATACAAGGCTTCTTTTTTCAAAATGATTGGTTTTGGGGTAGTCCTAGGAGAGAGAAATCGTTTAAACATTAAAATGTTAGAAGGACGAAGAAAAGGAGAAACTCCACTAGATTTAATTGATTGCCATACTTCTGGAGGCGTTTTCAATTTAGGGCACAACCATCCAGAGATTGTAAAGGCTTTAAAAGATGGGCTTGATGCGGGATTAAACATTGGAGATCATCACCTACTCAGCGAACAAAGGTCCTTACTCGCAAAAGAAATGGCGGAACTTCTCCCGGGAGATATCTCAAAAACTCAATATTGCGTTGGAGGTGGAGAAGCAATTGATCTTGCAATAAAATTGGCTAGAGGTATAACACAAAGGAAAAAAATCCTCTCGGCGAATCGAGCTTATCATGGTGTTACGGGTTTTGCATTAGGAGCCTGTGCGTCCAGATTTAAAGATATGTTTTTATGGGGCCCTTCTGATTTTGCACAAGTACCTTTTGGAGATCTTGGTGCATTATCCAAACAAATTGACGAGGATACTTCGTGCGTATTATTTGAAACAATCCCCGCTACAGGAGGTATTTTGATACCTCCAGAAGGTTACTTCGCCACAATAAGAGAGTTATGCGACGATAAAGGCGTAATAATGATATCTGATGAAGTTCAAGCAGGTCTTGGTCGAACCGGCGAAATGTGGGGAATTTATGGAGGATTGTATGAGAACGAAAAGGTTGTACCTGATATTATTGTACTCGCTAAAGGCATGAGCTCTGGGGTTTATCCTATGGCGACTTGTAGTTATCGACCGTTTATTGAAGAAGTTTTTAAGGAGGATCCGTTTCTGCACATAAGTACTACAGGGGGTTCGGAATTGGGGTGCTATGTTACAAGAAAGATGTTGGATATCCTATCCAAACCAGAATTTTTGAGTCATGTCAAGGATATGGGAAAATTATTCGGAGATGATTTAGAAGAATTGAAGGAAAAGTATTCAAATTTAATAGTAGAAGTGCGCGGACGAGGATTAATGTGGGGGATAGAATTTAAAGACGAAGTCTATGGACAATTATTTACTGTAAATATGATAAAAAGTGGAATTTGGGGAGATTATTGTGGAAATAATAAGGCTGTGGATAAATTGATGCCTCCATTAATAATTGAGCCTGAAGACATCGAAGAAATAATGAAACGGCTTGAAAATGCTCTTAATTTGTTTCAAAAAAAATAAAATTATGTGGAAAAAAATGAAGATTAATGTAGATTTGTTAAAAAAATTAGAAAAAACAATTGATACTTACCATCCAGAGCGAGGTCAAGTCCCAATTAAAATACTCGGTTATGGAGAGATAAGTTTAGTTTTTGAGCTATTAAACGATCCAGCAAGTATTGCCTATAAAAGACTTCCAGTTTTTGAAAACAAGAGACAAGTGAACTATTACATAAAAATTTACGACAAGTATAACAAAATTCTAAGCGAACGCGTTGGATTAAACATTCCAGAATATAAAACAGCGTGGGTGGAAGATCCTGAAGGAAAACCCGTATTATATTGCGCTCAGAAAAAGCTTCCGCCTGAATCTATTGGAAATAAAATAATTCACGATTTAAACAGTCAAAATGTGAATAAATTAATAATTCTCGTAATGAGAGAATTGAAAAAAGTTTGGAAATTTAATATAGAGAACGAGGATTTAAAATTAGGGCTGGATGGTCAAATTTCAAACTTTTCTCTTGGAGGTTACGATCCTAGTAATCCGAAAATTCCCGAAGATGGTGTATTGCAATACTTAGATACGAGCACACCTCTATACAGAAAAAATGGAATAGAAGCAATAAATCCGGATCAATTATTAAAAAGCCTCGCGTTTTTCTTGAGGCCGATTGTTAAATACATGTTTGTTCAAGAGATATTGGATCGATACTACGATTGGCGGTTAGTTACTATTGACTTAATTGCGAACTTCTTTAAGGAGCAACTCCCGAGACTAATTCCCGGGATAGTAAAAGTTACGAATAAATTTTTTGCTGATGAGGCGAAGGAATTCAATATTGAACCAATTACTTTAAAAGAAGTTCAAGATTATTATAAAAGCGATAAAATGATTTGGGTTGTTGTTCAAAATTCTCGCAAAATTGACAGATTTATCAAGACAAAATTACTTAGAAGAAGATATTTGTTCTATTTACCCGGAAAAATACAGAGATAATTTTATTTTTTTAGGAATTTCTTGATTTTTTCAACTTTTAATAGGTCTTTTATTTCATTAATTACTAAAGTTGGATTTTCTGCTACCAAATCTTCTTTTAAGCCATGACCGGAAATTGTAGCTACGCTGTTAATACCAGCCGCGTTTGCGCAAATAATATCTGATGGCAAATCCCCAATGTAATAAACCATACTCTTATCAATTTTGGGTAAATTAAATTTTTCTTTAATTGTTTTCAATGCGAGAATAATTGGATAAGGACTTGGTTTTCTTATCTCTGTATCGCTACGAGAAAACAAAACAGAAAAATAATTATCCAATTCGAATTTGGTGCTAAAATACTCGAGTCTTTCTTTACCAGTATTTGAGACAATTCCCATTGGAAAACGATTTTCTTTAAACAATTTTAATGTATCTTCGAGATTAGGCTTAAGAGTGTCATAAATTTTCTCCAATTTCGGATAGTCTAACCTAAATCGGACAAAAAAAAACCATCGTTTGAAGTAATTTGGAATTATATTTTTATAGCTTCTATTTATGCCCGTAAAGGCTTTCCTTTTGTTTTTAGAATCAGATTGCTCAAATATTCGAGCGAAGTCGATTAACCTCATATTTTCAGTGTTTTTCCAATTATACCATTTGTTTTTGAGTTGTTTTAACGCAGCAAGTTCTAGACTGGTATGAGTGATTATAACTCCATCAAAATCGAATAATATAATCGGTGGGTGTGTTTGAGACACGAGAATCACTTAAGTTAATCCAAAAAGACCTAACATGGTTTCCCAGTAGAATGAAATAAATAAAATCACTACAATTATTATTCCCATCGTGATCATACCCTTATCGAGAAAGATTCTTACGGGACTTCGCGCAATTTCGGGTTTTGTCTTGAGCAGATACATATATCTCATGATTAGATATAGCGCCAGTGGAATAGTAAAAACTGACAAATATTGGTAATACGACCAAGTTTCTAACGCACCTACATCAAACGCACCTAATATTATGTACAACGAATATGTTATGAATAACGAACTTGAAACGAGGAGGTGAAAATCTTCTAATAGCTTTTTAGAGTATTGATCGTAGACTTTTTTGTGTTTAGAAGCATTCTCCTCACCAATAAGTTCTAAATCCGCTGTCCTTTTACAGATTACTAAGAATAAAGCCACTAAAAATATTGCCAAGATTAACCAGGGAGAAATATAGACTTGAATAAGAAAACAACCAGCAATTGCACGAATGACATAAATTACAGATAAAGAGATAATATCAATAAAAGCATATTCTTTTAAGAAAAAATTGTATGATTGTCCGATTATAGTAATTACAAGAAGCATTAATCCGAAGTTAAGGTTAGTTGGATAAGGAATAATAAAGATTATGCTAATGGCTATAAAACTAATTAGAGCTATTAATAATAAATAGGCAAAGCTCTTCGATAAGTCTCCAGAGGCTAGAGGTCGTTTTTTAGATTTCTCAGGATGGGCCTTATCTTTTTCAATATCAACGAGATCGTTCACTACATAATTTATAGACGAAGCACAGCAAGCTAAGATAAAACCAAATATTAAAATAAACCATAAAGAAAAATCTAAAAGCATTCGTCCAAAGAAGGCGCCAACAAATATTAATATATTCTTGTAATATTGTTTTACTCTTAATAGTCTTAAAATTGCTCTTAATTTTCCAGCCATTTATATCACAACTAGTTATAGAACAATTATTAGAAAAATAATTTTTAATTACTTATTGGCTTTTCTGTTTTTAACCGTTTAACCTTTTATTTGAAATATTACATTTAAATTTGATTCTATTTCATTCAAAACGCATTATTCATAATTCTAAAAAGGGGACCGTATACATCTAACAGAGCAATCCCGAAAAATACGAGATCCCAGAAAGGCGATACTCCGTAAATGTTATGGATAGAAATTGGAGCCCATTCTGTCCAATCACCAGATACTCCTTCAATAAAATCGTACAGCCCTTGCATTCCATACGACTCCAAGAAATAATCAAGCCGCCAGATTTCCAAGTTCAGGGTCTTTCCCGGGTAACCCAATACTATTCGAGCATCTTTAATTGCGCATTCGATATCACCCCAACAAAGATGTCCTTCCTCTTTCCAAGAGTTTAAAATTATTGTATCCCCGTTTTCTAAAAAACGGCAATGGTCAAGAATATGGTTTCGTCCGACATTACTTCGCCGATAGACCAT
>Ga0209427_10004672_pt1 | contig 15794 bp, 17 predicted proteins | sample DeeMarSWOR136_30_FD_187465 | JGI IMG/M metagenome (GOLD analysis project Ga0209427, IMG submission 187465) | Marine sediment microbial communities from White Oak River estuary, North Carolina - WOR-1-36_30 (SPAdes) (version 2) | ecosystem: Environmental > Aquatic > Marine > Intertidal zone >...
CCCATCTTAACACTGCTTTATGGTGAGCCGCGCGGGGATCGAACCCACGACCTACGGATTAAAAGTCCGTTGCTCTACCAACTGAGCTAGCGGCTCACCCATCAAATTTACTGAATATTAACGCTATTTAGCGCTATGTTCAATCGTGAGTGGTGTTCGTCTTTTTCACCCAACAGGGAAATTAACGGGAGTTTTCCACCCTTCAATCTCCACAATGGTTGCCCCATCAAACCTCAATTCGAACATCCTTGATCACCCATGTACCTTAACATATGAAATGTAAATCTCTCTAATCCTATCTTTTTCTGCTGCTTTGGTAAAGGTAATTTTATCTATAACCTCTTTTAATATCTTTGTCAACTTTTCATTCATGGGAATATCTCTCACTTCCCAACTCTTTGTATGGGTAACGTGAATCATCCTTTTTTGAAATCCGCACTATCTTTTGCAAGGTCAAGAATCTCTTTACTTCTCATACAAGTACTTACTGCAACTAGCACAATAGCCTTGGCATATTTAGCTCTTAATTCATTGAGAAGCTCTTTTTCTCTCTCCCGTGATAGGATCGTTATTTCTTTTGGTTCCTCTTTTAAGCGCTTCACCTCCCTCACTGGATTCCCTTTTGCAAGATTCAAGCTTTAAGCTTTGGTAAACACGTTATTTAGGAACGCAAGCTCTCGATGTAAGCGCGCAGGTTTTACTTTCGTTAACCTCTCCTTTTTATATCGCTCTATCAAGAATGGATGAGTATCAGTCAGGTATTTCCCTGTAAAGAACAAAAGATCTTTTGTAGAAGTTCCTAAATTTCCTCTCCTTTTCCTTGGCCATTGACTGTGGATAATTTCACCCCTGCTCACTGCTTCCTTTCATATTTATTTGCTTTTCCCTCCTTTCTCTGTTATTTTCACTCTGCTTCTTTGCTCTTCCGTTTTGCTGATAAATTTTTCATTATAGAGCTTAGAAACTTCACTCCAATTGGAACAGTGGAATGATTAGTTAATCTGCTTATCCGTGGGGGGGGTCAGTTGCAAGGTGATCGTTATCCTGAACCCTAGTCCCTGACCTCTGAACCCTATTTTTTAGCATAATGGAACAGGCACTCTACATATCTAAGATCGCACACCTTAAATACTGGAAGCAGGAATTCAGCCGCTTATATTTCGGTATGGAATTTTGCGAACGTCTTATCCCCTCCCCTTCTCAACTAAAAAAGGCACTCCACTTTGTTCAAGAAAACGATTTAGATTTCACCCTGGTAACTCCCTATGTTACCAACAGTGGATTAAAAAAAGTAGAAAAACTCATACTGATGCTATCGGGATTCAAACCTGGTAGCGAAATTGTTTTTAATGATTGGGGAGTTTTTCACCTGCTGAGAGAAAATAACCACCCGTTAAAACCCATACTGGGAAGGCTGCTCAACAAGATGAAAAGAGGACCTAGAATAGTGAGTATCAAAAACAGGATACCTCCCACATCACTTGCATACTTTAAAACACCTAATCTCTCCATTCCAGAAATTCAGGATTTCTTGATAAAAAATGATATCACGCGAGTAGAGTTTGATAATCTCCTTCAAGGCTTAAATCTTAACGGCATTACCAGTAATCTTCACCTCTCTCTTTATTTACCCTTTGCCTATATCACCACAACCAGGTTTTGTTTAATGCCCTCCATAACTAGTTCTTACGAAATGAAAATAGGGGTGCTCCCTTGTAAAAAAGAATGTCAACACTATGCATTCTCTCTGCGTAATCCTGTCATGACTACCCCTCTCATCAGGAAGGGAAACACCATTTTTTTTAGTAACGAACAGATTCCTTATGAACTCATCAGGAAAAAGAAAATAGATAGAGTAGTGGTAGAACCAGAGATACCTCTCTAGGCAGGAATGAGAAACTCTGCACCCTTTTAATAGATAAGATGCTGGATACTGGATATGGGTGTAATAGGAAATATAAAGCACAAAATCAGAAGCACGAAACTCGAAAAAATGTAAATGATCAAAAGATGCAAGGTGCAGGATACATGATATGAGAAAAAAAAGAAACAGTTACGCACCATGGCTCATGAATCATGTATCATGTTTGGATTTGCCTCGGCCTTCCCTGGTGTAATGGTGATTGAAAGCAGCCTATGATCATTACAACATTCAGAGACATAAGGAATAGAACTCAATCCTTCAAGGTGAGATCTGTGCCAGGGATTTCGACCCGCCCCTTTAAATGAGCTTATTTTATTTAACCGGGGTATCCGATAGTATAACTATCCGGCCTCTTTCTGTTCGTAACTGAATATCCTATGGTCACTGAATCATGCGGTAATAGAAAATCTCCTCTATTGTCGCATAGGAACAGGAAATCGAAAATGAAAATCTTCTCACCATTAGATAAAGTTGAAGAAGTCGAGCCCCTGATTGAAGCTGGGGCAGAAGAGTTTTACTGTGGTGTGTTAGAAGAAGCCTGGTATAACTCTTATCCTGTAATATCCATTAATAGACGACCTGCAGGAAAAGGGCACTTCAGGAGCTTTGAAGAGCTAAAAAAGGCTGTTGATATTTCCCATAGAAATAACGTCCCTATATTCTTTACTGTAAATGAACACTACTATACCAAAAAACAGCTCTTCTTAGTAAAAGAGTATATTCAAAAAGCAATCGATGCAGGAGTTGATGCACTCATTATCTCTGACTATGGACTCCTGGTAATGGTACCAACAATTAGTGCTGGGGTAAACCCTGTGAAAACTTATGGACAGAGCTTAAAACCACACCAAAACTCAGTGCTTTCTCCACCCCACCATAGAGGGGTGGACATTGCTTCTCACAGGGTAAAAATCCATATCAGTACTGGGGGAACTGTATTTAATTGGAGAACAGCCAAGTTTTACCAAGAATTAGGAGCCTGCCGCATCACCCTCCCCCGTCATCTTACACTAAAAGAAATGAAACAGATTGTAAAGCGGATTCCTGAACTGGAAACTACTGTGTTTGTTTTTAACTCTCGATGTATTAACATTGACGGTTTCTGTACATTTCAACATGGGCTTTCAGGTAAACAGACACCACTCTTTTACAGAAATGCCTGTATGCTCCCCTACGATATTTCTTGTACAGTACTGAATCAAAATGAGAAGGCAGAAGGTATGGTTAATAATTCTCAAATGATAGCCCGTCAGCGAATCTGGGAGATTGTGCACCTGGATGATTATCCCTGCGCTGCCTGTGCTCTTTACGAGTTTAAACAAATGAATACTACAAGTTTAAAAATTGTTGGGAGGGGAAACCCCACAGAACGAAAAATAAAAGACGTAACCTTCTTCCGAACTCTTCTAAACCATCTGCTCCACGATCACCCACACATTTCTGATTTCAGGAGTTATGCGAGAAGTCTCTATTCTGAAACCTACAAGCGCCCCTGCAGATCCTTCATGTGTCACTACCTCTCAGTAATGGAATGACCTCTCACATATTCTACACCTCCCTTATCCTAGACCATTTTAAATGGATAAAACACACTTTTCTTGAGCAAATTTTTTGTATTTTGAAATTCTTTGAGCACTCCGTGCACTTCGTGGTTAAGAGTTATTCAACCTCGTCAACCCCATCATCACTTGAATCTCATTTTCATCTTTGCAAATCTGATTCTTCTTTGCTATGCATTTTACGGTTTTATCGCCCTTTTATTTATATGAAGACGTATTAGAAATTGCTGAAGTTATCTATGATTGGGAATCTAGTATTATAAAGGCAAATGGAAGTTGAATCAAAAGGCGGGTTAGTGAAACACATTCCTCAAATTTTTATTAGAAGAGAAATCGTCTTCCTCACTAGTGATGAGTTCCCTGGTAAACTTCTTTTTACACTGGATGCAAAGATACACTGAAAGTTCCTTATAAACATCATCCTCTACTTCCTGGACATCCATATCTTCCATTTCTCTAAGAAGCCTTTGTATCTCTTCGGAAGTATCTTCTTCAGAGTAAGGTATAAAGCCATCAAAGTCCGATATAATCTTTATATGCACAATGTACTTTACACTCCCCTCAGGGATTTCTTGTCCACATCTGGCACAGAATGCATCTGCCATCTTTTTTAACTCACCTGTTTTAGGACACAACTTTTCTCAATTAGAATAAGCACCACGATCATGAAGAACTAAAATAAAACTAAAAACAAAAAGATTTTTATTCTCTCACCTTATCTTACAATTGCCGTGTGATGAATATCAAATGCTATAAAAAAAATAACACCTGACTCATTCACACTAACTTGATATTCGAAACGCCTAACACGCACCTCGCACCCATGCTAGAGATCATATAACTCCTTCCCAAGAGTATGAACCCAGTTTTGTTTCAGAACCTTTTCTGCCTCTTCGGTCTTATCCACTCCAAGTATCACAATCGCCTGATCACTCATCCTTCCTAAATAGGGGTAGAGATAGTGTACATTAATATTTGCATCCTTAAGGGGTTTAAGCACCGCATTGAGCCCACCGGGGTGATCAGGGGTCTCTACTGCCAGCACATCTGTCTCTTTCACTGGATATCCATTGGTGGTTAAAATATTTATTGCCTTTGTGGGATCATCTACCACAAAACGGACTGTACTGATATCAGCAGTGTCAGCAACTGAAATAGCACGGATATTAACGCCCTCTTTACCCAAAATCTCACTTACCTTAGAAAGTGCACCAGGCACATTATCTAAACTTACAGAAATTTGTTTAATAAACATGTGTTTTACCCCTTTACATAATTAAACCCTTGCTCAAGAGCCTCTCTATTTATCTTTAAGAGGCTCGATCTTTTTCCACCCAATATTTCTGGGAGGTTTTTTAAAAGCAGTGGAAAAGAAATAAGAGTGCTCACCCTGATAAATGCCCCTAGCATAACCATGTTTGCCACCTTGAGGTTTCCAAGCTTTTCTGCCAGTTCGCTGGTGGGAACCTCAACCACCTCAATATCTCCCCTTACAGAGGAAGCAATCACCATGGAGGAATTAACCACGATTAAGCCACCTGATTGAATGAGACTTTGAAATCTTAGAAAAGAAGGTTGATTCATAGAAACAACAAACTCCGGTGCTGAGGCAACAGGTGAAGCAATCTCTTCATCTGAGATAGAAACGGTACAATTAGCCGTACCCCCTCTCACTTCAGCACCATAGGAAGGGAGATAGGTAACGTATTTACCCTCACGCATAGCAGCATTTGCGAGGGTATATCCCATGGAAAGAACTCCTTGCCCACCGAATCCCGAAAAAATAGTCTTAATCAACATTTTACTTCCTTAACAACTCCTAAAGGATACTCTTTTGCCATTACCTCATCAATCCATCGACACGCCTCTATGGGACTCATCCTCCAATTAGTAGGACATGGAGAGAGAATCTCCACCATGGAAAAACCGCTCTTTTTTAACTGATGCTGGAACGCCTTCACAATGGCTTTTTTTGCCTTTTTTACGTTGGCTGGTTTATTGACAGCCACACGCTCAAGGTACGATGATCCTCCCAGGAGAGCCAACACCTCACAAACTTTCACAGGATAACCATCGAGAAGTGGGTCTCTTCCTGAAGGAGAGGTGGTGGTTTTCTGACCTAAAAGCGAAGTGGGAGCCATTTGACCGCCGGTCATCCCATAGACTGCATTATTCACAAAAATTACGGTAATCAATTCCCCTCGATTGGCAGCATGAAAGGCCTCAGCAGTTCCAATGGCAGCAAGGTCTCCATCCCCCTGATAGGAAAAGACTACATTTTTTGGCCTCACCCTCTTAATGCCGGTTGCTACTGCTGTCGCACGACCGTGTGGAGCCTCTACCATATCGACATCAATATAGTTGTAAGCAAGTACCGCACATCCTGCGGGCGGAACACATATGGATTTTTCCCGAAGCTTCATCTCATCGAGAACCTCTGCAATAAGACGATGGATGATACTGTGACCACATCCGGGACAGTAGTGGAAAGGACTTTTTTTCAAAGAGAGGGGCCTTGCGTATACCTTCTTCATCTCCCTCTTTTCCTTTTTGATTGATAGTAGTGACGTGAAATTATTCGAGAAAGTTCAGCAGGGGTTGATATAACACCTCCCGGCCTTCCATGAAAGTGAATACGGCCTCTACCTTCTAAAGAGAGTTTGACATCCTCAACCATTTGCCCAGTACTCATCTCAAAAACGAAAAAATCATGGAGGTACTTGGCTGCTTCCTGAATGATTCCTGCAGGAAAAGGCCAGAGCGTTATGGGCCGAATCATTCCCACCTTGAGGCCTTCTTTTCTCAAACGCTTAATGGCTCCCCTCGCAATCCGTGCAGCAGTACCGTAAGCCAAAACTGCCATTTCGGCATCCTCTAGAAGAAAGTTTTCATAGCGAACTTCTTTTTGCTCAATTCTCTGATATTTTCTAAAAAGTTTCCAGTTGTGGTCCTCCTCTGCTTTAGGATCTAAAATAAGAGAGCGAACCAGTCGTGCAGGTCTTCCCTTGGCACCGCTGAGAACATAATCTTTAGCAAGATTTTTTTTTCTCTTCTTGGATGATATCCGCACCGGTTCCATCATCTGTCCAAGCATCCCATCTGCTAACACAATCACAGGAGTTCTATAATTATCCGCCAGATCAAAGGCTAAGGTAGTCATGTCTGCCATTTCCTGTACCGAGGATGGGGCAAGCACTATGGTTCGATAATCACCGTGGCCGCCACCGCGCGTTGATTGAAAATAGTCAGATTGAGCTGGTGCTATATTTCCCAATCCGGGCCCTCCCCTCACAACATTCACAATGACACCAGGCAGTTCCTGAGCGGCCAAAAAGGAAATCCCTTCCTGTTTGAGGCTTATCCCAGGGCTGCTTGATGAGGTCATTGCCCTGGCCCCTGCAACACTTGCTCCCAGAACCATGTTGATGGCTGAGAGCTCACTTTCAGCCTGGATAAAAACTCCACCTGGTACTTCAGATAGCCTTCTTGCCATATACTCCGGCAATTCATTCTGAGGAGTAATAGGATAACCAAAATAGTACCTGCATCCTGCCTGAATTGCGGCTTCTCCTACAGCGCTCGTTCCACTCATTAATTGCTTATCCACGATAGACCTCGATTGCAACCTCTGGACACATCAGAGCACATACTGCACAACCCGTGCATCCCTTTTGATCGTCAAATTCAGCAAAAAAGTACCCCTTAGGATTGAGCTTCCTTGAGAGAGAAATCGATCCCTTGGGACAAAACTCTATGCACAGAGAACACCCCTTGCAAAGTTCGCAGTCGATCTGAACAGAACCTTTCATAAGACGTCCTCACACAGTAAAGATGTTAATATGTAACGCACTACCCACTTATTGTCAAATTCTTTCTTTATTGTGAACATATGACACTACAGGTAAATAATGGACCCACAACACACACGAGGGAAGAGGAGTTGGGGTACGGAGTCAAACTTTTAAAAGTACACAATAAATGACAATCTTTTGAATATTCTTAATGGTCTTGACATACAAATCACTTTTCGACGATGCAGCAGAGCCGACTAATGCAGAATGAGTCTGTCTGTTTAATTATTTGAAAGTACAATGGTGAGTAAATCACTGTGTATAAAATATAAATGAGCTCTCGAGCAGAAAAAAGTATTGAAAAAACTGAGAAGATGTGTTACTCTAAAAATGAGTTCTCCTTATGTTTTCCGGGGTACATGGGGGAACTTGGGGAAGCGGTGATCTTCACCGCTTCTTCTTTTGCTAAGCAAAAAGGCTACTTACGCTGTTAACTATTTCCTTGAGCAGCCTTTTTATTATATCCACATCTGCATATTTTACCTATTATTTATCAGATGTGCTTTTAATATCAGTATAAAATAAACAAGCGTGAGAAAATTATGTAGTTAAAAAAGTCCGCAGATGCCGTGCACGCAGTTCCCCAAAATTTTTAAGTTTAACTTGCCAGAAACTTGAAACACGTACATCGCAGACTTTATATATATGGAGGTTCTTTCACCCTTTCGAGTATGCTATTTTTTTCCTGCCGTGCCTCTTTCCTAAAGAATTGAGTAATAGGCAATTAACCCACAGTTTCAATTAGAACTTCTCTTATAGCCGCTTCTCTCAGTGGAGTCCTTAAAAAACTCCACTACATTTTCATCTAATATAAACCACTTACCCATTACCTTCTTCCCTTTAAGCTTCCCCTGCTTGAGATAATTCCTAATTGTAACTGTGGTAACATTCATTTTTTGAGATAACTCTGGGACAGAATAAAGGGTTAAGTCTCTTATTTTATTTGACATGGTTAAGTTCTCCTCCCTTCTATAAAATGTTTGGTGATACAACAGTTCTAGTTTATTTTCAATGATGGATAATCTTTCTACTAAAGCATCATTTTCATAAGGTTTCTCTATCAGCAGCCTTAGCTCTTCCAAACAATATAGGATACGTTTTTCTGATTCTTTTTTTGTACTCATCACCTAAGGAACACTCCTAATAAATATCTGCCCATAATTAACCTCTTTTTAATTTTAATTGATAAAATTCAGATAAAATTAGTATGGTTATAGAAAAATACTCAAAGACTAGCCTGCAGATGATACCCTAAAGGATATCTTAGCTTTTTTAAGACCCTCTTTTCTATCTGACGTGTTCTTTCTCTAGTGAAATGAAACTTCAGTCCTATTTCTTCCAAGGTATGATCATAATTTCCTTCTCCTATTCCAAACCGCAGTTCTATAATATTTCTTTCTTTTGGAGTAAGAACAGTTAAGCTTTTTTCTACCTCTTCCCTACACTCTTTATCCACTGCTTTTTCAAAGGGATTCTCTGCTTTTATGTCCTCAATCAACATCCCTAACTCGCTCTCACCGCCATTAATCGGAGTAGATAAAGAAATAGATTTTATCATTGGTATTTCAAATATATTTTCTATCTTTTTTAAGGATAGGTTCATATCTTTGGCAATCTCTTCATGGGAAGGCTCTTTTTCTAAATCTTGTCTTAACTTAGATCTGGTTTTGATCATTTTTTTGATTCTCTCTTCTAGATACTCCGGAAGGCGAATTGCCTGGCCACGCTGTGATAAGGCTCTTATTATCCGTTGTCTTACCCACCACGTAGCATAAGTAGAGAATTTAGTGTTTATTTGATACTCCCAACATTGGGTTGCCTTTATTAATCCTACGTTTCCTTCCTGAATAAGATCCAAAAAATCTAATCCATAACCCTTATATTTTCTAGCTATATAAATGACTAATCTCAAGTGGGAGACAATCAATATTTTTGCTAATTCATTTATTTCTTTTTTCACTTTTTCTAAGGACAGCCAATATTCTTCCAATTTTGTTCTATCACGCTTTTTAATTAATTGAATGAGTGTGTCCTTGTGCTCATTTAATTTTTCTAGGTTCCTTACAATCTTAATGGAATCGAGTATTTTACTTAGACCATCTGAAGCAGCTCGACGCCTAGAATCCAATTGAGAAATTTTCTCAATACAGCTCATTTCCTTTCTTTTTGCTTTTTTTAACTTTTTACCAATTTCCGATTCATCCTTCGAATTTAATCGGGGGCATCTGGCTACTTCCCTAAAAAATATTTTTTGATGATTATTCCCCACTTTTCGGCTTTCTATTTCATCTCTACCATCTTCTGATCCATAATAGATTCCTGGATTGCTAATTTCATAAATTTCATCATAATCAGACATTTTTCACCTCCTTTAGAGTGCTTCCCTTCAAATCTCTAAAGCTTACAAAAACTGCCCTCAATGAAGTTTAAAGTATCATGGCGATCACAATGTGTGAGGAGAAGCCATCTAAAAATTAAAATGCCTAATAGTAGTTAATAGCGTTTTAATTTCTCACCCCCTTCTTACTATGCACTTGTCAGGATCCTTCGCCAGTATGTTTTCTTATTATAGATTATAAGTTTATTTACATTCGATGCAATCGGGGCACCCCTTGTTTTGTACTTCTCAATACCTTAATATAATAGGGGGAAAGTATGAGATGAAACTACGATTGAGACAGAATGGTCTCAGCTCTCCTCAATCAGATTTCAAGGGAGGTCAATCCTTCACAGATGGCATATTTGGTGAGCTCAGCTATGCTGCTAAAACCCAACTTATCCATGATATTCTTGCGGTGCGTTTCTACGGTCTTTACACTCACATAAAGGCAGGATGCGATTTGCTTTGTGGTCTTGCCTTCAGCAAGAAGCCTAAGCACCTCACGCTCTCTATTGGTGAGGAGTGGTGGGGTTGAATAGTTCTTAGTTGAGCTATTAGGGAGGTAATCTTTTACCACGAGACCAGCTATCTTAGGGCTCAGATAGATTTGGTTACTCACCACGGTGCGTAAAGCCTTACCTAGTTCCTCGAATGCCGAATCCTTCAGAAGGTAGCCTGACGCACCTGCGCTGAGCATCTCTGTAACAAACTTCCTGTCAGAGTGCACTGATAGAGCGATCACTTTGACATCAGGTAATTCGGCAACAATCTGGCGAGTGGCCTCGATGCCGTTCAAATCGGGCATAATAATATCCATGAGAATCACATCAGGCTTAAACTTACGGGACAACTGCACTGTTGTTCTTCCGTCCTCAGCTTCAGCAATCACTTCCATGCCAGGCTGCTTCTCAAGCAAGGAGCGGAGACCTTCGCGCATAATCCTGTGGTCATCGGCAAGGAGAATTCTTAAACTCATCGCACTTCCTCTATTGTGGTGTGCCCATTCTATTGTAGCAGTACCATCAGGGAAACCATGGTTCCAGAGCTGGGTTCGGATTCGACCTTTAGCTGTCCTCCAAGATAATGTAATCGTTCTCTCATCCTAAAGAGGCCAAAGCCTCCTGTTTTATCTACCGCATACTATTTGATTTTACTGACGTCAAATCCGATCCCGTCATCTTCAACGTTAATTTATAATTTAAAATTCCTAATACACGTTAATAACGTTTTAATTTTTCACTGTCCTTCTCACTCCCGGATTTTGCAGTAGACGCCATGGTAGTAAGATGCACTAAGTAGAGCGAACCAGGGATTCGGAGTGATTTTGAGACGAAGTGATATTCATAAATCCCTGATTAGTATGCACTTCCCAAGATCTTTTGCTACTAATGTTCTCTTGTTTTAAATTATAGGTTATTTTACCTTAGTTGCAATCAGGGAATCCCTGATTTTGCACTTCGAAATACCTTAATAGAGGAGTATACGATAAAACTAAAGGTGTGACAGAATTGTCTCGCCTCTCCTCAATCAGGTATCAAGGGAGGTCAATCCTTCACGGATGGCATATTTGGTGAGCTCTGCTATGCTGCTAAAACCCAACTTATCCATGATATTCTTGCGGTGCGTTTCTACGGTCTTTATGCTCACATAAAGGCAGGAGGCGATCTGCTTTGTGGTTTTTCCTTCAGCAAAAAGCTGAATTACCTCACGTTCTCTATTAGTTAAGACTGGAGAAGTTGAAGAATCGTCAGTCGAGATACTACCCAGGTAGTCTTTTACCACAAGGCTCGCTATCTTAGGACTCAGATAGGTCTGGTTATTGGTCACGGTTCGCAAGGCATTGCCCAGCTCCTCAAATGCCGAATCTTTCAGCAGGTAGCCTGACGCACCTGCGCTGAGCATTTCTCTCACAAACTTCATGTCAGAAAGCATTGATAGAGCAGTCACTTTGACGCCAGGTGATTCGGCAACAATCTGGCGAGTGGCCTCAATGCCGTTCAAATCAGGCATTGCAATATCCATGATAACAACGTCAGGCTTAAGCTCACGGGACAACCGCACTGTTGTTCTCCCGTTCTCAGCCTCGGCAATCACCTCCATATCGGGCTGCTTCTCAAGCAAGGAGCGGAGACCTTCGCGCATAATCCTATGGTCATCGGCAAGGAGAATTCTTAAACTCATCACACTTCCTCCTTTGCAGTGTGCCCATTACTCTTTATCGGCACCACCAGGGAAATCTTGGTCCCACGGTGGGGTTCGGATTCGATCTTTAGCTGTCCTCCAAGATAATTTAATCGTTCTCTAATCCTAAAGAGGCCAAAACCTCCTGTTTTGTCCATACGGTATTGAATTTTACTGGCGTCAAATCCGATCCCGTCATCTTCAACGTTAATTTGTATGTTGTCTCTATCTCTTTGAATAGAAACTTTTGATTTTTTTGCCTGTGCGTGTTTGACAACGTTCATAAGCAACTCATTGACTGTCCGGAAGAGAAGGACACGAACATCATCATCCAGTGGCTTGGGTTTTCCGTCATTTTCAAAAAGAGTTGTGATACCGTGTTGTTTCTGGATTTCCTCGAGGAGCCACTCCAGAGCCTTTTCAAAACCTAACTCGTAGAGGAAGGGAGGACAAAGATCAAATATCAGCGATCGGGTGTCCTGAATCGTCTGCTCGATAAGGTCACGGATTCCCTCAATATCTCCGTCAAGACCAATGGAAGAAGTCGATTCCCGCAAGGCACCTAACTTAATCTTAGAGATAGCCAGGGCCTGGCCAATACTATCGTGCAGGTCTGTTGCAATGCGTCGCCGCTCGCGCTCCTCGGTCAATGTTAATTGTGACGCCAAAGACCTGAGCTTATTTTGATATTCAATAATTTTTTCCTCTGCCCCCTTCCGCTCAGAGATATCCCGGAGTATAGAAGTAATAATACGTTCCCCATGTACCTCTAAAGCATAGACTGAAGATTCCACAGGAATTTCCTGACCATCTTTTCTCAACCCTTTACCTTCCAGGGTTTTTCCAATTATACCTAGTGTTCTGGTTTTTTTTAATCCTTCTAGTGCTTTTTTCTCCCGTTCTCTGTCACTCGGAGGTGAGAGGAAAGTAATAGACTTTCCCACTATTTCATCACGAGCATAACCTAACATCTCTTCAGCTTTTTTATTAAAACTTATTATTATCCCCTCTTCATTTGAAGAGATAATGGCATCATTGGCATGCTCTATTAGATTGTGATATTTCTCTTCTGATCTAATTCTTTCCTTCTCTAATTTTTTCCTCTCGGTGATGTCTCTGCAGATCGCTATCGATCCTCTCCTCTCACCCTTTTGATCTTTAAGTACAGAGAGTGTCGCTTCTATAGGAACAAGCACTCCATCCTTTCGGATGAAATAAAGCTCGTAATTGGTTACCTTCCCTTTTTCAAACAGCTCGTCAGCCTTTTCTACATTATAATTATGGTACTCCTCTAAAATTGAAACTTCTTCCCCACTAGTTGTAGTAAAACTTCCTTCATAAGGAGAAAACTCTAGCAAGTGCCTCCCCACGACTTCATCTTCTTGATAACCTAGCATCTGAAATAGTATCTCATTGGCAATAGTAATGCGTCCATTAACATCAGCAACTAAAATGGCATCCCCTGAGTTAGCGAGCACATCGTGCAAGGTCTCCTGGATCTCCAATACCTTTTGTCCCAGTATCCTTTCCCTTTTGTCCTCCCCTAAGTCTTCTACAATTCCGATAGCCTCCACTACCTCACCACTATCATCCTTTATGAGTACTGAACGGAGTCTTACTGGAAGAGTAATCCCCTCCTTATTTATTAATCCCATTTCAAAGGGAAGTTCACTAGATCGCTGTAAGTAGTGGATCTTAATGAGGGAGGTGAATCTTTGAACACTAGCATTTTTATAAACAATTTCAGAAAACAATTTGCCATTAAGTTCATCCTTCTCATATCCAAGCAATCTATAAAAGGCAGGATTGCATCTTAGTATGTACCCATTGGCATCGGCAACAAAGATACCCTCATTGGCGGTTTCAAATATGCCTTTAAGATAGCTTAGTGATTTTTCCTTATTGTAAAAATTCATGTAAAGCCTTTAAGAAATATTTCTAGAAGACTGTTTATCACCTACCGCATTTCTATTCCATTCATCCTCCCCCGATTTGGAACAATTTTCCAAGGCAAAATATTATGTCTTTATCTAAACCCAAAGTCAAGAGTTTTTAAGACAAGGTAAAAATGTAGTAAAAACAAAGGGATTACAATATTTATACATTAAAGTGGCACTCGTGCATGGTGGGATAAAAATGAGACAACAACCATGTGCATTCTAGGAAATTGGTATTAGAGGATAAGAACAGGTAGAGAAAAACTGATAAATAAGGTTTATCTATCCTCTAGGTGGGTATTGCTGGTTTTTTTGATAGCATTTTCCCCTTCAATACCCACCGTTACCCATTTGAAAAATGAAGAAATAAAGCAGACATTTTGAGTGCCCAAAGAGTGCTCTTTTATAGAATTAGAGGTGAAAAATAATCATCTATATATCCCCCTCAATGTAAACTCATGAGTCTGTGTCTACTCACAGGTATTCTCTAATAATCCAGTCCCTAAAGTTCAAACAACCTTTATAAACACAAGAAAGTACTCGTTCGGTTATACCTTTAAAAGAAATTTCTTTTGGAGTATACAGAGCATTCCTCTGTGGTTATTTATAACATAGCTTTTAAAAACTTAGAAAATGTTTCATTCCCATAGACTCCCAAAATCACCTTACCCATTCTGTCCGTCTGTTGCATTCCCGCATATTGAGATTTGATTCTCTTGAGCTGACTCTGCTTAAAATCCTCATCTTTTTTCTCAGCCTCTTTGTACATTGTTAACCAACACTTTATAAATTCAGAGCAGAGTTCATAGACCGTAGACACCTTTTCTATTCTGGTTTTAACCATTACAAAAACAGGTGAAATGTAGGTCCTCACCCAGGTGGTCGTTTCATCCATGAAAACCCTCTCAAAGTCTTTATGATTCCAGAATTTCTTATAGATTTCATTGAAAGGCTCTAGGTACTTCATGGTAAACTCATAATCCATGACCAAATCAAATCCAAAGGTGAAGTCCGTATCAAAGTGATAGAGGCCATCCTTCATGATAACAGAATTAATGCCCCAGATTGGTAATTTGCAAGAAAGATCTGGTAGTATCTGAAATATCTCGGCACCGATTGAAAGTGCATTTCCATGATGTGGTATAGGAACACCACCCCCAAACTTAAAGTCTACTAACGTCACCTTATCTATCTTTTCTCCCTTATAAATCTTGATGCCACCATCCTCTTCTCCACTGAGAAGCTTCACGCTCTCAATCTCATCAAGACCCGGAACTCTTTGTAAATTTATTTCTTTTGAAAGTGTTTCAACACAAAATTCTGTTAAAGACTTCCCTTTCATCGCTCACTCCTTAAAAAGTTTTCACTATTAGCAAAAATTCACCTATTTGATAATGAACGTAGCTCTTCTCACACATTAAATAAGTTCTTACATTCCATTCAGGATTGAAATCTGTTTGATGCCTGCTATCTCACGGGGTGAAAATATCAAACGTTCAAAATCAGGAATTGAGGGATTTTTAAACGCCACATCCCCTCTCACATATCGCACTTGCCACAATGCCTAAGTTTAACCACATTTGTATACTATGCCTGTTCCACCCTTGGGTATTCGAAAATGTATAGCATCGGGCATGCAGACGATTTCACAATTACCACATTCCAGGCAGCGTTCCATATGAACAACAACTGCCTTTTCCTCTCTCATCTCGAAGACCTCAGCCCCGCAAATGATCATGCAGTTTCCGCACCCGGTGCATTTTTCATGATCGATTTCAATAAAGTTCTCTGGCACGGGAATCCATTCACTCATGTCACATCCCCCTTAAAACGGGTGATCGAAGACCCTGTTCTGGTTAAAAGAGTGCTGATTTTTTTGAACCCACTTAAGAATCCTCGGAAACATATTAGGATCCTGAAGAATAGGACCATACAGCTTCATCAGGTGGTTTATCTTTACAG
>Ga0209427_10004673_pt1 | contig 15793 bp, 8 predicted proteins | sample DeeMarSWOR136_30_FD_187465 | JGI IMG/M metagenome (GOLD analysis project Ga0209427, IMG submission 187465) | Marine sediment microbial communities from White Oak River estuary, North Carolina - WOR-1-36_30 (SPAdes) (version 2) | ecosystem: Environmental > Aquatic > Marine > Intertidal zone >...
AGTCATGCAGATAAAATCATCCGCATACCTCACCAGCTGACAGACGCCTCTGATTCTTGGCTTGATCTTCTTCTCAAACCATAGATCCAACACATAGTGCAGGAATATATTGGATAGTACCGGGCTAAGATTACTGCCTTGGGGTGTCCCTTGGGTGGTTAAGACAAATTCGTCCTCTTCAACGAAGCCGGCCTCAAGAAATCTTCTGATAAGCAGAAGTAGGCTCGGATCCTTGATGCGAACTTGCAGACACCTGATCATCCAATTATGCGAGACCGTATCAAAAAAACGCTTAATATCCGCCTCTACAACATAATTGATGGGGCGTTTCATCATCGTCTTGTCCACCACATTCAACGCCTGATGGCAACTGCGATTGGGTCTATAACCATATGAACAATCCAGAAAGTCCTGCTCATAGATTGACTCTAATATACGGGCAATCCCCTTTTGCACGATCTTGTCTTCAAGGGCGGGCAAACCGAGCGGACGCTTTTCATGCTCATTCTTTGGTACATAGGTCCGTTTGGCAGGCAGCGGCCTATAGCGTTTTGACTTTAGTCGGGATACCAAATTGCTGATGTTCTCATCCAGGTTTTCTCCATATTCCTTCCAACTTACACCGTCAATGCCACATGCCCGGTCCCTGCCGAGTTCATAGTAGCATTCCTCCAGGAATCCTTCGTTCAGCAAATGAGCCAAGCTCGTGAACTGAAACTTAGGATCCTTCCGAGCCCGTTCCGATATGAGGATCAGTTTTGATGACGTTATGTTGTCCATTTCAGAGTATGGCATAAGCCACCTCAATCCTCTGCGTTCTACTGCTAACCCCTTCGAGTGTCCCGGGCTCACGGGACTCAATAGGCGTTACCCTATTTACTCCTCTACTATGGGTTAGTCCGACTACCATACCGCCATACTTCCTCCTCTGCCTCTTCGGCTCATTGGAAGCTTCTTTTGGGAACGATATGGTTCTCCCAAGTTCCGTTGTGAATCCTCGAATGACCCGCCATGGCCTTCGACCCCGGCACGTCGCTGGCACACTCGCCATTATCGCGTGTAGCGCTACTGGCTTCCAAGCTACCTAACCTTTGGCCCAATGCAAACTAGAGAAATTTCGGGGCTTAAAACCTTCACTTGCGTTATGGCTGACCATTCACCTTTCCTTAAGCCTTGCATACCTTGTTACCTTAATACACATTAAGTTCCGTTCTGGCCTGGTGGCTAACCTTTGGCCAGGCTGGATTGTCCAGCTGACTCACAACAGCTTTCCTTGGCGCTCAGGTAATTTTACTCGCCACTTTTCAGCTTCTTCTGGTTTGTTCCAGGCTTCGTAGAGGGCGATTAAAGTAGTATTTGAGTCATCTCTCATTTCTCGATATAATAGTGTGAATACAGGTTGACGTCCATATTCGAGAAGAATGATGACTGATGTCACGCGCATTTTGAACGCTATCGAGAAAGGTGATGCAAAGGCTGCAGATGAACTGCTCCCGTTGGTCTATGAGGAGCTTCGTATTCTAGCTGCTCAGAAGATGGCAAAGGAACTGCCTGGGCAGACACTTCAAGCTACTGCATTAGTTCATGAAGCCTACTTGCGACTAGTTGGTGAAGATACTGAGGGATGGAAAAGCCGGGGGCATTTCTTTGGTGCTGCGGCTGAGGCTATGCGACGTATATTAGTTGAGAGAGCACGAATGAAGCAACGCATTAAACATGGTGGCGAACATCATAGGATCGAGATGGAACAATTTGAATGCATAGCGGAACAACCTTCTGAGGAACTCTTGGCTCTTGATGAAGCCCTTTCTAAGTTATCAGAGCAAGAGCCGTTAAAAGCCAATCTTGTCAAGTTGCGTTACTTTGCCGGTTTGACGGCTGAACAGGCAGCCGAAGTGTTGAATATCGCCAAAGCCACTGCGGACCGCTATTGGGCATATGCCCGGGCTTGGTTATTCAATGAGATTAGCAAAAGTGGCTACGAAAAAAATTTATAATTAAAAGCTACTTTTTTTCATTTTTTATGAGTCATTTCTACTTTTGGCGTCGCACTGTATTATAGAGTAAAGTCAGTACTCTGAAAGGAAGAACCATGATCACAGAACCCAACAAAATTGAGGAAGTGTTTTCGGCTGCTCTGCAGAGAAAGCCTGGACCAGAGCGTACCACATTTCTTGATGGGATCTGTCGTGAAGATTTGGAATTACGGGAGCAAGTTGAAGCATTACTTTCCGCCAATGAATCAGCTGGTGATTTTCTTGAAGCATCGCCTATCGGTTCGGACATCACCATGGGCGAATCTCCCTTATCTGAGGGCCCCGGCACAAAGATTAGTCGATACAAGCTGCTGGAAAAGATCGGCGAAGGCGGCATGGCTGTGGTTTACATGGCCTAGCAGGAAAAACCGATTCGCCGGAAAGTCGCAATGAAAATCATCAAATTGGGTATGGATACCAAATCCGTCATTGCCCGATTCGAGGCCGAGCGCCAGGCCCTTGCTATGATGGATCATCCTAATATCGCCAAAGTCCTCGATGCCGGAGCGACTGAAACAGGCCGGCCGTATTTCGTAATGGAATTAGTCACCGGCGTCTCTATCACCGAATACTGCAACAAAAACAATCTCAGTATGAAACAGAGACTGGCCTTGTTCATTCAAGTCTGCAATGCCGTCCAGCATGCCCATCAGAAGGGTATTATCCATCGCGATTTGAAACCCTCCAATGTGATGGTTGCTCAACGTGAAGGCACACCAGTTCCCAAAGTTATTGATTTCGGGATCGCCAAAGCCACGAACCAGCGGCTGACGGAAAAGACGCTCTTTACTCGCTATGCTCATATCATCGGCACACCCGCTTATATGAGCCCGGAGCAGGCGGAGTTAAGCGAGCTGGATATCGATACACGAACGGACGTCTACTCACTCGGCGTTCTTCTCTATGAGTTACTAACCGGAACTACACCATTTAGCGAAGAGGAGCTTCGCAAGGCAGGCTACATAGAGATGCAGCGGATTATCCGCGAGGAAGAACCCACCAAGCCTTCCACGAAGCTAAACACATTAAAAGAGTCTCTGGTAGAGATTGCTGGGTACCGGCAGACGAATGGAGACATCCTGTCGGGGTTGGTGCGAGGTGATTTAGATTGGATAGTGATGAAGTGCCTGGAAAAGGATCGGACACGGCGATATGAAACAGTTCATAGTTTAGTTGAAGATATTGAACGGCATCTGAAGAATGAGCCCATTCTTGCCCGTTCACCCAGCATTGTGTATAGGGCACAGAAGTTCTGGAGGAGACAACGATCGCATATCTTAACTGCCGCCGTAGTGATTGTGCTTTTAGCTGGATTTGTCGTCACGGTCCTATTGTATCTGCGAAACGTCAATGCCCAGCACGTCCAGTGGGCGCAAAGCGTGGCTATCCCGGAAATCATTAAGCTAATCGAGCAACAGGATTATAGTGCTGCCTTTTCCCTGGCTAACAGGGCCAGGCAGTACATCCCGAAGGACTCGACACTAAATGAGTTGTGGTCTCGCATCTGTACGGAATTCTCGATCATTACTGTTCCTGCCGGAGCGGATATTTACTACAAGGAATACACCGCGATGGATGAGCTCTGGCAGTTCTGCGGACGATCTCCTCTGGACAATATAACTCTACCACAAGGCACATATCGCTGGAAGGTAGAAAAGGAAGGACTCGAGATGCATGAATGTGTTACAGATCGCTCCTTTGATGTCCGTCTGCGAGAAGAAGGCCAATTGGGCGAGATGGTATGGATTAAGGCCTGGAAGTTCGAGATATCTTCCTCTCCTTTCGATCAAACAAAAACCATCGAAGCCCCGGCATATCTCATTGACAAATATGAAGTCACAAATGAGCAGTTTAAGAAGTTTGTGGATGGAGGTGGATATACGAATCGTGAATACTGGAGAGAATCACAATTCCTGAAAGAAGGCCAGAAGATTTCGTGGGAGCAGGCCATTAGTGAGTTTGTCGATAAAACGGGCCAACCAGGGCCGGCCACCTGGGAAAAAGGAACCTACCCTGAAGGCAAGGGCAAGCATCCGGTTTCCGGCGTCAGTTGGTTTGAAGCGAACGCTTATGCTAAGTTCGTTGGTAAGAGCCTGCCAACAGTCCATCATTGGAAACGAGCGGCCTGCCTTCGAGAGTCGCTAGTTATTGTACCTTATAGCAACTTTACAGCTGGCGAGACTGCCCCAGTGGGAAGTCATATGGGTATAGGGCATACCGGATTATATGACATGGCCGGCAATGTTAAGGAATGGTGCTGGAATGCTATCGATAATATGGAAAGCCATCGTTACATCCTTGGCGGCGGTTGGGGTGAGCAGACGTATATGTTTACATCGAGGGATTTTCGGTCTCCGTGGAATCGGGCCGCCGTTAATGGGTTTCGATGTGTGCAGTACCCGGAACAAGAGGGATCAGTATCGAACGCCCTCTTTGGCTCCTTAGAGCAACGACCCGTAAGAGATTACTCAACAGAGTTGCCGTGTTCCGATGAAGAGTATCTAATTATCAAGCGGCAATTTGCCTACGATCGAACACCATTGAACGCCATTGTCGACAGTATTGATAACAGTTTGCCCTTTTGGCGGAAAGAGAAGATCACTTTCGATGCGGCTTATGGGGAGGAACGGGTGATTGCATACCTGTTTATCCCAAGATCTGTAAGGCCACCGTATCAAGTAGTTGTCTATTGGCCGGGCGGCGGGGCAACGCAAACCCCCACATTTAAGGGCTTGCCAGAGAGAGATTTTACGGAGTTTATCATTACCGGCGGTCGAGCATTGTTATTTCCAGTTTACAAAGGAACTTTCGAACGTAGACTTGGTACGTGGCCTGATCCTCATCAGACACCAGTGATCGCCAGAGACTTGATCATACAAATATCGAAGGACTTGCGCCGATCGATTGATTATTTAGAAACACGCGATGATATTGACAAAGAAAGAATTGGTTACTACGGAATGAGTGGAGGATCAGCGTTTGGCCCTATTGCGTTAGCAATAGAAGAACGTTTCAAGGTTGCGGTTTTAGCTGTAGGAGGATTTTATGTTTGGGTGGAACTACCTGCTGCTATCGACTCGATCAACCACGCCCCGAGAGTCAAGACGCCCGTCTTGATGGTCAATGGCAAAGAGGACTTTTACTTTCCTGTGGAGACCTCTCAAATACCAATGTTCAATCTCATCGGTACTCCCGAAGAGAATAAGAAACATGAGATTTATCCTGGTGGTCATGGTTTATTGGGATTGTTCAGTAAGCAAATTCGAGACGATGTGCTTGGCTGGTTGGATCGTTATCTGGGGCCCGTTAACGGAACGAAGAACGATATGAAATGATCTGAAATGTGAAAATGTAAGGGCTGGTGAGTCAATAGATTTGCCAACAAGCTCACCAGCCCGGGACCTGCTCCAAGCGGTTGGTTTGCCCGCAAGGAGATAGGTTACAATAATTCTAACGCAGACCAGGAAGGATGTCAAAAATGAAGAAGATAAATATCAACAAAGTTATGGTCGTGGCTGTGATATTGGTCGTAACCTCTATGAGTTCAGCAGTTGAGGAAACATGGACGAGAAAGGCTGATATGCCAACAGCAAGGTTCAGTCTTTCCACCAGTGTAGTTGACGGGAAAATATATGCCATCGGGGGTGGACAATCTCCGTATGGATCCTATCTATCGACTGTGGAAGAGTATGACCCGTCGACAGATATGTGGACAACGAAAGCCGACATGCCAACCAGAAGAAGTGGACATGCTGCCAGTGTTGTTAATGACAAGATATATGTCATCGGAGGTGAACCATCGGAGCAAGCATCTCTTGCTACGGTGGAAGAGTATAACTCAACTACAGATACCTGGACGCAAAAAGCTGACATGCCGACGAGACGGACATTTCTTTGCACTTGTGTGGTTAATGGGGAAATTTATGCCTTCGGAGGTATCACTGCAGGCGGTCCTGGAGGAAATTCTTTTCCGACTACCCTGGAAGTATATGATCCAGTAACAGACACATGGGCGAGAAAGGCAGATATGCCAATATCAAGGAATGCAGCTACCGCCTGTGCAGTAAATGGTAAGATATATGTCATCGGAGGCGTAGTAGGTAACCTTGAAGGAGCTGCTCTTTCGACCGTGTATGAGTATGATCCGTTGGCGGATACCTGGACGAGAAAGTCTAATATGCCGACAGCGAGGATATGGTCTTCAAGCATTGCATTGGCTGGTAAGATATATGTAATTGGAGGCGTAAAATTTGGTGGACCAGTGTTTTCAACAGTAGAAGAGTATGACCCGATTACAGACACCTGGATAACCAAACTTGATATGCCAACTCGAAGGGGTATGCTTTCCACGAGTGTGGTGAACGGGAATATCTACGCTATAGGAGGTTCTCGGATTTGGTGGCCTTGGACGGGCACCTCAACAGTAGAAGAATATGACCTAAATCCTCTCGTAGTTGATTTTAACTGTGATGGAATAGTTGATGCTGCTGACGTATGCTTGATGTTGGACTACTGGCTCACTGATGAGCCATTCTATGATATTGCTCCACGACCCTTCGGGGATGGTATTGTTGATGTCCAAGATCTTATCCTCCTTGCCGAGTATTTGTTTGAGGAAATTCCACCGGTTGATTAGGTTGGATGTGGGAGTCTGGACAAGAAAGATGGGAAGTATAACCGCTTCTTTCGATGTAATAGAGTACTGACAATTTTTGAAGGATAATAAAATGAAAAAAACAATTTCACTCTTATTGGTTTTATCATTGGGTCTGGCTAACGTGAGTATAGCAGAAGATACCTGGACAACCAAAGCCAACATGCCAACGAGAAGAATGGGTCTTTCCACATGCGTGGTGAATGGGAAGATCTATGCCATCGGTGGCGGAAACAGCATTGAGGGAGCAGCTTCTCGGACGGTGGAAGAGTATGACCCGGCGACAGACACCTGGACGAAGAAAGCCGACATGCCGAATCGGAGGTACTTCCATTCCGCCAGCGTAGTTAATGGAAAGGTGTATGTCATCGGAGGCGCAATCGCTGAGATGGTAACAACACGAACCATGGATGAGTACGACCCTGCAACTAGCACCTGGGCGAGGAAAGCCAATATGCCAACTGCCAGGTGCTTTCTTTCCACCAGCGTGGTAAATGGCAAGATTTATGCCATCGGCGGTCGGCTGTTTCCTGCAAACCTTAGTGTTTCGACCGTGGAAGAATACGATCCGGCGACCGATACCTGGACGGAAAAGTCCGACATGCCAACCGCCAGGTGCTTTCTTTCCACCAGCGCCGTGAACGGCAGGATTTATGCCATTGGAGGTGTATCAGGTTCGTTGCACGGACGCGGTGTTTCGACCGTGGAAGAGTATGACCCGGAGACGAATACCTGGACGACTAAAGCCGATATGCCAACTGCCAGGAAGTGTCTTTCTGCCAGTGTGGTAGCCGGGAAGATCTATGCCATTGGGGGTGGGATTTATGACGGACCAGTTTTTCCAGCGGTGGAAGAGTACGATTCGACGACGGACACGTGGACAGCTAAAGCCGACATGGGCACCGCCAGGTGGTTGTTCTCCACCAGCGTGGTGAATGGGAAGATTTATGCGATTGGAGGATCAGTGCGATTCCCGCCTCACAGCTCTGTTTCAACAGTCGAAGAATATGACACCGGACTCGGCTCTCCATCACCTGACTTTAACGACGACGGAATCGTTGACGCCACAGACATGTGCATCATGATCGACCACTGGCTTACAGATGATCCCCTGTGTGATATTGCTCCGCCACCCTTCGGTGATGGCATCGTCGATGTCCAAGACCTGGTTTTACTGTCAGAACACCTTTTCGAAGAGTTTTTTCCAACTGAATTGGTAGCATATTGGAAGTTTGACGAGACAGAAGGTGCGATTGTCTATGAACTCGCTGGTGGTAAAGATGGTTACCTTCTTGGCGATCCGATATGGCAACCGGACTCAGGTCAGTTAGCTGGTGCTTTGGAATTCGATGGATTTGATGATTATGTCGAAACAGATTTTGTCTTAGATCCAGCAGACGGAGCATTCAGTGTCTTTGCCTGGATTCAGGGCGGAGCACCCGGACAGGTGATTATATCTCAAATCGACGGCGATAGTGCCGGTGAAACCTGGCTCGGCATAGATACTATAAGTGGAAATCTTATGACCGGTTTGGTACCACAAAAGATCGGCTGGGTAACTCTACAAACATTAGTATCAGAATCCGTCATTACCAATATTCAATGGCATCATGTCGGTCTTGTATGGGATGGTTCATATAGAGCCCTTTATGTGGATGGCATAGAAGTAGCTAAAGACAAGAATGCTCAAAATCCGCTGAAATCTGCGGATGGTGGTCTATATATAGGTGCCTCAAAAGACCTTGACTCGACTAGTTTTTTTTCTGGCCTGATAGACGATGTTCGTATATATAATGTAGCCCTGACTGAAGAAGAAATCGAAGCCCTGGTACAATAGGTAAATTAAGAAGAGACAAAAAACATAATGTTCAAAGAGTTGGTAGCTTTAGAAAGTTATCAGCTCTTTGTTTTAGAAGCCGGCCAACAATTTTCTCTGAGATATCCATGTCACGACGTAACAGCTAATGTCACTTACTAATTGACGATGGCCACCTATGAAAAGCTCAAAGTCAAATACTAAAATCTCTATTGCTCAAAAAAATTTTCTTTGAGGCATCCACCTTACGACCTTTCAACCACGTTTCGTTACTCATCTGAACAGCCCTTCGACTTCACGATGCATTATAATGGACATCGTGAATCTACCTATGTCTTGGACAATCGTAGCAATACGTTGCCAAATGTCACTCTGTCACAGCTTCTGTTTTTGGCAGTTTTGCTCGCCACTCTTCAGCTTTTTCTGGCTTGTTCCAGGCTTCGTAGAGTTCGATCAGCAAATGTATGACTTTGGCGGTTTTGGCATTGTGTGGATCCGATCCGGCGATGCTTAAGTCAAAGGCTCTTAGAAGCATCGCTTCGGCATTCTCTAGATCTTCAGCATGATAAAGCGCTTCGCCTAGAGTCATCAAGAAGTCCACGTTACGCGGTTCTTTCTCCACTGCCTTGCGGGCCATGAGCAAGATCATGGGCATCAGGCGCTTTTGAATCTCAGGAACACTCCTCAACACCAGAGCACAAAAGTCTACGCAACTATTTGCAGAATAATGCTCCGGTTTCATCGCAGCGTCGAATTCTTCCAAAAATTCCTGGGTTCGCTTATGGCCAATCCACAGTGCCCAATCCGTACGCATATAGTGGAGATCCACAAAGTCTGGGTCCATGGTGACCATGTGGCTGCACATGTCAATAGCCCACCTGCAATGCTCCTCCACAGTCTGAATAAAATCGAAGGATTCAGCCGTCGAAGCACCAGGCTTGAGTTCACACATCCAGATCTCTGTCAGCGGCATTCCAAAAGCAACTGCCAGCTTCGGATTTTCTCCTCCCGACCATCGTGCCGTTGTTGCATAGATGTCCATGATTTTGACTGCATCTTCTGTCTCCATATTGTAGATCCAAAGACCCGTCTCTGAACCATCCCATCCGCATACACTTAACTCGCATCCGTCCGGCGACCAGTTCACGAACAATCCCCCCCGAGGCCTCGGAGGTATTAACCACCGTCGCACAATCTCTCCGCTGGCCAAGTCGATGACTCTTAGTTCTCGATACTGATGATCAGCGACGTACCTTTCATCTGGAGACACTATCGGAAAATTACTGCAATCCCGAAGAACTACTTGTGCCTGCGTGTTTTTCTGACCCACGGAAATTGAGTAAAGGGTGTGGTCGATGCGTGAAGTATAATAGAGACGACCTGACTGTTGGCCCCAATGCGGCCAGCCGCCAACAGCAATGCGCTGCAACGACCGGTCTTCTGTATTCATGATCCAGACTTCATCGTTGGCAGTGTTAACAGGGCCATATCCTGAGCGCCAGCTTTCAACACCCAGACCGGCGAGTCGTTGAGGCGGCAAGAGCGTACGGGCCCTGACAAAGGCGATGTGCTGACCGTCGGGTGACCATTCGGGATCTTTACCCGGAATAGTGAGCAATTCCGTCTGACCGGTTTGTATATCAAGCATGGCCACAGCGTTGGTTCTGGAGAAACCCATGGCGTATAAGAGCTTGGTTCCATCCGGAGACCAGGAAGGATGGAAGGCTTGAGTTACAACACGTCGGCCATCCCGACTCAATGACTCGAATAGTAGCTTCCCAACATACATAGACCAATAAGCAGCACCCACCGGTGGATTCGCAGAAGGATACGGAGATCTTCCAGATGCCAAAGTGTCGAAGGTCAATTTGTTCAAATGGTGTGCGAACAGGCCCTTGCTTACTTCGCCTATGAAGCTGGTACCAAATCCTAAACCTAGGTCGGGCCGGTTTACATATTGCTTGTATAGCATGTCTATCTCGTCGTACCGACCCAGGGCCATCAGCGTGGAGCAAAGTCGTACAGGCTGTAGAGTATCATTGGGTTCAAGTTCGACACACTTACGTATATCGGGCAGAGCGGATTCAAGTTGGCCCATGCGTGTGTACGTTTCCCAGCGGGCGAGATAGAGCTTGGGATCGTTTGGTTCAAGATCTATTGCTGCTTGATGATCCACGAGCGCCTTATCGGAACGGCCGAATTCTCGCAATGCGATGGCACTCAATAGATATCCCTGTGGACTGTCCGGTTTGATGCCCATCATACGAGCTGCATCACGAAGCATGCTTTCATAGTCATGCTGAGCCAGGTGAATGTATGACCGCTCGCGCAGTGAATCATAATGGCGTCTATCCTGTTCCAGGGCTTTGTCTAATAAATCAAGTTTCTCTCTGATGTCAGATGTGGCTGAGGCCTTGAGAAAATAATCTTGCGCGGTTCCACCGATCAGCTTCTCTGCCTCTACATGATGGTAACGCCAACGCTGGACAGCTTCATGTGTCTCTATCCCAGACGAAGAGGCTTCCTGGTAATAGATGGTTGCTAAAAGAAAATGCGCTTGCCCAGCGATATCATCCGACACATCGAGCAGTTTGTCAAGCTCGGTTATTGCGTTAGCAGTTTTTTGCTCTTCAAGGAGAAGTTGGGCATGCAGTAGCCTTGCCCTTCGCCTAACCTGTGGACTATTCAAGAGAGAAGCAACTAGTTTCTGAACCGTAGAGAAATCCCTTGTATCAAAAGCCTCTTGGGCCTCTGCGAGCATACGCTCATGCTCTACGGCCTGGGCATATGCACGCTGTCTGCCAGCCTGAACAGAGATCCGGATGGCCAAGGCGATAACCATGAGCAAGATGAGGACCAAAGCACAAGTGGCAATCAACTGGCGGTGGCGCCGAGCGAATTTCCTGATGCGATAAAAGATGCTTGGTGGTGCTGCTATTACTGGCTGGTGGTTCAAATAGTTGCGAATGTCCGTCGCCATTGTATCGACACTGGCATAACGTCGCATGCGTTCTTTTTCCATCGCCTTGAGGGTAATCCAATCCAAATCACCTTGCAGCTTACGTCTAAGCGTTCGTACATCTGTCTGGCGTCTTCGAGCCGATTCTGTCGATTCCAGTACAGAGGTTTTGCTCAACCTTGTGCTGGGTGTTGTAGGATCCTGTTCGCAGATCACCTTGCGGATATGGTCGATCCCCTTCTCACGAAAGGTATCGCGATCAAAGGGCAAAACGCCAGTAAGCAGTTCATACAGGAGCACGCCGAGTGAAAAGACATCAGTACGTGTGTCGATGTCTTGGTTGCTCAAGTCTACCTGCTCCGGACTCATATACTCCGGCGTACCTATTAATTGGCCCTGTTCGGTATGGAAAGTACGGTTAGTCAATGGCTGACTGATGGCGCGAGCTACTCCGAAATCGATGACCTTTGGTGCAGCCTCTCTGTCTTCAATAGTTACAAGAATATTCGAAGGTTTAATGTCTCGGTGAATAATGCCTTTCTGGTGTGCATACTGTATAGCCTCGCATACGTGCAGGAAAAGTCGCAATCGCTCCTCTATAGTCATTTTATTCTTGTCACAGTACTCAGTGATAGGAGTACCTTTGACATGTTCCATGACGAAGTAAGGTCGTCCGCTTTGAGTCAAACCTGCATCATGGACGCGGGCAACATGAGGGTGCTCCATCAAAGCCAGTGCTTGTTGTTCAGCCTCAAAGCGGGTGATCACGCGATTCGAATCCATCCCCGGCTTGATGACCTTAAGCGCAACTTCCCGCTTGACCGGTTCGGTCTGCTGTGCCAGGTAGACAATTCCCATACCTCCTTCGCCCAGTACTCGAAGAAGTTTGTATCGACCGATCTGGGCACCTGGCTTCTCCATCAATGCACCTACCGATGTAGTGGAGGGCACGTCCTCTTCAGAAGCCAAATCATGCGCTTCAGCACCAACCTCTAAGAGTCTTTTTACTCGGTCCGGCTCAGCTCCAAATATTGAATCGGCTTGTGTCATTGTGTATTATCTTCAAATTTATTTACGACACTGGCTTTCAGTCTTATTAGCCCTCTGCGCAAGTTTTTTCAGTTTTATGTGCTCTTACGTAATATACTCTCCAGTTTATTTAGAATTCTGCGCAGTTTTCGGGAAAAAATGTAATAAATCTTTCATTTCTTCATTTGCCTGTCCCTCAGATAATACTGTACTGCGAACGAATTGCATCAGCTGAGTCTGGAAACGTCTTTTGACTGTAATAATCATGTTAGATGCCTTTTTCGCATCATCGATAGCGTATGTTTCACACAATCCAGTTATGGAAGGCGAAGGCTGGTTCCCTAAAATTGGCTGGACTATACGTGCATGAAATAGACTCCAGTGGGTTTGCATTCCTTGCTTTCTACATTCAGCTTCAACATCTGAAAGAACCTGCTCCAACATCGCTGAAACCCAGGTATAGTGATAGGATTCCTCAGCGGTTGAGCTTGCGATGTCTTTGGGCAAGACAGGAGGTGGCTCAACAAAGTCAAGTGAAACGAGTTTTTCTTTGGGGATGCGCTTCAGGGCTCTTTCCTTAAGGCCCTGCTTGGTAACATACTGATTGAGGGCATGGAGAAGGAACGACCGGAATCGGCCCTTTGCTTGATCAGCTCGCTGGACAAAATCCCTATTTAGAACCACTTCATGGAAAAAAGCTTGGGTGAGATCCTTTGACTGTTCATTGTCATATCCTTTGCGACGTAGATAACAGTACACCGGTTTCCAGTATCTGCCCAGTAAGTGGCCGATTAACACTTTGTCCTTGTCCTGACCTGCTCTGATGCCATCTATATAAGACCATTGTGTCGTTAGAAAAGCCTCTCGCGTTCCACCCATGTCTGTCTGATCGTCATATCTCATGCCTGCAACCTGTAGATATAAAGAAAGATGCATTACTATTCCAGGTGGTTTCCCGGATGAAGCTAATTATAACATACACAACCTATCGAGCAATGATCCTACTATTTTCTGTGAGCTCTACTTTCAGTAACAAAAAATCATCGTGAGAAAAAAATTTTTCAGATTTCGCGCAGAATCCTGGATTTTTCGGAGATTAAAGAGTGAAGGCTTAATAAGCAGCAAAAATACAAATTTGATTAATCCTATTAGCTGAGCGATGAGCAGAAAGGCAGGTGTTAAATGGACATGAAATGAAAATTATAGCCATTTCGTAATAACTTATTCACTCGAAACCAGGAAAGGAGCAAAATCATGTTTACAGAAAAGAAACTTGTGCTTTCGAGGTCTCTACTGATTGTATGCATGGCTGTCGCGACAATTAGCACCGTTAGCGTTAAAGCTGATTTCACTTTCGGTTCTCTCACCAACCTTGGACCAACAGTCAATAGCTCAGCTGGTGCCGAAGACCCAGAGATCTCAGCAGACGGACTGAAACTTTACTTTAATTCCAACCGTACAGGCGGGTACGGTAAGGGTGACATATGGGTAACGAGTAGGGCAACGATAGAAGACAACTGGGAAATCCCGACAAATCTCGGGCTAACCGTCAACAGCTCGTCTGATGACTTTGCCCCGGATGTCTCGCCTGATGGCCTGATACTCCACTTTGCTTCCGATCGGCCCGGCGGATATGGTAATTACGACCTATGGGTAACAAGCAGAGTAACTATAGACGACGACTGGGGTACACCTGAAAATCTGGGGCCAAATGTCAATAGTTCGTCAATGGACGGTTGCCCCGCCATCTCGGACGATGGATTGGAGCTATATTTCTGGTCTAATCGTCCCGGCGGCTCAGGTAGTACCGATCTATGGATAGCAACGCGGGTAACGATAGAAGACAACTGGAGTACGCCGATGAACCTCGGACCTCTGGTTAACAGTTCGGCCATGGATTTTTGCCCATATATCTCGGCCGACGGTCTGTCACTTTTTTTCATCTCAGGACGTTCAGGCGGTTATGGGGGCTTTTATGGGGATATATGGATAACGACACGGCCTACAATAAGTGATCCGTGGGGAACACCGGTGAATCTTGGACCGATGGTGAATAGTTCCGCTAGCGAAGGTGGACCAGCTCTCTCTCCCGACGGCACTACTTTTTACTTTAGCTCCGAACGGTCTGGTGGCTTCGGCTCATTCGACATATGGCAGGTTTCCATCAATCCAATCATAGACTTCAACGGCAATGGGATTGTGAATATCAAAGATCTCTTAAGACTCATCCAATCCTGGGGGCAATACGATCCAGTGGTCGACATAGTACCACCCTTTGGGGATGGCGTCGTAGATGTTCTCGACTTGGAACTTTTGATGAGCTACTGGGAACAACCCATTGATGATCCCACACTCTTAGCACACTGGTCTCTGGATGAAGCAGAGGGCACCATTGCTTACGACAGTGCGGGTGTGAATGATGCCATTGTTGTAGGTGGTACTGAATGGCAGTTCAGTGGCGGACAAATAAATGGTGCGCTTCAGTTAGACGGAGTCGATGGTTATGCTGTGACTGATCAGGTTCTGAATCCAGCAGACGGTCCATTCAGTGTTTTTGCCTGGGTCAACGGTGGTACACCAGGACAGGTAATACTTTCTCAGTTAAACGGTGCTAACTGGCTTGGGTTAGACCCAGATTTAGGTTGCCTAATGACTGAGTTAATGCCCCCTGCAGTAGGTCGATTCACTCCACAGCCTTTAAAATCCGAATCCGCGATCACCGATGGTCAATGGCACCGTATTGGTTTCGTATGGGATGGATCGAACAGAGCACTCTATGTGGATGATACGCTTGTGGCTGAAGATACACAAAACAACCTATCCAGTTCTCTTGGCGGCCTAAACATAGGTTGTGGATGCAATTCTGCAACAAGTACATTTTGGTCCGGCCTGATTGACGATGTTCGCATATACAATAGACCGGTGAGGCCGTAACACGAAGTATTCTAAATGGCATATATACAAGAGTCGACAACTTGAGAGTTGTCGGCTCTTCTTTTTTGATTCCGTCCACTTATGAAAAGTTCAAAGTCAAATACTATAATTCCCAATGTCACAAATATTTTCTTTGAGTCTTCTATGTCACTAGATAATGTCACTCACTAATTGACGATGTTCATTGAATACGTTCGCGCAAAATCTGCATTTTCTGATTAAAATCAAAGCATCGTCTCAATCCTGTTCGGCACAAGGATTGACATCGTATACTTAATCCATTTACGAGTTTTTGTGACGCGTAGCCGTCACAAATGCTCTATTGGACTGAACCGCTGAAGCGTTATTTGGGTTTTTAATAAGCA
>Ga0209427_10004674_pt1 | contig 15792 bp, 13 predicted proteins | sample DeeMarSWOR136_30_FD_187465 | JGI IMG/M metagenome (GOLD analysis project Ga0209427, IMG submission 187465) | Marine sediment microbial communities from White Oak River estuary, North Carolina - WOR-1-36_30 (SPAdes) (version 2) | ecosystem: Environmental > Aquatic > Marine > Intertidal zone >...
TTCTATGATTTTCGTGTGATCCAGGAGGGCATTCGCTTTGCCTTGGGGGCCGTGAAGAACGTGGGTCAGGCTCCCGCCAGCTCCGTCGTGGAGGCGCGAGAAGCAGGCGGCCCCTTTACTAGCCTGTTCGATCTATGTCAGCGGGTTGATCTACGGGCTGTGAACAAGAGGGTGCTGGAGAGTCTCATCCAGGCCGGAGCCATGGACTCTCTTGAGGGGAATCGAGCCCAGTTGCTGGCCGGGGTAGCGCCAGCTATTGAGTATGCCCAGGGAATCCAAAAGGATCGGGAGCGGGGACAGACTTCTCTGTTCGAGAGGGCAGAAGTGGACCACTCCTCCATCATCACGCATCTCCAGCTGCCTGATCTTCCCGAATGGCATGTCAACGAACTTTTGGCCAGGGAGAAGGCCCTCCTGGGATTTTACGTTTCGGGACACCCTTTAACCAACTTCCAGGATGAGGTCGAGGCCTTTGCCTCTATCTCTCTGGCTGACCTGGACAAGGCCACAGACGGGCAGGATGTGAGCGTGGCGGGGATCATCACCGCATACAAGAGGACCACCGATCGAAAAGGGCAGCCCATGGCTTTTGTGACCATCGAGGATTTTTCGGGATCGGCGGAGGCCATCCTCTTCGCCGATTTCTTTGAGAAATTTCGAACCCTCATCTACAACGACTCAGCCGTTTTGGCCAGAGCCAGGGTATCGACCCGGGAGGAAAAGAAGGCCAAGCTGAGGATCGTGGAGATGGTCCCTCTGTCTGAGGTGAGGGAGAAGTTCGTGACCACTGTGAGCCTTTCACTATCCAGCGTGGGTCTGGAGTCCGATGTGATAGAGGATCTGAAAAGCGTTCTGCAAGCACATCCGGGCAGCTGCCGGGTCGTCGTGGAGGTTCAGACTCCTCATTTTCCCGATGTAAGAATTCAATTGAAGAACATCAAAGTGTTGCCATCTAAGGAACTTATCGCCCAGCTGAAAGAGATGCTGGGTGAAGACAAGGTGGGCTTGCGGGCCAACACGCGCAATGCTTTTCCCTGGAGCTCCACGGCCAGGGAGTGATCCTCATGTGCTCCATGATTCCTCAAGTCGTGGAATGTCAGCGATGGCTATGATGGGTGCGAAAAAGATATTCTTGGTTCTCCTGGTCGTCTTGGCTGCAGGTGTCGATGATACGACCTGGTGCGCGGAGGGCCTTCTGGGCGGCGACGATGTCATCCGCCTGCTGATCCAGGAGGGTTCCTATGAATCTGCCTACAGGCGGCTTTCCGATGATACAACGGCAGCGGACTCATTCTCTGGCCAGTTCCAAATGGCCTATTGTCTCCTAAAGCTAGAGCGTTGGGAGGAAGCTGCTTTGATCTCTGAGAAGCTATTGGAGGATTCTGCCCTCCTAAAAGGGTATCTCCATTATTTTCTGGCTATTTGTTACGCCCATTCAGGTGAACCTGAAAAGGCCCAAACTCAGCTCATCCATCTTCTGGAGACAGAGGATCGCTTCCTGGCGAACGAGGCATACCAGCTGCTGGCACAGGTGTATTTGGAGTCGGGAAAGGCTGATGAAGCCATCCGGATGCTTCAACTACTAGTACACCAGCCTGCTCTGCAGGTTCAGCTTCCTGAGCTCTGGTTTTCCCTGGGTCGGGCCCACCAAAAAGCCGGCAGGCTGGATGAAGCTGCTCTTCTCTTCGCCCGGATCCTGAGCTTTCATCCGGCTAGCTCGGCAGCTCCAGGAGCTCTTGAAGAGCTGAAATCCATACGTGGGAAACCCTTGTCCGACGTAGAGTTGTTCGAGGCCGCCTGGGTCAGATTTCACCAGAGCCGATTTACTGAGGCGGCCCATTTATGGAGTCGATTTGCGGAGCTTCATCGTGAAAGCCAGCAGGCTGAGGAAGCCCTTTACCTAAGTGCTCAGGCCTGTTATCAGGGTAAGCAATATTCTCAAGCCGAATCAAAGTGTCAACTGTTGCTCCAGACTTATCCCAGAGGTCTCTATGCGACTTCCGCCCGTTTTCTGATGGCCCGCTGTGCAGAGGCGGATGGAAGGACCACCCTGGCTACGAAACGCTATCGTCAGTTTGCTCAAGACTATCCCTGGAGCGAGCTTGCCGAGGATGCGCTGTGGCGATTGGCCATGCTGCAGGAGCAAAGGGGAAGTCTCCACCAAGCTCAGAGGGAATATCAGGCTTTGAGCCAGAAATATGCCAGCCGGGAGCGAGCGGAGGAGGCGCTTTGGCGGGCAGGCCTTTTCGCCTTCCGGCTGGATGAAGATGCCGCTGCCATCGCTCTGTTTGATCGTCTGAGAGTCCGCTATCCCCAGAGTCCTTGGGTTCAAGGTGCTCTTTACTGGGGTGCTCGGGCTCATAAGAGATCCGGTGGAGAAATCATCGCCCATCAGCTTTTGGATCAGGTCGTCCAGTTGGATCCGCAGGGGTACTATGCCGCAAGGGCTAAAGAGCTTTTGGATGCGGATGTTCTTTCCTCGGTTGAACGGGATTCTCTCGAACCAGAAGTGTTCCTGGATGAGGAGGACAGGATAGCTCCCGGTCTCGACCATGATTTTGCCAGCCACCTGCAGAGGGGTACATCCCTGCTCGAGCTGGGACTCTTGCCTTATGCCCGTCGGGAACTCTCTAAAGTCCATTTGGTGGCTCACGAACACCCGCAGGTGATGCTCGATCTCCTGCGATTCTACCAGAAGTTACAGCTATACGGCGATGCCCTCCGGCTGGCCCAGCAAGCGAATGATCATTTAAGTCGGCCCCGTTGGAGGGAAAGCCTGGAACCTTTTCTATACCCTCTTGGCTACATGGAAACGGTGAGCGTTGAGGCGGGGAAATACGGCTTAGAGCCATATTTTTTGATGTCGGTGATCAGGATCGAGAGCCGCTTCGACCCTCTAGCTGTGTCTCGCACTGGGGCCAAGGGCCTGATGCAGATCATGCCCTCCACGGAAAAAGAGATAGGGGAGCGGCTAGGTTTTTCTGTCAATCCCGCCTCCAGCTCTTTTCGTCCTGAGTTGAACATCCGAATGGGGGCTTACTATCTTTGGAAGCAGCTAGAGGCGTTTGGATGGCAACCTGAGATAGCTCTTGCTGCTTACAATGCCGGGCCGGGCAACGTGAAACGTTGGCTCCGGCGATGGGGGATGGTAGATCCCGAACTCTTTGTGGAGTTCATCGAATTTCCAGAGACCCGTGAGTTTGTCAAGAGAGTGCTGGCCACCCAAGCACTCTATAGGAGAATTTGGAGTGCCCGCGGGTAGAGTTGCATGCGCGCTATTATCGTTATCCCTGCTGACTGGGATTTACCACCCTGGAGAAGTCCATAGTGAGCCGCCCACGACCCTCGTTTTCCCCACTTTCCTTCACACCTGGGGAATACATAAAGCCACCTCCCTGCACCTGTTCATGTTCTTGGGATTGAAAACCAAGTTCAATGATCCTCAGGGATTGGCCGCTGTGCGCTTGCAGACATGGGACGATCCTGCCTCCCAGTACGACGACGATGAGCTCACCGTCTATGGAGTCAACTCTGGCGAGCACAACATCATCTATAATACCTCTATGTACAGCCTGGGAGTTTATGGTCAGGAGGGAAATGGATCAGGCCGGTTCCAGAATCCCCTGGGTATCGCCGCTGATGAGCAGGGGAACGTTTATGTGGCAGACACGGGAAATCACCGGGTGGTTCACCTATACAACAGCGGAAAAGAGCTCAATTGGGCAGGGATAGTTGGGTCTCAGGGGGATGGCCCGGGTCATTTTCTATCGCCCTGTGATGTCGCTCTCGACTCTCAGGGGCACCTGTACGTAACCGATACGGGCAACGGTCGGATTCAGGTTTTCGATGCTTATGGCCACTTCCTGCAGGAGATCAAGGCCGATCTCGTCTCTCCGCGGAGCATCGCCGTCATCGACTCTCAGGAGAGATGGTCTTATTACGGCGAGCCTTACATCTGCGTGGTGGACAGCGGGGGATATCGGCTCAACAAGTTGGCACCGCAAGGCCGTCTCCTCAAGAGGGTCAAGAGTCAAGAGACTGGGTTGTCCAAAGCCCGGTTTGGCTATGTGGCCATAGATTACTATGGCAACGCGTGGGTTACTGACCCCGAAAATCACTGTGTGCATAAGTTCGATCGCCATCTGAATTATATCGTCTCTTTCGGGAAGAAGGGCAAAGGTGACAGAGAATTTTTTTCCCCTCGTGGTCTGGCTATTTGGCGCAGATTCGGCCAAGTTTTTGTTGCCGAAAAGGAGGGGGCGCAGTACTATTGGGTGGGGGTGGATGTGCTTCGAGTGGAGGTGGGTCAAAATTCTGGAGAAGGAAAGGTAAAGATTCGTTTTTTTTTAACCGAGAGGGCTTACCTGACGATCGATATCTGGGATGACCGTGGCGAGAAGATCAAAACCCTCGTGACGGCAAAAGAAGAGCCACTTGGTGACCGCAAATATTTGTGGGATCGACGAGATGCGGCTGGAAATTTAGCAGCACCAGGAGAATACAGAGTAAAAATTACCGCCGAGCCCACCTACTCGTCTTATCATTATTTCCAAAAGGTTGTGGAAAAGAGGGTTAAGTTATGAGCGCGACCATCCAGGGAAAGGTCTGGGTGGTGGGCCACGATGTGGACACCGACCAGATTTATCATGGGCAGTACCTCCCTTTGACCGATCCAGCGGAGATGGCGAAGCATGCCATGGAGTATGTTCCCGGTATGGAGAACTTTGCTCGGGAAGTGAACAAGGGAGATATCATTCTGGCCGGCCGGAATTTTGGCTGCGGCTCATCTCGGGAGCACGCTGTCCTCTGCCTGCAGCACGCCGGTGTCGTTTTGGTTATCGCCGAGTCCTTCGGCCGTATCTTTTATCGCAACGCCATCAACTTGGGTTTTCCCCTGTTGGAGTGCTCCGGCATTTCACGTTTCGCCAAGAGTGGCCAGAAGATTGAGGTAGATTTGGTGCCCGGGGCGATTCAGAATCTGGATACAAGCCAACAGATTCAGGGGCATCCTCTTTCTGGCCTGGAGCACCACATCACGCAAAAAGGTGGTCTTCTAGCGTATTTGAAAGAGGAGATGGAGGAGTGAATCGATGAAAAAGCTCTGGGCGCCCTGGAGGGCGAAATACATTCTCGGTCCCAAGGAGAAGGGTTGCCTGCTTTGTCGCGTCTCCAGGGAGGATAAAGACGAGGACAATTATGTCCTGTGGCGGGGCGAATTGGGATACGTCATGCTCAACTTATATCCCTACAATGCCGGCCACCTGATGATCGTTCCCTATCGCCATGAGGCATGCCTGGAGAATCTGAACAACGATGAGTCACTTGAGCTGATGCAGTTGGCTCAGAAAAGCATTACAGCTCTGAAGAACTCCATGCAACCCCAGGGATTTAATCTGGGCATCAACCTGGGCAGCATCGCCGGAGCGGGCATCGATGGTCACGTCCATCTCCATATTCTACCCCGCTGGAGGGGAGACACCAATTATATGCCGGCTCTAGCCTCTACCAAAGTGATTTCCCAAGCACTGGGGGAGACTTATGGTACATTGAAGGCAGCCTTTAAAGCCCAGGTTGGCTGAGGTGGAACAAGATCATAGGCTGCCCTGCGGATTTCCCCGTGTCCCAAGCGGGAAACACACCGCTATCTATTCGCAACTCGTTGCCCATAGAGAATTCAGAACGCGGTCCTGCTTGGGTTTCGGCAAACGCTGGCGGCAGGATCGAATTTCGCCAAGAATTCCCGTGGGTTGAGCAACACTTGGGACTGGAGGGGAGAACATTATCTCCCACCAGAGGAACTTTGGATCTTAGACGAAATTCAGTTTAAGAGACCTAAAATCTGACGCGTATGCAGAAAAAGCCCGCCGTTGTGGGCTTTTTTCTGTGTTGGCTTGAGAATTGCGATGTTTTTAGGTCAAAGTGAAACAGCCCCATTTGGCGATATTCTCTTCATATCGATTCATGTGAATTTTCGGAATTTTACTACACGAGAAATCGATCTTCGATTATTTCTTTGGAAACTGTGTGTTCCCGGGCGTATAGATATTGTCTTGCTAAACAGGGAGTTGTGACAGCAAGACAAAATCTATCTGGAAGATCATCGAGACCTTTTTGATGTCATACTAGAACCACACTTTCGCTGAAGGTTATAAATAAAAATGGTATAAAAATTGCTTTCCAATGAGCTGCTGTGAAATGCTGTTCCATTGAGAGATCTGGCCATATGTCAGGGAGATGTGGTTGTGGGTCGTCTGCCAGATCCCCTTCGGAGAAACGTCCTGAAAGAGGAGAACCGCCTGTTTGGCGTCCTTTGTTCCCCGATAAGGTTAAAAAAATCAAAGAGGAAGAAGTGGTAAATCGCAAAGTCAACGAGAAAAAGGGGCACAAATCCCCCATAGAAGAAGAGGCGCTTCAAGCTGCCAAAGAGGTTATGAAGGCTTTTCTCATCGTTTATAAGGTCTATTCCCTCTACCCAGAAGAGAATGACCAGTGCAAGAGGAGTCTTCTCAGCGCCATGAAGAGACTCCAAGCCTATTTCAAGTTTTCCCAGCGGTTCAGGTTGGAGATATTAAAATATGAGCTCCACCTGGAGGGCCAACCCGTTTACGAAGGCCCGGAGGAAGAGGGGAATTTCGCCTTCGTCTTTTTCAGAGATGGGATTCAATGGCTGGAAATAAGCTCTGGGATCGCGCTGGATGAACTCCACAGCTTGTTTCGTATCGTCGTCTCAGAGCAGGTCCGAAAGGCTGAAAAGGGAGATATCGTGACGGCTTTGTGGGAGACTCAGCTTCCCCATGTGGATTACTATGCAACGGATGAGCTTCTTTTTGCCCAACAGGAGGACTTGAGCACTGAGGGTATCATGGATAGAATTGTGGAATACAGCGATAAGGGCTTCCCAGGGGTGGATCCCGACACGACGAAGGACAAAGCCCCACAGCTTTCTCTTAAGATTCAAGATAAGGGGGACCTGTTCAATTTGAGCGAAGCAGAAAAGGAGTACTTGAGCTCCCTGATGCAAAGAGAGACGACCAGGGACCCCATGGACGACACGATGATCATGCTTCTCGATGCCCTGCCAGAGGATGATCTTCAGGGCGACTTTGAGGCCATCATCGACTTCCTGGAGAAACTCTATCTCGATAGTCTGGTTCGGTCCGATTTGGAACGGGCCAATGAGCTTCTCAAGAGGATGCAACTCATAGAGGTTCATTGTACAAAAGAGAAAAAATGGGCTCTCCCTGTGGTTGAACGCTTTTTCGCAAAGACGGTAAGCTCTCAGGCCTTTAAGATAATAGAAGAAAATCTCGTCCACTTGGAAGAGGAGCCGCTTAACAAACTACTTCATCTTATAGGTCTTAAGGCCCAGTTGGTGGAACCGCTGTTTCGGATTCTGCAGCAGACCGAATCTTTCAAACTCAGAGAGGTATTAATAAAAGTTTTGGCAGAATTGGGCAGGAAGGACTTCTCGATGGTCGCCTCCTTGCTCGATGGGAACGAGGAAGCCCCATCAAAGGACATGATCCTCCTTCTCGACAGGATTGGAGGCGTCGAGGCTTGCGGGGTTTTAGAGGGGTTTCTGCAAAGCCCGAATCCGCTGATCAAAAAATCGGCTCTGGCAGTTTTGATGAGGCAAGAGTCTCCGGATTTTAAAAAGATTTTCGAGTTTATCGAGGAAGAGGACAGAAGTATTCGAAAGGCGCTCTTTCAGTGTCTCGGAAGGCAGAGGAACAAAATTTGTGAAGACCTTTTGGTCGATTACATTCAAGAAGAGGATTTCCTTAAGAAGGGCCCTGATCAGATCCTCATTACATTAAAAACTTTAGGTCGCTGCGGCTCAACAAGATCGTTGCCTCTTCTCAAGAAGTTGCTGTTGAGAAAGGGGATATTTCTACCCCGTGATTACCACACTGTCCGTCACGGGGCAACCCTGGCCCTGAAGGATCTGGGAACGCCGGAATCTCTCTCTCTTCTGGAGGAGGGCAGGGGATCGAAGAAACGATCCATCCGGAAGGCCTGTGTGGCAGCCTTAGCCGAAGAGAAGTCATGATCTCAGAAACAGAAAAAGAACTCAGCGATTTCCTAGGCCAGCAAGTGGTTAAGCTGAAAGGAGAAAGGCTCGTTGCGGCCGTTTTCCGTCTTATAAAGGGCGTGGTGATCTATCAGTCCGTCAACCGCCTGAGCCTTGAGGGAATCGCGGATTTTAAGGCAGTGATCCGAGAAATTTTGAATTCTGGAGCTGAAGCCACTTTGCTGTGGTCGAGGGGGCATTTCTATCTGGGCGGGGAGAAAATTCCGTTCACATCGAAGAACTTTGACCTTCTCAATCGGACCATCGATGTGTTTTCCAGAAGAGGCCTTTCGGGACTCTCCTTCGCAGAGGGGGTTTTGCAGGTACCGGAAAAGGAAATCTTCCGATTTTTCAAGGTCTTTCAAGAATCGGAGAAAGAACAATGCCCGGAAAAAATGATTCGCGAGATGCTCGATTCGAACTCGATTTCTTGGGTCGATATCCACCTCAAATCTGAGAATGAAGAGAACAGCGAAAGAGAGCCCAGTGCTCCTCAGGATCGGGCCAAGAAGAACTATCTCTATTCCATCACCGCCGTGAAGGAGGTCTGCCAAAAATTGACTGTCAATGAGAAAGCTGGGGTCCGAAAGGCCAAAAGGCTGGTTCAGAACATCGTGGACATAGTTATTGAAGACGAAGGGATCGTTTTAGGTCTCACGACCCTGAAGAACTATGATAATTACACGTATAATCATTCAGTCAACGTGGCCGTGCTGGCCATCTGTCTTGGAAAAAGGCTCGGACTGGAACGAAATTCACTGAGGGTTCTGGGAATATGCGGTCTTTTTCATGATTTGGGGAAGGTCATGTTGCCCAAGGAAATCCTGCACAAGAAGGGACAGCTTGACGATCAGGAATGGGTTGAGATAAGAAAGCATCCCCTCTACAGTGTGGGCACCATCTTAAAGCTCCAAGCTTCCCATGAGCTGAAGGCCAAGATCGTCCTGGCTCCCTTCGAGCATCACATACGTTATGATCGCACGGGTTACCCGAAAGTCGAGGCGAAACCGGATCTCAGCTTCTTCGGAAGAATTCTGGCCGTGGCGGATTGCTATGATGCCATGACCTCAGCGCGGAGTTATCGGCCTTATCCTATCTCGCCAGACCAGAGCTTGAGCTTAATGCTGGAGAAATCAGGAAAGGACTTCGATCCCGTTATCCTAAAAGTCTTCATTCAGATGATGGGCATCTTTCCAGTGGGGACCGTCGTCGAACTCAACACCGGGGAGAAGGGGCTTGTATTAGGGAAGAATCCTGACCCGGGCATGCTGAGTCGGCCAAGGGTTCTTCTCCTTTTCGATGAAAAAGGAAAAAAGCTTTTAGATAGGCAGGTTGTCGATCTTTGCGAAAAGGAAAAAAAGACTGGGCAGTTCAAGAGAACGGTCAAAAGAGCCATCAATCCCAAGGAACACAAAATCAATCCCACCGAGTACCTTCTCTAAAAAGCCACACCTTTCTACAGGCCTCAAATTGTCATATTATCAAGGAAGACTATCTCGTAAGTTGCTTCCTCTGAGCCTTATAGCTCCTCGAGGTTCACGGGGGGGGACCATCCCGGGCGTGTCGTCATCCATGCCCGAGCGGCTTGTGAGGGTGTTGGTGATCTTTTTGCCTTACCCTTTGGTAGCGATGCGTCGATTTGCGGATTGGTGACGGCGCCCTCGCCTGATAGTAGTATCCTAAAAAAAGCACTCGGACTCAAATTGACCCAAGCGCTATTTTCTCTATCTAAACAGGTTAGGTGTTAGTTTTTCTTGGCGGCGGGTTTCTCGGCAGACTCTGTCTTCATGACGTTCACTGCCTTGGCCAGCTTGGATTTTTTGCGGTCAGCTGTTCTGCTGTGGACGACTCCCTTGGAGGCGGCCTTGTCTAGCAAAGAGGTGACTGTGGCCAGATCCTTTAAAGCTTGATCTCTGCTTTGCGCTTGACGAACCTTCTTCTCGGCGGATTTTACCTGGGATTTGACCATTCGATTGCGCTGCCGACGTTTTTTATCTGATCGCATTCGTTTCGCCGACGAGACATGTGTGGGCATGTTAGCCTCCTTATGAACACTTCGACTTGACAATATATCTTCTCAGATGGCCATTGTCAACCCCAAAATCCAGGCCATCATTTTTCTTGACTCGGCTGGGGGGAGGTGCTATTTTACCTCCTTGAGGGTGGGGCTGCGCCGACGTGGCATTGGCCGGCCTAACTTGTGAAACCCTCGGATGTCCAGAGGACAATTCCTCGACTTCTGGGGTGCGCTCATGTCTGTCCGCGAGAAGCTCGACCAGGTGCCTTCCAAACCAGGTGCTTACGTCCTTAAAAGCGAAAGCGGAAAAATTCTCTATATCGGGAAGGCCAAGGTTCTCAAAAATCGTTTGCGTGCCTATTTCCAGGGTCCATCCACCCATCCCAGGCTTCGGGCGCTGATGAGCAAGGTGACCGATTTTGAGACGGTGGTGACGGACACCGATGTGGAGGCCCTCATTTTGGAGGCGAACCTCATCCGCCTCCATCGCCCTCGCTACAATGTCAATCTCAAAGACGATAAGCGCTATCCGTGGTTGAAAATCACCGTTGACGAGCCCTATCCTCGACTCTCCGTTGTTCGCAGGAGGAAACAGGACGGGGGTCGATATTTCGGCCCCTACACTAACGTGAAGGCCATGCGGGCCACCCTTCGAACTCTGCGCAAGATTTTTCCCATCCGCACTTGCCCCTTCCCCCTGCCCAGCTCTCGCTCCATTCCCCTGTGCCTCGATTACCATATCAGACGCTGCATGGGTCCTTGCCAAGGTATGATCAGCCAAGAAGATTACTGGCGTATGATCGATGGGATCTGTTTGTTTCTCTCGGGCCAAAAAACGCATCTCAAGGACCTTTTGCGTCGGCAAATGCTCAGTGCCGCCGAAAGGAAAAACTTTGAGTTGGCGGCTCAACTCCGGGATCAGATGTTCGCCCTGGAGGCGGTGCTGCGCAAGCAGAAAGTGGTCTCTCCGGATGCCACCGACCGCGACGTCTTGGCCTACGCAGCCCAAGATAACCATGCCTGTGGGGTGATCCTGCAAATTCGAGAGGGAGCCATCATCGCACGGCAGCATTTTCATGTCAACGTCCCCTCCGTCAGCGATCCATCGGATGTCCTGTCCACCCTCATCCGCCGATACTACGGCGATGCAGCCCTGATTCCCGGGGAGATCCTGTTGTCTCAAAAGTTGGCAGACATGCATCTTTTGGAACAATGGATGAGGATCAAGAGGGGCAAAAAGGTGGTTATTCAGGTCCCCCAGAGGGGGGAGAAGTTCAAGTTGGTCAGGATGGCCATGGAGAATGCCCGACTCTTGCTCCGGGAGACAATGTCGGAAAGGCAGAAGAAAAAGGCTCAGCTGCCCCGGCCGGTGGTGGCCTTACAGAAGGAGATGGGACTCCCAAGGCCACCACGGCACATTGAGGCCTTTGATATCTCCACCATCCTGGGACAGGACGCCGTGGGCTCTTTGGTGGTGTTTCGAAGCGGCCGCGCGGCGAAGAGAGAGTATCGGAGATACAGGATCAAATCGGTTGGGCAGCAGGACGACTTCGCCATGATAGCCGAGGTGGTTGGCCGGCGGTTTCAGAGGCTCTTAGGAGAACAAAGAGAACTTCCCGATCTGGTGGTAGTGGACGGTGGAAAGGGCCAGCTCTCGGCTGCCCGTAGAGCAATTGCCGATCTGGGGGTGAAAGAGCAGCCCATGGTGGGATTAGCCAAACGCCTGGACGAGGTGTTTCTTCCGGATCGATACGAAGCGATGATGATACCGAAGAGCTCTCCAGCCTTGAAGTTGCTCCAACGTATCAGGGATGAGGCCCATCGATTTGCCGTCCAGTATCATCGTCAGCTAAGAGGACGTAGGGTCCGGGGCTCACAGCTGGAGGCCATTCCCGGCATCGGCCCTGAGCGGGTCCGACGCCTTCTCAAGCATTTTGGCTCTTTGAGACGTTTGGCAGACTCTTCATTAGAGGATTTAAGGGAAGTGCCGGGATTGGGTCGGCAGTTAGCTGGGCGCATCTATGAGCATCTCCACGAATCCGTTTCAGTTTCCTGAAAGCGGTTGGTTTCTCTTTTGCTCCCCCAAAAGGGCCGATTATTCTTCAACGGGCAGTATTGGTATTGGAGTTTTCAAGTGATACTGGAAAGAATCGTTGTGGGAGACTTAGAAACGAACTGCTACATATTTGGCTCCCTGAAGGAAAAGGAGGTTGCTGTCATCGATCCAGGAGGAAGTCCGGAGCAGATTCTTTCGGTGCTGTATGGATTGACTGCCCAAGTTCGATACATCGTTAACACTCATGGACATATGGATCATATCGCTGCCAACCGGCAGATCAAGAGGCGTACCGGGGCGAAAATCTGCATTCACCGAGCCGATAGCGAGATGCTCATCGATGCCCGCAAAAACTTCTCCGATCTTCTGGCAGTTCCGGTGACCTCGCCGCCAGCCGATCGTTTTTTGGAGGCTGAAGACATCATCAGGTTGGGAGAACTGGAGCTTAAGGTCATTCACACGCCGGGCCACTCACCGGGAGGAATTTCCCTGGTCTCCGACGGGCTTGTTTTCACAGGAGACGCCCTGTTCGCTGGCTCTATCGGCCGTTGGGATTTTCCGGGTGCCTCCTATAATCTCCTTTTGGCCTCGGTGCGCAATAAACTCTTAGTTCTCAGTGAGGATATGATAATCTATCCGGGACACGGCCCCATCTCCACCATCGGCGCAGAGAGACGAGAAAATCCATTTTTCGCCAGCCGCTGGTGAGGAATGGAGAGAAATGAGGAATTGCCCGAGGTCTTTTCCCAGCGGATGTGGAGTGATCAAGGTGTCAAGTTCTCTGGTTGAGTTTATCCACTACCTTCAGGTAGAGCGTCGACTATCGCCTGCCAGCATCGACGCCTACCGCCGAGACATCAGACGCTATGTTCAATTTTTAGCCTCTCAGGGTCTGTCTCCCCGGGAGCAACTACAACCAAAACTTGTCACTACCCACCTGCTCTCTTTGCGTCAGCAAGGGCTTTCCCCCGCCTCTGTGGCCAGGAATTTCTCCGCCATCCGGTCCTTCCACCGCTTTCTGGTCTCAGAGGGTTTGGCCGAAAGAGACACCACAGAGCACCTGCGCGCTCCGCGGCTATGGAAGAGGCTGCCCTCAGTTTTGCATCAATCCGAGATAGAGAAGTTGCTCCAACAGCCGGATCTCTCGACACCAGCTGGCATGAGAGACCGGGCCATGTTGGAGCTGATGTACGCTTCCGGCCTGCGGGTCTCGGAACTTCTGGCCCTAAAGACCTCAAACCTGTTGTTGGAGGTGCATTTTATCCGAGTTCTTGGCAAGGGATTGAGGGAGAGAGTCGTTCCCGTTGGCCGAGAAGCCGTGAAGTGGGTGGAGCGATATCTTCGAGAGGCGCGCTCCCGCTTGGTGCGTGGAGACTCCGGGGACATCCTCTTTGTGAATACTAGAGGTAAAGGATTGTCGAGAATGGGTTTCTGGAAAATACTTAAGAAATATGTTGAGATGGCTCACCTGAAAAAGCCTGTCAGTCCCCATACCTTGCGGCATTCCTTCGCCACACATCTGTTAGAAGGAGGAGCGGATCTGAGAGCCGTTCAAGAGATGCTCGGGCACGCGGACATCTCTACCACCCAGATATACACGCATGTGGACCGGGAGTATCTCAAAGAGGTCCACCGCACCTTTCATCCTCGAGGATGAGCTCTCCTGAGATCGAGCCACCGTCATTGCCATGGGTCTTTAAAGGGACCGCCTGGGCGAGAGGATACCATGAGCCCAGCAGTCGCTGCCTGGTCATCTCATGCGACGGTGAAGATCTGCCGGGGAGGGTGCATCAGCTGTGTGTGAACTGCCTGCCGGTGCTGGACGGGCGACTCATACACCCATCTGAGGAGCTGCGTTGGGCCGCACAGTTCGCTCGCCACAGAGGAAAGAAGGATCAGGCATGTGGGAACGGTTAATGGAGTTGATCATTCTCGCGCCAGCGATTCTTTTCGCCTTGGCTATCCACGAGTGCGCCCACGGATTGGTGGCCGACCGGCTTGGTGACCCTACACCTCGAAATGCTGGGCGGTTGACTCTGAATCCCCTGAGGCATCTGGATCCCATCGGCACCATCATGCTCTTCTTGGTCCGCGTTGGCTGGGCCCGGCCAGTGCCAGTGAATCCCGGCTACTTCGATAATCCTAAAGCGGGAATGATCTGGGTCTCCCTGGCTGGGCCGGTGGCGAACATGACGGGGGCCCTGAGCTGTGGGTTGCTTATCAGGCTTCTGGAACCCGCCACGTCTCGACTGGACATTCGGATTATAGCAGTGCTGGTGGCCATTCTGGCCTGGGGGATGATCATCAACCTGATCCTGGCAGCTTTTAATTTGCTCCCTCTCCCGCCGCTGGATGGGAGCAAAATACTCCTGGGTGTGCTGCCGGCCGGTGGAGAGAGGTTTTATGAGAAGCTGAAACGGTGGGGGCCCCTCCTGCTGCTGGCCCTGGTTTTGGTGGGGCGCTCCCTGTTATGGGGCTATATTTTTCCCTTCGTGCGCTTTTTTAGCTTCATCTTCGCTGGACAGCAATTTTCACACTTTCTGGGCACTAGCTGATCTTCTGGGAACAAATTTTGAGCAGCGGAAGGACTTTTTTTGCATTCTGCAAGAGGTTTGGCGCTTCGCTGAGTGAGCGCTCATAGCCTGTAGGGATCTGTTCCCCAAATGATTTTTCGTCTTCCTCTTCTACCGTCGAAAAAGCGGTCGGAAAGGTCTGGTCCCTCCTGCAGATCGCATCTTCCGGCCGTCTCGGCCTGGAAATGATGACGGAGGCATGGCCCCATGGAGTTGACGCACGAGACCATTTCGCTGAAGTTGAGACATACATTTCGCACGTCACGAGAGGCCAGTGACGTGCGCAGAAACGTCGTCTGTAAGATACAACATCAGGGGGTGGAGGGCTTGGGAGAGGCAGCTCCGTCTACCTACTACAACCAAGATGCCCAGACGGTGAGCAAGGCTTTAGACGACATCGCCCTCAAGTTGAAAGACGATCCTTTCGCTTTGGAGGGTATTGTCTCAGAGATGTGGCACCTTTTTCCAGGGGAGGCTGCGGCCAGAGCGGCCGTGGATATGGCCATTCATGATATCGTCGGCAAGATGCTCGATGTCCCTCTTTATCGCCTTCTGGGTCTGGATCCGCAAAAAACCCCGCAGACATCAGTAACCGTTGGGTTGGACGACATCGAGGTGATGCAGAAAAAGGTGCTGGAACTGGACCAGGCGCCTATTCTCAAGATTAAGCTGGGTACTCAGGGAGACATGGACATTGTGAGAGCCATACGTCAGATCTCCACAGCGACTATCCGGGTCGATGCCAATGCCGCCTGGACAGCTCGGGAGGCACTGGAGAAGATCTCCGCTCTGATGGAGTATGACATAGAGTTTGTGGAGCAACCCTTGGCTGCCGATGACCTGGAGGGTCTCCGGTGGCTGAAGAAAAGGGTCAAGGTGCCCATCGTACTGGACGAGAGTGTGCGAATCGCCGCTGATATACCCGCCCTGGTCGATTGCGCCCACGGCATCAACATAAAGCTGATGAAAAGCGGGGGGCTACGAGAGGCCCTGGGCATGATCCACGTGGCCAGAGCCCTGGGTCTGCGGGTGATGTTGGGCTGCATGCTGGAGACCTCCCTGGCCGTTACGGCGG
>Ga0209427_10004678_pt1 | contig 15781 bp, 13 predicted proteins | sample DeeMarSWOR136_30_FD_187465 | JGI IMG/M metagenome (GOLD analysis project Ga0209427, IMG submission 187465) | Marine sediment microbial communities from White Oak River estuary, North Carolina - WOR-1-36_30 (SPAdes) (version 2) | ecosystem: Environmental > Aquatic > Marine > Intertidal zone >...
TTTTATATTTTTCAGCAAGATGATAAATATCAAGTAGAGAGCCATCCGCAAAATATTGTATTTCCTCTTTTATTGACCAAAATTTACTATACGAGAGGTCCTTATTTTCAATAAGACTCTGACATAAATTATCGATAGCATTTGCAAGTTCTACTGTTTTATCAGTTCTTACAGCACTCATTGAAATAAATTCTGGCCAGGGTGTATTATTTTCTATTGATTGAATTATTTGTTGTCCAATTTCAATATTTGTAAGACTATTGTTGTAATTTAACATTTTACGTATATTAGTAATAGTTCTTCGCCAGTGACCATATCCGCTACCTTCTTCATCTCCAATGTATATATCTACGCAATCACGAAGTTCATATGCTGATTCTACTGCACCCATATTACAGGGGGCAGTAAAACATAGTATATCAATTCCGCCTGTTTCTGTGTATGCTTTTTGCATTTCATCCATAGTGAGATGATCACCATTATTTGTATCATCCCAACATGCACCCATCCATCCGCCTCCATGATTATACATTGATACTAAATATCTAACCGCAGGATAATTCTCCTTAGAGTATATTATAAAATCTTTTAAGATCTGGTAATCACCCATATTTATCTCACCCATTTCCTCTAGGAGAATTTTTTCATGATTTTCATTTATATACCACATAGATGCAGGACCTTTTTCTTGGTCCTGGAGGACTATTACGTTCAGATTGTCACTAGAATATGCTTCCTTAGGAAAACATGGAAAACTAGGGCTGTCATGTATCAAGGGATCATATGCATTAAAAAAATCAGCATCGTCGTAAAAAATCCAAGTCCAATTTTTTACTAAACATTTGGATAAACATTTTGTATCAGCGAAATTACTATCTTTTAAAATCTCCTTATTATTAGTATTTAAAATTACCTTATTTGCATTAATAATTGGTATAACACTAACAACAAATAATACAATTATCCCAAAGACCAAACTTTTCTTAATCAAACAGTTAGACATATCTTTTTCCTCCCGATTTTTATATATTCTAATCTTAAAGGAAGTATATAAACCTTTGATATTTAACTTCTAAAATATCATATGGTTCTTTTGTAATAAGCCAATTAATGATGGATCATAGTTAATAAAGGACTCATCGCAATATTTATTCCATAGTAAAATTATTTGCAGCATCATTAATACAAGTATAGGATAGATAATGGTTCCTTCAGGGAACTTTTTATAAAGTTCTTCTATTTTTATCCCTATCTTCATTAAAATGTTACAAAATGCCTCGTTGGTTTTATCAAAATTAATAATATTATATTTCTCTTGGTAATTAACTTTAATTGTTGGTAAGTTCCCAACTTTTAGTAATATAATATTAATTATAATCTCTAATTTAATAAATAAGAATTTTACTCTAAAAAGAATATTTGAATTTACACTTTGACATTCTATACATTCTTTTTTACTATTCTTTGTTGTATTAACTGACACAGCATTAACATTAAACACAGCAGAAACTATAGTTATCAGCATCAGACTTATCATAAAGGATGCTTTGAGTTGTTTATTCATGGTATATTACAATTATAATAATACATTAAATCAAGTGTTTCAAAAAGTGATTTATCAATTTTATCAATAAACAAGTTATAAAGTTTGGAAGCAAGTTCTTCAAATCCCATTTGGTATAATATAAAACAAACAGTATATAAATTTCCCCACATAAGTGAAAGAATTGCTATTTTTCCCCGTAATATCCAACATATAGGTCTTTCAAATGTGGGATTATCTGAGTTAATTATATCTATAGATAATTCATTCTTCTCTAATCTGTTAAGTAATTTCTCTGCAAGATGTGTCTTACCATTAGATTGACATTCAATACAGTCCTCTTCAGTATAAGATACTATCTTACTCTTCTTCTGAACATTCACAGCTAATGTTAAATCATCTGAGATTTCTGTATTATTTTGAGAATGAGCCTCGATAAAGATACTCCATTCACCAATTGGAACAGAATCCCAAACCTCAGCAGTAACCTCAAAAGATGTTTGATTTCCTGAATTTAGCGTAATTTCATAGGGATTAAACTGGTCAGCATTTACTCCATTAACTTTACAGATAATATCTTCAATAGAACCTGCTATGATATCGTAAGTATCTTCAATAGTTCCAATGTTTTCTATTATTACATTGAATGTAGCAGTATCTCCTTTTTTTACATTTTTATAAGGTTCATTACAAGATAGATCTAAACCTAAAGGACTTGTTATTGTAACATATCTGTTAATGGATATGCTACTAACTAAAGGGATTATATTTATTCCAAATAACAATACAATTGTTACTACTGCTAGACCTTTCCTGCAAATTCTGTTATTTATATACATCTATTCTTTCAAATTTATAATTCACCTTTTGCAAATAAGAAATAATGTCCTAGATATTTAGTTGGACCCATTATCGTAGCACCTTCATAAGGAATACAAAAAGTATCGTAAATCCAAATAGCTGGTAAAGGAAAATCTGGGAAAATATCCCATACAATACCTCTTACAAATACTGTTCTGCCAAGGATGTATTCCTTACCCTCGTATTCAACTATTTCATAATTCTTTATACGTCCAAATAAAAAATATGACCAAGAAATATTATTTGATTTATTGTTACTAATCATTTCTTTTATTTCAATAGTCTTAGCATGTGTACCTGCCACAGTTTGAATTAAAGACATTCCAATAAAGATAAAAATTATTCCTGCTATCAATCCTTTTCTTAAAATCTTGTTTTGCATTTTTCTTTCCTCCCTATATTACATGTTCTAATCTGATAAGTAGTATTTAAAACCTTAACACTATAAGATGATTATTCTTTGGAACAATAGGTTCAGTAGTGGGTATCGTTCTAATAACCTCAACAAAGGTGAACTAGCTAGCGTTTTGTCTCGGGACATAGTAACTACATAAGATGACCAACCTCCAACTGCTCCATATATGTCCTTTGCCCTAGCTTTTATAGTAAAGTTTCCCCAATCTGTCCATTTATGGGATCTTGAAAAGAAATCATTTGATTCACAGACAATACCCCAATCATAGATATCACCATCACCCCAGTCAATCTGATATTGTACATCATCTTCATTAGGATCTATTGTTAAAAAAGTATAGCCATAATAGCGACCTGGTCTCCCCATTTTTGGACCGTTAATTATCGGGGGCTCAGGGGGGTAATTTTCAGTTTCAATTCCATAAGTTTTAAAGCAACAATCCCAGGAATGATTATCAATAAACCAGTTTCCTGCAGGATATTCATTCCACATCTCGCCTCTTGTATAAAAATTATCATACCAGTTACAACCCCAAAAAGCAATATTTTCATCATCTCCTTGAGTATAATCAGGAGACCAAATAATATAATAAGTTTGTTCAGGTTCAACAATTATATCATCATTGAAATCAATTTCATACCAACCACCAGTTTTTGTTATCTCCTCAACATCCAAAATTCTATATTCGAGATCATCTCCTTCTAAACTTAACCTAATAGAAACCCATATACTACCAGTTGGATTTCCGATTTTTTCAGCAAATAATTCTACTCTTGTCAATCTATTTAAAGTAGGTTTAAATGATTGAGCAATGCCATTATCTAAACCGCCGATACTTGCATTTTCAGGATTTTGTACTAATTGATATTGATCAAGAACATCATCAAGAAATTCATTTATGCATATGCTTGTTCCAGAAAATGATATCAAAAATACAGTTCCTACAACCAAACTAAATACTAATAATTTGTTTGTCATTTTTTTCCTCCCTATAGTATATATTCATATCTAATAGGAAGTATTTAAATCTTTAACACTATAAACGTGTTAGTCTTTGGAAGAAGAGATTTAGGATTGGGTATCGTTCTAAAAATCTAACTAAAAATGGACTGGTCATTAGTTTTATTTCTAGGCGATTTTTGTTCATAACAGGACTTTTTATAGAATATATCTGATTTTGAACATGAATATCAAAATAAGCTTAATAAATTCCTAAACTAATACAATACTAAAAAAATACGAGGAGGAAGATAAAATGAAAAAGATATATTATTGTGGGCTATTAGCAATCTTATTGATTAATCTGGTTGTAATATCAGCGATGAGTAATCCCATTTCAAAATTAAAACAAAAAAATACAAATATCGAAGAAAATGAAGTAAGATTATATTATCTTTTCAATATTGATTTTAGTGGAAAAGGGGAAGCATATGAGGAAGGCAAAGTCGTTGGTTTTAATTTATCTGAATGCGAAGGTGCTGTATACGCACTCTACTCAACTAATACTGATTATGAGCGTTATTTCTTTAAGTCATTTACGATTACCACTCCAGTAGCTGGATATATTGTTTTCTTAAAAGGAACTTTTGAGTATAACCCCGAAACTGAGAGTGTAGAAATTCGCGGCTCTGCAATCTTTGGAGTTACAGGTCCACAACCTTAAAATAAATAAAAGTATCAATTGGTCAATTTCTAGTTTATTCATTATCATTCAACCTTTTGATAATTATTCTTAATAACCTATTAAATCTAAATACATAGAAGTTGTAGCTAAATCTCTATTTCAAAAGCTAATAGTTACTTCATTTTATATCACACTCAAATTTCATATGGCTCTGATGCTGGATTATCATCGTAAATATACCAAGAAACCGAGTGTTCTTCCTCGAAGGGAGGATAACCTGTAAACCAAATTAAATCTCCTTCAATTCTTTTTGGTAAATTCGATGAATGATTTTCCCAATAATTTCTATCCACATCGATTGGGATTCTATGGAATTTAAACCATAAAGTCAGGATGAAATTTCTAAAATTCTTAAATTTTAACAATTTAATAAGAAGGGAGTTACCTAAATAGTGATCAAATGTAACTGTATCATTAATGAAGTTATTTTCATAAAACTTATTATTACCCTTAAAAATATCAATTTTATTGTCTTTCAGTGTGTTTCTATAAACATGTGCTTTTTCTCCACCACAGGCAAGTCCCCACTTACTATTTTGTATTATATTGTTATAAAGTTGTAAATTTTTCATGTAAAGAATCATTCCATGTTCATTGTTAATTAGATAATTATTGTAAATATGAACGTCTGAAGAATAATCTGAATCATAAATTCCACACCAAGTTTTTCGAATTTCATTATTAAAAATATTTATACCTATACAAGCTTCTAATTGAATACCGATTTGATTATAGCCAATAATTAAATTGTCGGAAATCATAGCTGTGTTACAATTAAGTAACCACATACCATATTTGGCATAAACATCTTGAAAAATATTCTCTATAATAGATATATCGTTAGTATTTTCGCAATAGATACCACAATCATAATAGTCCATAATATTTTTAGTGATACTGATACCTCTGATTCCTCTAATATCTATTCCATTCCCGTGATGTGATTGATGGGAACATTGTATTGTAAAACCAGAAATATTAATATTATCCGCCTGGAGAACTAAAACATTTTCAATTCCTTCTATTGTTGTTGTATTTTTATCCTCTCCTTTTAGTAATATCGACTTTGTGACCAATATATTTTCGTAGTAAGTTGAAGATTCATCATAGACAAAGACGGTATCACCATCACTGGCATTATCAATTGCATCCTGTATCCTGGTATAGTTACTAGGTCCACTACCACCGACATATAATATATCCCCCTCCCTAGTTGATTTACTAGATATTTCATCTTTATTTCTAATTTGATTTATACGAGTTATACTACCAACTAAAGGTATTACACTTAATCCAATAAACAAAAATATCATTCCAACAACTAATCCTTTCCTTACTATATTTTTCTTCATTTATCTTCCCCCTGTTATCATATTCAAATCAGATATGATGTATATTAATCTATAACACTATAAGATATTGATTCTTTGGAGGAGTCTATTTAGTAGTGGGTATCGTTCTAAAAACCTCAACAAAAGTGAACTTGAGGTTGCTTTACTTCTTGGCATTGTCACTTCCAGTGTTCCCCAGTCACTCTCTTCACCATATGTGTCCTTGGCTTTTGCTTCTATTAAATATTTCCCTTCATTATGCCATTTATGTGCTACTGTTACTTGCTGACCAGAAGAATATGGACCAATCCATCCGCTGGTTGTATCATCTCCCCAGTTTATATAAAAATATACATCGTGTCCTTCATAGTCCGTTGTTGAAAACGTATAATTGTATTCTATGCCTTTCGTTCCCTTTGTTGCCCCCTCTATGGTTGGTATATTCGGTGGGTCATCCCAGCCATATGTCTTGAAACAACAATCACATTCGGGGGCATATGAGTAGTTTAATAAGTGCCAATCGAATTCAGGGGAAAAAGCACACCATGCTTCACCGTTTTCATAAGGATTGTATTTATTATAACCCCAGTAAACTCCATTGCCCTCTTCGATTTCTGGTCCTCTAGTAACTATATAGTATGTTTTACCTGGGGTAGTAAAGGTATTTGCAAAATCAAACTCTATCCACCATGGTTCATCATGTATTATAGTTGCATCTACTGAGATGCTTGTGAGATCACCTCCATTTAAAGAATCTCTTATTGAAACTGTAATTTGGATTCCATCAACTATACCTTGTTTGAACAGATATAGTTCAACTTTTGTGATTACATTTAAACAAGGTTTGAAACTTTGGGCAATCCACTGATTATCATAAACGCCCCATCCATAATAACAAAAAGTGGTTTGTTGTTGATCTACTACTTCATCCCTTCCGTAATTCTCAGAGTTAGTTATCTCGTTTTCTATATTTGACTTCCCATTTAATGGGTTATTATAAGTGTTAGGTTGATATAGTGAGATTAAATTATCTTCACAAAAGTTAATATTATTTGTTTTGGTTTTGTTGTTTTCAATCAATCCTATCGCGGGGGATACTGGTACAGTTAACAGCATACTTACTAAAATTCCTACTAAAAATAATGGCATTATCTTCTTCATTATCTTTTTCCTCCCTATATTACATATTCGTATCAGATAGATGATATATAAATCTTATACTCCTAAAAGATGTCTAAGGATTAAAAATAGGTTAGGATGATTCTGTAAGAATTTGTTTAACCAGTTAAAAGGTGTGTTGATAGCTTTGATTCTTGGCATAGTAACCTTTAGTTCACCCCATTCACTCTCCACATTATATGCATCTTTGACTTTACATTTTATATTATAAGTTCCTTTTTTTGACCAAGAATATGATTGATTAACGTATGCACCAGAAGGATATGGGCCGATCCATCCAGTATTGGTATCATCACCCCAATCAATGAAATACCACAAATCATCCTCATTTGAATTTGTTGAAACAAAAGAATAATCATATATATTGCCAATTTTTCCATTATTTGGACCTGTTATTGTTGGTTTAGAAGGTCGATTATCTTCTGAAATGTTTATTAGGAATGTAGTCCAATTACTCCAAGTATAGTTCATAGTATCCTGAGCTCTAGCTCTTAACCAATATTCTCCTTCTTCTTCAAAAGGTAAGGTTATTATTTCTGGTATGCCTGAAGGTCTTTCCCAGGAATAATAACCATATGGCCATTCTCGTGACCATTCAAAAATTACCAGTATATCATGTTCTTCAGGGTCTTCAGCTAATATTGTATAATCATATTCAATCCCAGGGACACCATATTGTGGACCTGTGATTGTAACAATTGGAGGATTATCATATGAGGCTGAATCATGAAAAGTATAGAAATGATCCCAATCGGCAAGATGTAGTCTTCCACTCGCAATAGCCGGTGAGGAATATATTGGACTGCATAAGAAATATTGCCAAATACTATCACCGGTTATAGCATCTATACAATATAGATAACCATGAATATTTGAATAACCCATAGAATTAATGTAAATCTTTCCATCAGCAATTGCTGGAGATGATACGAATACTCCTTCTTCAGTTAGTAACTTATACCAGATGGTGTCACCAGTTGTTGCCTCTAAACAATATAACCAACCTTTTTCATCAAGTTCATATGGATCTGGAGAATCATATAAAACTGTAAAATAAAATCTATCATAAGCAACAGCAGGAGTTGACCATACATTGGCAGCACCCTCGATAGAGTTATTCCATTCTGAATTACCTGTTATTGCATCAAAACATTCAACAGAACACGAAAGATTTTCATTGAAATCCCAAGAGCTTGAAATAACAAATATTGTTCCATTATAAATAACAGGAGCTGAAACCCAGTAATTTCCATAGAGGGTCTTAATCCAATAAATTGTTCCATCCAAAGTATTTAGGCAGTATAAAAAAGTGTTATAGGTGTTCTCATCCCATATAGATAGATAAATACGATTATTATATATAGATACTGCATCAAATGGTTCCCCAAAACCCAAAGTCGTATTAAACACTTCATTACCAGTATTTGCATCTAAACAAAAAAGTTTACAAATCTTGGAATAATTTTCTCCAAGAATCCACCCTGATGCATATACATTTCCATTACTATAAGCAGGTGAAAAAGCCTCATATCCATTTAGAGGATAGTACCAAATAATTGAACCTGTTGATGCATCTAAACAATACAAATGGCCATAAGGACTGAAAATACTTTCAGTAGCGGTTATATAAACCTTATCTTCAGCAATAGCAGGAGATCCACGTATATAAAACTCATTTTCAAGTAGTGCTTTCCATTTATTAAGACCTGTTGATGCATTCATACAAAGCACATAAGTTTCATACCAGCGTTCAATTGTAGGATTCTTAATATTAGTTCTATATAAATCAAAAGGATTTTTTAAGGGTAAACTGTTTTTTTTAAAATTTATTTCCTTAGAATTTAAATCTGATTTTGGATAGGAAGGGTCGCAAACCCCTATATAAATAGTATCGTCAACTATTGCAGGTGATGATCTTTGAGGGTCATACCAATAACCATCGAATTCTTCAGCGGCCCATAATATTTTATTTGTTAATGGAGCTGTTGAGTTGGTATATCCTGTGAGATTGAGATCATGGTGATACATCGGCCACCAATCAACATCATCACTAAGATATTGTTGTTCTATATCAGAATTAGTGATATTTTTATTTCCTGAAACTGGAAATATTGTTGTAATAGCAATTAATATACAAATTAAAATTCCAATTATTTCTTTTTTCATATTTATTTTTCCTCCCTAATAAATAAAATATGATTGGTTCAATTATATAAATATTTATTTCTTCATTATTTGTGCAAAAAAGGATTCTTTATTATAAAAATACTGTATATACCAAAATATTTAGCAGTCGGTTTAGTAGCGGGTATCTTTCTAAAAATCTCAACCAGGGAGAAATTGATACTGATTTGTCTCTGGGCATTCTTACTTCTTTATATGCTTTCACGCTTTCCCCGTACTCATCAATGACTGTTACAGAAATGGTAAAAATTCCTGTTTCATTCCAAGAATGAGAATCACATACTTCCATTCCAGATACAATAGGTCCAAGCCATTCACCATTTGTTCCATCACCCCATCTCCATAAAACAAATAAACTATCGTTATCTGGGTCAGATGCATTAATACAGTATTTGTAATCAATCCCAGGTTTTCCATTTGAGGGACCATAAATTATTGGAGTATCTGGTGGATTGTTACCAATCCTTATTTCATACGTTTCTGACCAATTACTATATGCACCGTGTTCATCCTGTGCTTTTACTCTTATATAATAAATTCCTGGCTCAGGCCATTCATGAATTAATTCAACTTTTTGACCAGATGGGTAGTAATCTGTTTCAGTTGTAGTTCCATCACCCCAGTCAACAATATACATTACAGTGTCCTCATCAGGATCAGTTGTACAAACAAATAATGACCCATTTTCTTCAAATATTTCTGGTATATCAGGTGGTTGGTTTTCATCAACCCATGGTTCCATCAATGGGTATCTATCCTTATTATTACCTCCAGTAATAGGATAAGGTGTATCACCTATCCCATCTCCATCTTTATCTTCCCCCGTATAATCATCCCAGTAATTGCCACCTGATGGATAGTCATTATCCCATATATTTGTACCTTCATCATAACCATTTACTGGATTATTAAAGAAATTATTGTGATAAATAATATTATTCAGAGCTCCGCTACCACTATATTCAATGCCTCTTCGGTTATTTGCTTCTATATTGTTTTCAATTATCAAATTATTGCTTGTACTGCCACTACCATCATGAAATGATATACCATCACGTATGTTACTTTTAATAATGTTTTTTTGAATGATATTATTTTTACTTCCAACTCTTAGACAAATACCATCAGCACCAACTGTTCCTGGAAGAGTTCCCCATCCATTACCAATTATTGAATTGTTATAAATATTATTATAATAGCAGTTATAAAGATCAATACCACGCCCACTATTATTACTAATGTTATTGTAAATAATAAAATTATAATTACAATATTCTAACCATATACCTGCGCCAAAATTACCCTCTTCATTATAATTATCGTGTATAAAGTTATTTTTAATGGTATTATTATCTGAGTGATGAATGCTAAAACCATATCCATTGTTGTAAATGTTATTATCAATAAAGATGTTACCATCTGATGAAATTAAGCAAACACCATGATACCAGTCGCCCTGATTTTGTGTAATTATATTTCCAGAAATAGTATTATTATTAGAGTAGGATATAAGAATACCATTATCCTCATTTAAAGTTATTATATTATCCTTAATAATGCAATAATTCTTACAAATCTCGATTCCAGCATCTCCCATTAGGGTTCCACAATGTTGAATTGAAAAACCACTGATATTAACATAATGAGCATAGATTGTGATAGTATCGTAACCAGTCATATTTTGACCATCAATAATTGTTGTTTCTCGATTCTCACCAATCAAGTCTATTGATTTATATACTACAATATTTTCATAATAAGGTGAACTATCATCATAGACAAATACAGAATCAGTATCAGATGCATCATCTATTGCATCCTGAATCTTTGTATAGTTATTAGGTCCAGTGCCACCGACATAAAGGGTATTACCTCTGTTAGATGATATGCAGACAGGTTTGTTTTGTATTTGAATACCAGATATAGAATTAAAACTCATACCAATAAACAAGATAATAATCCCTATTGCAAGGATGGTTTTATTCATATTTTTCCTCCCTTTAACATTTTATCAATCAGATACATGGTATATAAATCTATAACACTTCAAAAAGACAAGTCTTTGGAACAATAAGTTCAGCAGTGGGTATTTATTGTACAAAATACAAGTCTGCACAAAAAAAAGCCGATTTATTTTGCAAAGCCAGGATATGAGATAATTATTTTAGTCTAAATCAGTTTTAAATCTACCAATAATAAAATATTTACCAATATAACCAAAATAATCATTAGAAACAATTATCACTTCATCTGATGACATTACCTGAATATCATATGGTATCAATTGACCATAGAGCAGGTGTTTTGCAGTCATAAAAGAGTAATCTTTTCCTTTGTTAATTAAATTGATGAATCCAAAAAGACAAGTCGAATTCAATGAAATTCCGCCACCTTCCTCTGGAAATTTTGTCAAGTAAAAATCTCGAATACCATTAAAGGTATCATCATATGCATTAATCGTTGGGAAATCAGTTGAAATTGTAGGTCCAAATACAATAGCACATCCATTGCTATCAAAATCTACGCCAGTGGCGATATCATAATCAGACCCTCCAAGATATGTGCAATATATTAGGTTTTTACCATTTGGTGTAAATTTGGCTAAAAAAGCATCATAAATCCCTCCGTTATATGTATCATCAAAAGGGTTTGCAAGAGGAAAACTATTTGAAAGAGGACCAGTACCCCCTGCAAGATAGGCACACCCGTATTCATCTACCGCAACTGATTGTCCATGATCATATTTAGTTCCCCCTAGATATGTACTATACTCCAATCTGTTACCTTTTGGAGAAAACTTAGTTAAAAAAGCATCTGTCTTTTCTATAGGAGGCACGGAATCAACATTAAAAGTATCATCATACGCATTTACTGTTGGGAAATCATCTGATTGTGTATCACCTGTAACATAAGCACAGCCCTTACTATCAACTTCGATATTCCAAGGCCAATCTAATCTGCTTCCTCCAAGATAAGTACTATAAACTAAAGTATTACCTTGTGGGGATAACTTTGTCACAAAAACCTCCTCCCATTGATCAATGTCGTAATCATCATCATAGGGATTTTCCATTGGGAAATCAGGAGACCAAGTATCACCTGTTATATAGGCACATTTATTTTTGTCAATTGCAAGAGATCTTGATTCATCATATAAAATTCCTCCAATATATGTGCTATATTCTAATGTATTACCCTGAGTAGAAAACTTAGTAACAAAAGCATCACATTCTCCATTATATGTGCTATCATATGCATTATACGTAGGGAAATCAAAGCAACTGGTTGTACCGGTCACATAAGCACATCCATTACCGTCAACGGCAATACTGCCGCAATCCTCCTCATTATTCCAGTCACTAACAGACCCCCCAAGATATGAACTATAAATTAATTGATTCCCAGAAGATGAAAATTTTGCAACAAACAAATCCTCCGTTGGAGCAAAAGTGTCATCAAATGAGTTCACCATTGGGAGATCACTGGATTTAGTCCAACCTAGAATATATGCACATCCATTACTATCAACTGCAACATCTTTACAGCCATCATAGGTACTCCCTCCATAAAAGGTGCTGTATTCCAAAGTGTCTCCTTGAGCAGAAAATTTTGTCACAAAAGCATCATATTCTCCATTATATGTTCCATCATAAGGATTGACTATTGGAAAGTTAGGTGAACCTGTTTGCCCAGTGATATATATACAGCCATCCTTGTCGACTGTAATCTGTTCTCCCCATTCAAGACCTGATCCTCCAAAATAAGTACTGAAAATTAGACCTGGATCAATAATCAAAGGATAATTGTTATCATAGTTATCCTCTATTAAAAAGCTAATAATATTATCATTTAACAAGTATCTACCTTTAATAATTTGTTTCTTATTGCTGATTTCCTGATAAATCACTGGTTGTTTTTCATATATAAAACCATGTTTAGTAGTTATTTCAAGTCCGCCAGAAGATTTATGATTAATATTTTCTATTCCATGATACTGAACCTTTATTTGAGAAGGATCTGCATCTGGTTTAACTACGAAATCATATTTTAATAAACCAGCTACACTATAATAAGTAAGATCAACTCCTGGAAAAATATCTTGATAAATAATTGATTGAAAATTAGGGACATCGGTATACCAATAATCTGGATCGTTTCCTATGAAGTAATTATTTTTATGAGAAAGTTGATTTTGACCAATAACAACTGCTTCTTGATTTGCATCAACGAATTCTGCTACTATTGAATTCATATAAAGCTTTTGAGGGTTTGTTGATTTCTTATGATTCAGATAGGTTTGACTGTCTTCCTGTGTGGTAATCTGTTTATCTTTTATTTCATTGATGAAAACGATTACAATATTATTCTTACAAAAGTATACAGTAGTATCCTTAACATATGTATGGTATAGTACTTCACTAGAGTATTGACCTTGATTTTTTGTAAAAAATATTGGAGGATTATTATCTGCTGGAAGATTTTTTAAATTCCATGTTATAATATTATCTGTAAATGTTTTATTTTCTATATTTTTTACATTTATACTTGATAATGAACTTGATCCAAAAAACAAGAATATAATTATAAATAATATAACAATACTTAGCATCTTGTTTCTCATAACTCTTTTCCTCCCTGGATTTTTTTTATAATAATAAATCTACTTTATTATTTATTATATTATCCATAAAATATATGTTCGTAATCTGAAAAATTGTAAAAAATATCTTTTTTTGAACAAAATATTTGAAATAATCTCAATATTTTAATAAACAAAATTATTTTGTTTTTAAAAAAAATTTTTAGGTTTATTTTTTATTATATGTTACTAAGTAGTTATTTGATCTAGGCGTTTATTTGAACGTTATGTAATATGATATGATGATTTGTTTTATTTTGTTTTAATTTTTATTGATTAATTTTTTTAATTTAAATTGAATTTTCTATATCTATGAAACAGGTGAAGTATTGTATGTCAGAATCAAAGGCCAATAAATGGTTGAAAAATAACCAGGATGCAAAGGTTATTGATATTTTGTTTAGTGCTGGTGGTTTTGCAATTGTTTATGAGGAATAGTTGATAAAAAGTATCTCTGGTTTTGTATTCCTTTACATAAGATAGTTAGCTATCCTAAGTGATGAATGGGTTAGTTATTTGCAAGTTGTTTTATTTTGAATTTTTTTGACTTTTTGGCATCGTTTTTTGTTATGTTTTCAATAATGTTTGTATTTTTTTTCTGAGTTACTTTGTAAAGCACAATCCTTTTATACGATTGTTTTATTTTTATTTTGGGGAGTAAGAGTTGAAGAAAGGAAGAATAATAATTGATTTTGAATCTGATGAACTAGGAAAATGTAATTATAATATAATACGTGAAGGTAGAGATAAGTTGGATGATGAAAACCTGAAAACTTTGCTTGAGCATGTTTTGGGAGAACTACTAGCTGATGAGTTTTAGTTAAATAATATTTGCTGGTAAAAAAAAATTTTTATTGGTTAGTATTTATCTGTCTTTTATTGATTGTATTATTTCTTTTCCAAAATCAGTTAGTTTGTATATTTTTACGTTTTTTCCGCTTTCTATTTGTTCTACAAGATTTAGGCTTAGTAATGATTCTTCGTCTCTATATCGTGTGTTCATCCCGCGTAGTGCACCAATTACGTTTGTTGGTGTTGTTTTTACATTATAAGCAATATCAGAGGTATAACTACCGCTTGGACTGATTTCAAAGAGATATTCAGCAATTTTTTTCCTGACGCTACTTCTTCTTAGCGACCTCATTATGAGAGGTCGGAGTACATCTGGAGAAGTAACTATTTTGTCTCCGTCCTGCATCCCATCCACTTTTCAATATTCAATATAACAAACTGTTTTAATAAATTATCGGAAATATAGTTATTCACCTGCATATGCAACTGTATATTCACCTGTAGTATATATAGAAATATATTTAATGGTTGTTTTGTATCTTAAAATCAGCCATATGTTTTTTAATTAGTGTTTTTATCGTTCCAGATGTACCTAGTGTTTCTACATCTAGTTTGTTTGAAGAAATGTTTTTTATTGATGTTAAAAGTTTGATGGTGTTTTCTTTTTGAGTATGTTTGCATTTAACAATTCCCATGTCTTTGTTAAATCTGATGAGGTAAAGTCCCAAATCTTTGATATCCTTATCAAAAAGAGTTTTACATTTTTTTCTAAGCTCAGAAATTATCTCATCAGTTGTTAAAAATATTGGTTTCTTTGATTTTATCTTAAAACCTATGTATCTTCGGCGTTTACCTTCACGTATAATAGTCTACACCTCAAAATTTTTTTTTATTCGGATTCGATACGAGGTGCAAGTAGATAGACCACATGGCCTTTTTTATCAGCGATGTCAAACTCAACTTTTATGGGATTGTCGTTTCCAAGCATTATTGTTATCGGGTCTTCCCCTCTAACTGGTTTTATCATGTTGCTGAAGTAATCTATTGAAAACAGGCTTTTGCATTTACTGGCTGTGTTCAGGTCGATTACCAGGTCCTTTGGTAGCTTTAGATTTACTGTATCTGTATCACCCTCTGCGTATAGTTCAAAGTT
>Ga0209427_10004682_pt1 | contig 15775 bp, 15 predicted proteins | sample DeeMarSWOR136_30_FD_187465 | JGI IMG/M metagenome (GOLD analysis project Ga0209427, IMG submission 187465) | Marine sediment microbial communities from White Oak River estuary, North Carolina - WOR-1-36_30 (SPAdes) (version 2) | ecosystem: Environmental > Aquatic > Marine > Intertidal zone >...
AGCGAACCTTTGAGTCTTAGATGCTATTGTCTTTAAAGTTTGAAAGGCCTTATTAATAAGCTGGAATCAGCACAGTGTTCGAGAGTAAGAAGTCAGTTTAGCGGACGATTGTGCGCGGCTGTTTGGGCTCTGTATTCTGGAAGGGAGCGGAGCCCGAGCTTCGCTTCAGCTTCAGCGCAGGAACCGGGTAAGAAAGTATTGAGGGGCTTCTAGCATATTCTGTGAGTATTTTCAAGAGGGAATCAATCGAGGGGCACCATAACTATTTCTGGGTATTCTTAAGTGGGGTCCAGCCTGCTTTTGACTCCTGCTCTGTTAATCTTCCCCCTGCTTCCCACGGTTTCTTGTGCGAGCAGCATCTTGTGCCCATGCCAGAAGATATTTAATTACTTAAGGTCCCCATTCACGAAACAAAGATAAGTGCAAGCGCTGTTGACGTACTTCTATAATTCACCCAATGCGATATCAAGGACCTCAATCAAAAAGTCAACATTCTCTCGAGAAAAACACATGGGTGGCTTGATACGCAATACGTTACCATAAAAACCGGCCTTCCCAATAAGAAGACCCAATTCTTTGGCACGCTCAAGTACCTGGGCAGCTTCATCCTTAGCAGGGTCCTTGGTTTTTCTATCTTTTACTAGTTCGATCCCTGTCATCAAACCTTTTCCGCGCACATCCCCAATCACCTTGTGCTTGGACTTGAGCTTTTCTAAGCCCTCCATGAGATAAGCCCCGACCTCCAAGCAATTTCCTTGTATCTCTTCCCGGTCGATTACTTCCAGTACGGCTTTTCCAATAGCACAGGATACCGGGTTTCCACCAAAGGTGTGGAAATATGCCCGCTCAGCCAAGGGCGCTGCAATTTCCGGTCTTGTGACAACCGCAGCCAAGGGAGCGCCGTTGCCGATACCTTTTGCCATGACAACAATGTCCGGTGTAACACCTTGCGTTTCAAATCCCCAGTAATGCGACCCTGTGCGCGCGAACCCTGACTGGACTTCATCAGCTATACACACTCCCCCTGCTTCGCGGACATATTTGTACACCTTTTCAAGGTAGCCGTCAGGATAGACAACTGCTCCCCCAACACCCTGTATCGATTCCGCGATGAAACCAGCAACCTTGCCAGGAGCTGCGTAGTCGATAAGTTCTTTAACGTCACTGGCATATTTGGCGCTTGCCTCAGGATCATCATACCCCCAGGGCCCACGGTAGCAATCGGCGTTGATCGCATGATGAATTCCAAAGCTGTGCGGGTAATTGTATTTCCAGGTACTGTGAGCAGTAATTCCCATTACTGCAGCATTGCTGCCATGGAAGGCATTACGGAGTGCAATGATGTCATAATTACCGGTATAAAGACGTGCCATCGTGATGGCTACATCATTGGCTTCACCACCGGAGTTGACGAAATAGCAAACACTTAAATTACCTGGCATTTTATCCGCGAGCATCTTTCCGTATTCGGCAATGGTGGGGTGAAGATAGACTGTTGAAGTGTGCTGGAGTGTTTCTAACTGCTCCCTGGCCTTTTGGGTGACATACGGATGGCAGTGACCAACGCTGATGGTAACAATGCCTGCAAAGGCGTCCAGGTAACGACGCCCTTTCTCATCCCATACATACTGCATAGATCCTTCGACAATCATGATGGGGTTTTTGTAAAATGTCATCAGGGATGGGGTTAGATAACGCTTCCGCATGTCCATCACCTGTTCAAACGAAGGGCCGTGGTAAGGCTTCGGTTGGTGATCATACGGGGGAAGTTCAGGTATTTTCATAATCTATCGACCTCCTTGTATAACACTATCCTCACAAGCACATTTACATAATGCATAAGATCTTCTTGTAAAAAATCCTCTTGAAGTAGTACCTGCCCTATTTTCCCCTAAACGCAGGCGCCCTCTTATACTGGCTCTTATAGTCGGGATCCTTCAAGTAGGGACATGAGTCGCCACATATCTTTAAATTAACACATTTAACCGTATGGCTGCCATCTTCGTGCTTAACAACATAAAAATTAACATGTCTTATTGGGCAAGACACACGCTTTTTCTCGCTCATGTTCCTTCCTCTGTATCAACAACAAATTCTACGTCCATGATTGTAGTTGCTGTATGCGCTTCTGCCTTTTCCGTGCAACTATTTTAAAATTCCTGGGAACATCTGCCATAAGAGACATGGATTGTTCGGCTGCAACCGTGTAAAACCTTATCATCTTCTCCTCAATCTCCACAGCCTTATCCACAGCAGCAGAATAGCTTGCTTGCTCTGGTAATTCGGTATCAAGTGTATGATCATCGGCTTCCAGATCAAAGGCATAACCACCTTCGATCGCATCGGTGATCACAGAGTAATACGCCCTTTGGATTTGAGTAGAATATTTTCTATTTTCCTTGGCATAAGCGAGAAAGACATCCTCGTTGTTGGGATATCTCTGGGCCAAATCTTCGTAAAACTGTGCTGATTTTTCCTCAAGCTCCTTAACAAAACTCACGGTCTCAGATGCGGTATGAAGTTTCATAAATGGGTACCTCTCCCTAGAGCCACCGATGGATGCAGACCTTGCTCTCGGTAAAAAAGCGGACTGCTTCCTTGCCCTGGGTATGGAGGATTCCGTAAAAGGAGCCCGACATACCGCTAAAGGGATAGAATGCCATGGGTGCGACGATTCCGAGGTTGATGCCAATGTTGCCGCAGTTTACCTCATACTGGAACTGCCGGGCATATTTACCGCTTGAGGTAAAGATGGCATCCGCATTGTGATAGGGATTCTGGTTACAGATCTCTATCGCCTCATCAAGGTCTTTTGCCCGCATAACCCCCATAGTTGGGCCGAAGATCTCCTCTCTGACGATTCTCATCTCAGGGGTGACGCCCTCTAGAATAGTAGGCCCGAGAAAACAGGTATCAGGGTAATCACCGAGTATGGTGGGCTTCCTCCCATCCAGCCTGAGCTTTCCCCCTTCTTTCAGGCCGCTTTCTATATAGCCGAGTATTTTCTCCTTTTTCCCGGCATCTTTCACCGGCCCCATCTGAACCGATTCATCAAGACCATTGCCAACAATAATCCCTTTAGCGGTGGCAGTGACGGCATCCATAAACTCATCATAAAAGTCATTATCCTCTCCAACAACAATGAGGTTCTGGCCTGCCAGGCACCGTTGGCCAGCATTACCGAAAAATGATGTCATGAGCGCTGGAACTGTTCCTCTGACATTACAATCCGGCATGATGACCATCATGTTCGAGGCCCCCGCCTGGGCAATAACTCGCTTTCCGGAGGTCCCACATCGAGGATAGATGACATCCCGTGCCGTTGGGGTGGAGCCAACAAAGGTTATCCCTATGATATCAGGATGGTCCAACATTGCATTTACTACCTTCTTTTCGCCATGGACCACATTCCATACACCGGGAGGGAAACCAGCCTCATCAACCAACTCTGCGAGTCTTGTCTGGCTCAGGGGACATTGTTCCGATGGTTTGATGACAACCGTGTTCCCGGTGGCTACCGCATAGGGTGCTGACCACAGGGGGATCATAAAGGGGAAATTAAACGGACCGATTATACCGAAGACTCCCAGTGGTACACGTATAAGGTATTCATCAATGCCTGATGCGATATCTTCTGAGGTATCTCCCATCATCAAGGTCGGGATTCCACAAGCCACCTCTACGTTCTCGATACCCCTTCTTGTTTCTCCTCTAGACTCATCTATGGTCTTTCCGTGCTCCTGGGTCTGAATTCGACTCAGCTCTTCAAAGTTTTCCTCCAATAACTCGCGGAGCCTATAAAGATACCTGGCCCTTGCAACCGGAGGTGTTCTCCTCCAATCAGGATATGCCTCCTGGGCTGCCTTCACCGCATCATCCAACTCTTCCTCTGTTGACATGGCTACCTGAGCGATCGTTTCGTTTTTGACGGGGTTTACCACATCCAGTATTTCACCTTTTGATTCCACCCAGTCACCATCGATATAGTTCTTAGTGGTGGGTGTGCCTTTGATTGGTTCTTCGAGTATGGTCATGGGGTTCAAGTCTCCTTTTTTTATTCGAAATTCAATAACGAGCAATGCTGTTTCATCGCTCTCCAATAAAAGTCAGGCATCAGACTAATGTATAATACCGCAGGTGAAGTATGCCCTTTTCCTTGTTTTCCCATTGCCTGCATTTTCATTTAATCCAATCTATTCTCGTAAGATCTGCGATTTGACTAAAAACGCTATATAATCACCTCTTATCACCTCAGCTTCTCTAGAAGAATTCCGTAAATGATTTTTCTCTATAGTCCCAGAGGATATCTCGATTTATAAGGGGATGAGATATGGATAAACACGGGGCAAGACGCTATGCTAACCGATTATACTGACTCATTATTTCTTTCAGTCGTTCATGATCAATAGCCTCGACCGTATAGCCGGGAGGTTTGATTGTGGTCATTGACTCAGCTGCGACCATGGCATTGATAACAGACTCTTCAACAGCCTGAACTGTTCCATCATAGATAATGTTGAGGTGGTGATCGTTAACATATCCCATGCTGTACGTTGCGGACTGCTCAACAGATGAAACTGGGAGATCGATCTGATCCATCCTGTTGGCCGTTGAAAATGCCAGAAAAATGTCTCCGGAGTAATGGCCTCCGGAAGTTCCTGTTCTTCCAATACCGAGAGCGGCACGTTTTGCAATGCGTTGAAGCTGAATCGGCAGTAATGGAAGATCTGTTCCAATGATTACAATAATTGACCCGGTCTCATGAACGTTGATTTCAGTTATTACAGCATTATCAGGCATATGTCTACCCACAGGGACACCAAGGATTTCAAGGTCCTTGCGATTTCCGAAATTCGACTGTACCAGGACTGCTACAATGTATTCCCTTCCATTGATTTTTATAACACGTGACGATGTACCGGTTCCCCCTTTGAATTCATATGTCACCATGCCAGTACCGCCACCAACGTTTCCTTCTTCAATGAAACCGGTTTTTGCATTGTTTAGTGCAGAAACCACATGTTCTTCATTGATATGTCTGCCGCATATATCATTTGTCAATCCATCGTAAGTCTCTGCTACAACCGGCAAAGCCCAGGCATGAGATTCCCGAAAGACACTTTTGTACAATTCTATCATCCATCCTACTATTGCGTGATGGACGATCCCCACAGAATGCGTGTTGGTGATACATATTGGACTTATAAAATAGCCGGCATCATTGATCCAGTGTGTCCCTGTCATCTCACCGTTTCCATTAAGATCAAACTGCCCGGCCCATATTGGAGAAGGATTCTCAACTTTGCCCCGCGGCAGGATAGCAGTGACACCGGTTCGAACAGGTCCTTTTCCCACCTGAACCTCCCCTTCTCCCCAGATCAGTGTAGTATAACCTACTTCAACCCCAGGAACATCCGTTAAAGCATTGTACTTTCCGGTCTCACCTTTAAAAGGTAACCCTAGATCTCTTGCCCTTGGTTTCATTGCATCTTTTATATTCACCACTTTAATTTTCTCCCACATGCCTGATTGTGCAGCAGGGTCATAAGCGGATTAACAAACCAAAAATAAGCAGTGCGGACCAAGTCGTATCTATCCGCACTGCTTTATTCACCTCTTTTAAGGGACAACAGGGTCAAAGAATCCTATGAGTTTGGGAATACCTTTTTCTATTACCATCACGGGAACAGGCCTTGCCGGAACCCTGTTAACACCGAACCTTTCCATTCCTGCCATTCTGGCTGGACCAAAAACGCTTTTGAGGCTGCCGGGAGCCGTCATTTTATCAAAAGCTGCCACAACAGCCTTGGGCTCAATACTATTCGCTTTTTCAATTGCCTGGATAAGCATCCACCCTTGGTCATAAGCAATAAGTGCATCGGAGATAAAGGGTTCCTTGTATTTCGCTACCCATCGTTCATCCACATCTTTCATTTCCGGAGTGTAAGCCACTTCTGTTACCCCATTGCTTACTACATCATAGCAGAACTCGGGACCTGCCTGATCGATAATCACATGTGGTGAAAGTGGGATATCACTTATAAAAACACCCTTAAATCCCAGTTGTCTGGCTGCCCTGAGCTGGTCCCCCGCCTGGGCCGAAACCATACATTGGATAATCTCAGGTTTGTACGTCAACACCTTGGTATAGACGGGAATAAAATCCTCAATTCCAAAGGGCCATTGCTCTTCGTGTACAACATTTAAACCACGTCCCGCTGCAACCTTTGTAGCGCGAGCCCTCATCCCCGCATAACCCTGGTCAACAACTAAAGCGACTTTCTTCAAATCGGGATATTTCTTCTTGATGTAATCATAATCCGCTTCATAGGCAGCATCGTTTGAGAGTGAAAGTCGAACTGTAAGCGGCTTGTCAGGGCTGACATCCGCAGGGTGCAATGTCTCATCCATATTTGAAATTAGATGTAACGCACCGGCAGGTTCTGTCACTTCGGTTATGGCCGCAGTACAATTGGATAAAATAGCTCCGAAAATGAATTGAACGTTATCCTTATGAACCAGTTTTCGCGCAGACTGTGTGGTCCCCTCGGTACTCATTTTACTGTCTTCCGCAATGAGCTCCAGCAGATAGCTGTCGGCACCAATCTTGATACCACCTGTCTGATTTACCTTATCAAAGGCCAGTTCATATCCCCTGTTAAATGCCACACCAAGGAAGCTGATCGGGCCTGAAATAGGGTGGATCGATCCGATCTTCAGATGTTTGGTTGCTGCTCCAGCAATGCCGATGTTTGAGATCATGACACATAAAGAAACAGTCACAATCGTCAAAATCATCCCTCTTTTGTTTTTCATCTCTTTCTCCTCCTTATTAATTGTTAATAGGGTTCCGAGCACACTGCTTTTGTCGGAAGGCCTCTTATATTCCTCCAGAGCTGACACTTTGAATTGTGACAGGCATTGGAGGTTCACATCCTATTTTCCAAGATAGGCTTTTTTGACACGCTCATCGCCCAACAAATCCTCACTCAGTCCCTCAAGAACGATAGAACCTGTCTCCAGTACATACCCACGATGAGCTAGTTTGAGAGCCATGCGCGAATTCTGCTCTACCAGAAGAATACTTGTACCTTGCTGGTTGATTTTGCGAGCAATCTTATCAATCTCCTGCACTACGATTGGCGCGAGACCTATTGAAGGTTCATCCAGCAAGAGCAAAGTCGGATTTGACATCAGGGCACGGGCAATTGCGAGCATCTGTTGCTCACCCCCACTCAGTGTACCAGCCTCCTGCCCTTTCCTTGCCTGCAAAATCGGGAATGTCTTGAAAATATTCTGTAGATCATTCCTTACATTATTCTTGTCACGTCTTAAATAAGCACCTAGTTTCAGGTTTTCCAGAACAGACATATAAGTAAAGAGATTCCTTCCCTGCTGGACATGAGCGATGCCTTTTCTGATAATATTGTGAGGAGGAATCTTGTCTATTCTGCTATTATTAAACATTATCTTGCCATTTGTAAGTCTTTTCAATCCCGCTATGCTTCGTAATATTGTCGTTTTCCCAGCCCCATTACTTCCAATAATGGTAACAATTTCGCTTTTTTTAACATTCATGGAGATATTTTTAAGGCATATTGCTCCTCCGTAGTGTGCTGTTATCTCCACTATCTTAAGCAGCATCCTCTTCAACCCCCAGATATGCTTCCATAACCGCTGGATTGTCTGTAACCTCTTTCGGTGTCCCCTCTGCAATCTTCTTTCCGAAATTCAAGACAGCAATGCGATCACAGAGCTCCATGACTGCTCTCAGGTTATGCTCAATAACTATACATGTCATTTCCTGCTTATCTCTGAGTTTCCTGATCATATCCATCATAGCCATCACCTCCTGACTTGTCATGCCGGTAAAAGGTTCGTCAAGAAGAATCAGTTCCGGTTCAACGGCTATGGCCACGGCAAGTCCCAAGAGTCTCTGCATCCCATGAGGCAAATTGATGGCCAGTTCGTCTGCATAGTGCGTGATCCCAACAAACTCCAATATCGAGAATGCTTTTTCACGTAAACTTTCTTCATGCCGGCGGATAATGCCTCTTTTCAAGATCACTGCAATGAGACCAATCTTTGCTTTCAGGTGTAACCCTACCAGAATGTTTTCAAGTGCCGTATAGTTATTAAAAAGGATATTCGACTGATAGAGCCTGGAAATTCCTCTTCTTGCTTTTCTATGCGAAGGTAATCGGGTGACATCTTCCCCCTTAAATGTCACCTTTCCCCGGGATGGTGAAAGCGTACCACCGATCATATTTAAAACAGTGCTTTTTCCTGCGCCATTAGGGCCGATTAACCCCATAATCTCCTGCCTTTTCACATCCAGATGAAAATCCATAACCGCTGCTAGGCCTCCAAAAAAACGTGTAAGCCCTGTTATTTCTACAAAAGGTTTTGACTTGCCATTATTCATTAAATCTCCTTACTCGGCAAACGAGATAGATTTTTGTCCATTGACCCAGGCCCCTTTTTTCCTGTTTTTCCATTTACGTATACGATTCGGCAGACCTACAAGCCCTTCCGGCATGGCTACTACGATAATCATTCCGATACCTCCCCAAAACATAGACTGATATGCTTCGAAAGAGCGAGTGAATTCCGAAATGAGTGTCAATGATAATACCCCAACGATCGGACCGATGAACCGTCTCTCACCCCCGACAACCATATAGACCAGAAGGGTTATGCAGTTGGTCACCCCGAAACTTCCTGTGCTCCATGCACTGAGTGTGCGCTGGAAGTGCGCAAACAGCGAACCGGCTATTCCGGCAAAAAAGCACGCGATTACATAGTTTATTGCATTAAACCAGATTACATTGATACCTACCGTACCTGCCAGGTCGCTTGTCTCCTTTATTGCTCGCCACGTGAAACCGTATCTGGACTTTTCTATAAGATAGAGAAGCAAGAGTGAAATGGATACAACAACAAGTACAATATAGTAATAGGATGCTAACATATCGAAGTTAATATTCCCTAGAAACGGCACAGAAAATGAACCTGGTCCAGGGATTCCAAAAAGACCTGTCCTGCCGCCGGTAAGGCTGTACCAGTTAAAGGCTAGGTTTCTGATACTTTCTGCTGTTAAGACCGTAAGAATGACAAAATAGATACCTCTGACCCTAATGTATGGATAAGCAAGAGCAAATGCGACAACTCCTGAGGCAACTCCGCTTGCAGGGAGGGCAAGCCAGAATGAAACACCACCTTTCATGACCAGCAGAGCCGAGGTATAGGCTCCTATCAGCATAAAACCGGCGTGCCCTATAGATATCTGGCCGGTCAGCCATATTACGCGGAGACTACATGTGAGGAGGATATTGATCCCGATAAGGATGAATAATGAAGTCCAATATATACTGTTGAAGAAATGGGGGGCAGTAATCAATATGAAAATCAGAACGATCCAAGCTAAGGCTCTAGATGTATATATGCTACTTGCTTTCACGACCCATGATCCCCTGAGGCCTTATTAATAAAACTGATATCACAAGTAATAAAGGTAAGATGGATGCCCAGGCTGCACCGAAAACGATTGGCACAAGACCATCAACCAGACCGAGTATCAAACCTCCTATGATTGCTCCTGGTAAACTTCCCATACCGCCCAGAACAAGGATGGTTATCCCCTTTATAAGAGCCGGAGTTCCCATGGCCGGACTCACGTTGAAAAGCGATCCTGCCAGTGCACCACCTGCAGCGGCCAATGCACAGCCCATGGCCATGACGAGAGCGGACATACGGTCTGGATTGATGCCCTGTGAAATAGCACCTTCAGGACTCTGGGCACTTGCAACCATGGCCATTCCAAACCGGGTTTTTTTAAGAAACACGTATAGAATCCCGCTCAAGATAACGGCACCTGCCACGGCTACCAAGCGATCCATCGGTATAAAACTGCCCACAACCTCCAATGTCCCGTCTGCAAGTTTAGGTAACCTCCTCCGATATACTCCAAAAGAAACAACGGCAAAGCTCTGTAAAACCAGAGCCAGGCCGTTTGTCATGATAAAAGGCGCAATCTCCTCGCGCTTAATCGGACGGAATAGAAACTTTTCAAGGATTAAAGCAAATACTGCGATTATAGCCATACTCAGGAGAGCTGCGATGTAAAATGGGACCTCATATACTGCAGCCAGATAGTAAACGATATACCCGCTCAACATGTAAATTTCACCGTGAGCGAATTGCATGATCTCCATGATACCGAAAATGAGCGTTAGTCCCATGGCCATCAGGACATATACCCAGCCCATGGCAAGTCCGTTCAATGTTCCCTGGATGATAGCCTGAATCGGTAAGTTCAAACTTAAACCCTTCTGTTTTTCAGTACCCGTTAATATAAAGTCTTATAATTATAGTGATATAGGCATTATAACTCTATATTTTTCTTTATTGGGGGTCACCCATGAAAGAGCCAGTCAAGAGAAGAAACACCTCTCCATGGCAAGAAATATTCCGGGCACATGATACTCAATTATTCATGGTCCCTGAGTTTCCATGTTTGTTTTCGGAAAGGGGTAGATTCAACGATCAGGCGTTTAAGTATTGTGTCCCTCGAATTCCCGTGCCATCTTTCTTGTCCGCCGTTTTTTGGTGGAGTGGGGGATTAACCCGCTGACCCTTATTCTTCAGCAAACAGCATCCTCATGCCCATGCCAGAAGATATTGAAATATTTAAGGTCGTCCCCATTCACGGTCCATTTCCTCTTTAAATAGCATAAGCCAAAACTTATAATCTTATGTACGTGATCCTACCCTACTTTTAGAGGGAAAATCGCTATTTCCTCACTCTCCATGTCCCTGTGCCCCTCGTAGAGCATCAACTCGGGGTGCCGATCGAGCGAGGCAAAGTCCCTTATCTCCACTCCTTGGGCCTCACCCGGATCAAAGATCCTGATAAGATGAACAGGTCTCTTTTCAAGGTAGTCGAACTCTTCAACACATTTGAGCCGACTCAAACGCTCAGGGTCGGCTTTAAGGCAGACTACAAGGTATCTGTAAGCCCAATGAGGAATCTCCTTGGGGCTGGTGCCTCCTCGCCAAAGTCCCGTCATCTCTCAACCTGCTTCAAACTTTACCTCCACCGCTCAAAAAGGTTTTTGTGGCTCCTCTAGGCAGCAAGACACATTTTTTCGTATACCACAGACACCAATTTCGAGAAAGTATTCAATTGCAGCAAAAACAATTTTGCCCTATAGTATGACGCCCGTCTCGAGGGGTTCAATTCCAGATTCTGTCCACGGCAACCCTTTCGCGGGCATAGCATCGGGAGGAGAAGACATGATCCCGGAAGGTATTACACGGGTCCTGGAGAATATGCAAAAGGTCATTGTGGGTAAGCAGGAGGTCCTTGATATGATGTTATCAGCTCTGCTCTGCGAAGGACACATCCTCATTGAAGACGTTCCTGGAATCGGCAAGACCATGCTGTCAAAAAGTTTGGCCCAATCTATAGGGTGCACGTTCAGTCGTATACAGTGCACACCGGACCTTCTACCTTCTGATATTACCGGTACCTTCTTCTTTGACCAGAAGGTCTCAGAATTTGTGTTTCGTCCCGGTCCGGTAATGTCTAACATCGTTCTCGTCGACGAAATCAACCGGGCCACACCACGCACCCAGTCCAGTTTTCTTGAGTCCATGCAGGAGCGGCAGATAACCGTAGACGGGGTGACCATGCAACTTCCGCGCCCCTTTCTGGTTATAGCTACACAGAATCCAGTGGAACTCCAAGGCACCTTTCCGCTGCCTGAAGCCCAGCTGGATCGGTTCCTGTTAAGGTTGTCACTGGGCTATCCTACCGATGACGAAGAGGACCGTATGATTCTCCGCTTTCATAATGATAACCCCTTGGATGCACTGAGTGATGTGACATCAGGGGAAGAGATCTTGGGACTTATCTCCCTTGTCCATGAGGTCCATGTGGAGCACTCTATCCGTCATTACATTCTGGAAATCACAAGACGGACCCGCGTTGATCCCTTGATAAAGTTGGGGGCCAGCCCCAGGGCCAGCTTGGCCTTATACAAGGTGAGCCAGGCCTTGGCACTTGTGCAGGGGCGAGACTATGTCATGCCAGATGACGTCAAGCGGCTCGTGGTGCCGGTGCTCGGCCACCGTCTGATTCTTTCCCCCGAAGCGTATCTCACTAAAAGCAATAATGAAGATCTCCTTGAAGGCATCCTATTTTCCATCCCCGTTCCCGTTGAAGACTAAGCCAAGAGAAAATCCCGAGGTTATGATACACTCTCTTGGCTATCCAGTCCTGTTCCATCCGGCGTTTCTTGTGGCTTTCTTAGTGCTGGTGCTTTTCTCTGCAGTTCGGCATTCGGTCCCTGTTTTGGTCCTTTCTCTCTCTTTCCTTATCTTGGCAGTCGTCTCGTGGATTTGGAGCCGTCGATCCATGCGAAAGGTCTCTTTCCGGATGGGATTGAACCGGTCACGAGCTTTCCCTGATGACGCCGTAACGCTCTCCTTCGAGCTTATAAATGAAAAGTGGCTCCCCCTGCCGTGGGTAGAAATCGAACAGAGCGTGCCCTATCGATTAGCCACCGGCAACCTAAGACATCCGGGCCGTTTCGGCAAAGAGCGATTCCGATGGACCACATCCATTTCCGGTTGGCAGCGCTTGAGGTGGAATTACGATCTGCCCTGCAAGGCCCGGGGTGAATACAGGGTTGGACCGGGTAGAATCCGGTCGGGGGACATGTTCGGGCTTTTTCCACAAGAGATGATCATCCCCCAATCAGAATCACTTCTCATTTATCCCCGGATTATGCCTATAGGGAGGCTAAATCTGACTTTGACAGAGGTGCTGGGAGAGATTGAGGCGGCAAGGAGGCTCTACGAGGATTTGAATCGCTCAAGGGGTCCACGCGACTACCGTCATCATGACCCCTTCAAGCATATACACTGGAAGGCCACGGCCAGACAGGGTCGCCTTCAGGTCAGGCAGTTTGATTCCAGCACCGGTCTTAGCGTGTTTCTTGTGCTGGATGCTCAAAGTTTCTGTGAACAGAGAGACAACGATGAAGAGCTCTTTGAACTGGCGGTAAGCGTTACGGCTTCTCTTGCTTATGAGCTCTGCGGGGTAGAGTGGCCCGTGGGGCTCATGGCCAACACCTTGCCTGAAATACAGATCCCTGTCTCTTGCGACCGGAGTCGGCTCCTCAACTTCCTGGAAGCGCTCGCCAGAGTAAGACGAGGATCCAACTTCCCCCTCCATAATCTTCTTGAGAGAGAAAGGGCCGGCTTTCCCATGGGCACTGCCTTGGCCATCATCACCCATGTGCTGTCTCCTTCACTGGTAGCAGTTATGAGTGACCTGAGGAGGCGAGGACATGCTTTGTTTCTGGTGACCGTTGGAAATGGGGAAGCTGGGGACGACATTGATGGTATTCCAAAATTTCAAGTCCCCTTTCCTACCGACCGTTCTGTTCCTGCGGAGTCAGCACCATGAGTAAGGAAGAATCATCGTCTCTTTCATTTCACCTGGCCGACCTCGGCATGAAGATGTGCTGTCTTTATTCGGGTTTAGCTCTGATGAGGGAACACCTTGGATGGAGCCTTGCCCCTTTCCTCACGATCCTTTTGTGCTATCCTCTTATTTTTGTCTTAAATCTCACCTTATCCACGTGGGGTCAGATGCGCAAGAGCGGGCCGGTCCTCATTGGCTTTGGATTGATCTTTGTCCTGGTAGTAGTCACCTTTTCATTTCCAGATATTCGTTCCATTGAGGATCTGAAATCAAGTCAAGGCGATCTTCTTGGTGTGGCGTTTCAGATCGGTCTTTGTGCGCTATTGTGGCGGCTGGGAGTCGGTGTCACACCCCACAAGACAGGCTCCCGCCACGCGCACGCTTGGTTCCAGATCGGTACCCTGGCCCTGTTGGCCTTTATCGCACTCGGGTCCAAGGCGATTATTACGGTGGTATTATTCTTCATCTTTGCCTTCACGACCCTCGCCCGGGCCCGCTGGGATGGTTCAAGTTTTCCGACCATGGGGGTGCTACAGGCCGTGAGGCCGCGATCATTGGTGTTGGGGATCTTATCGATCCTTATTCCCGTAACGATTTTGCTGCTTGTTCTTTCACCTGACCTTGCCAGGACCTTAGTACAGGCCCTGACCGCTTTAGGCAACCTTCTGGCCAATTGGCTTAATCAGGTTTTTATTCCGGCACCCGCCGGGAAAACGATAGACATCCCATTCCTTTCCGGCTGCACTATGCGAGGCCCTAAGGATGAGCCCCTATTTCCCAAGCCCCAGGCCGTTCCCGATGGCACAGGGCCGGGATCCGAACAGGCTCTTCTATGGTTTGTCGTCGCCGGCCTCATACTGGCGGGGGCCTTCCTCTTTATCACAGTCTCCATACTCAGGGTAAAACGCCGGCCCGAAGGGACTAAAGGAATTCCTTTTGAAGGAGCCTCGGTGCGAGGCACCCTGCTTAAGGGGCTGGCGGCCTTGTGTAGGAAATTCGGTAGGATGCTACGCAGTCTCTTTCTACTAATCTGCAACTTGAGATTCGTCTTTTCCTTTCGACCTAAACCGGGTGGTGAGCCGCTATCCGCGCCAAGGGCCCTTTACAGAGCACTGCTCCAATGGGCCATGAAGCAGGGTATTCCCCGGCCTGAGTGGCAAACCCCGCTTGAGTACCTGAGGATCATAGGCAAGAGCTTTCCTGAAAAGGAGCGGGAATTGGCTCTGATTACAGAGGTGTATATTCGGGCGCGATACGGGCGACTCCCTCCTGGCAGGGAGGAATTCGAAGCAGCTATGAGGGCCTGGTGGAGAGTGCAGGGGTATGAATGAACACATCCAGGCCTAACGCAGGGGCTTGGAAGAGATATACCATAGCGGTCGTTTTCTACAGAGTTTTCTAAAAGGGGGCATCGACAAAAAGCATCTCTCGTTTATGCTATGCTAGCAACCCGTTTTGGAAGCAACGTCTTATTACCATCGAACCAGACGCACAATGCGCCATCTTCTATACTGCTACTCGTCGAGTAGTCCCCAATTCCTTGTATAGTCATTAAAGCTCCGCCACTCTTCAGAACAACTCGGTCACCTTTCTTTATTTCACTCATCATTTTCTCCTTTTCGACTAATTACATTACAACCACACGGCCAGTTAGTATGGAGTTTCTGACTAATTAGAATATTTTTGGATGTGCGAGTCGGGTTTTGAATTGTTAAGGATTTTCTAACCAGATAGCTCCGTGTTAGCGTACTATCCAGAAGCCCGGAAAATCCCGCTGCCTTTCCTGCCCGCAATCTTTCTGGCGGAGTGGCCGGCGTACCGCCATTCACACTACTCTGAAAGGATCGGGTAGTTCCCAAATTCTACCGCGGCATCAACCATGGCCAACACATTCTCAGGAGGCACATCATTCATGACAGTGTGAACAGATGCCATCATATACCCGCCTCCAGGTCCGAGAATATTTATTACCCTGCGAACTTCCTGGCTTACTTGTTCGGGCGTGCCATAGGGTAGTATGCGCTGTGTATCGATGCCACCACAAAAGACCATATTCTTACCATAGTGTTTCTTCAATCCCTCAAGATCGCTCATTTTGCCAGCGGATGTTTGGATAGGATTGAGAATATCGACACCAATCTCGATAAAATCATCGATGAGCGGGAATACATCGCCATCTGAATGGAACAAAACCTTAGCCTTGGTGCGTTCCTTGATGAATTGGATGAAATCCGCGTGGAAGGGTTTCAAGATCTCTCTATACATTTCAGGTGAGATCAGTAA
>Ga0209427_10004684_pt1 | contig 15773 bp, 18 predicted proteins | sample DeeMarSWOR136_30_FD_187465 | JGI IMG/M metagenome (GOLD analysis project Ga0209427, IMG submission 187465) | Marine sediment microbial communities from White Oak River estuary, North Carolina - WOR-1-36_30 (SPAdes) (version 2) | ecosystem: Environmental > Aquatic > Marine > Intertidal zone >...
AGAAAAAATTGAGCCCATCCAGGGTTGAAAGGTGAAAGCGTTTCCAAAATTCTTGATGGATTACTTCCAGAGCCCGCGAAATGTTGGAGACATTGCAGATGTAAGGGGAGTCGTGAAGAATGTAACTTGCGGTGACATCATGCAGATGTCTATAAAGGTGGCAAGGGAGGTGATCATGGACGCGAAATGCAAGACCTTTGGGTGCGGCGCAGCCATTACAGCAAGTTCAATCATCACCGAGAATATCAAGGGAAAGGGTATTGAGGAAGCCTTGAAGATTTTGAATGAAACGATCAGCGATATCATGGCCCAATTACCTGAGGAGAGATTTTCCTGTTTGGCCTTAGCTATGAACGCATTGAGGTTAGCCATTGAGGGGTATCGCTGTAAGAAACTAGAGCCTCGTGAGAAGGGATGGTAAGTTCGGAGGAAAGATCGCATGATGAGGATTCCTGAAACGATCTTCAAGAAAATGGTTGATCATGCCCTACGGGAGGCACCCATGGAATGTTGTGGAATCCTGGCGGGAAAGGGGAGGACAGTTCACCGGATATATGAGATGAGGAATGCAGATGGGTCGAGGATCTCATACATTATGGCGCCGGAGGAACAGCTTGAGGTTTTCATGGAGATCGAAAGAGATGATCTGGATCTGGTAGCCATATATCACTCCCATCCCCATACTATCCCCTTTCCCTCGGAGAAGGATGTTAGGTTGGCCTTCTCTCCCGATGTTGCTTACATCATCATCTCGTTAAAAGATGGGGGGACTTCGGTTAAGGGTTTCCGAATGGGTAAGAATGCAATCTCCATCGAGCCTATTCGTTTGATTGAATAATCTTCATAGTGTTGCAGAACGTTCTTCCTGGAGGTTAGGGAAATGGGTAAGGCTTTCGAAGAGATGTGGTCGGAAATTAAGGGAAAGGTAAAAGAGATATCCGCTGAAGAATTGAACGAACGGATGACCAATGGAAAAGAGACCCTCCTATTGGATGTCAGGGAAAAGGATGAGGTGAGAAGGGATTATATCGCTGGTGCTGAATTGCTCCCCCGGGGTTCTTTGGAGATGCGTGTGGAGGAGCTGATCCCGGATAAGGAGAGGGCCATTGTGGTGTACTGTGCCGTAGGGATCCGGTCCGGTTTTGCTGCCAAGACATTAATGGAAATGGGATACAAAGATGTTGCTTCCTTGCGGGGTGGAATTGATGAGTGGAAGAAATCGGGTTTTGAGGTGCTGAGGGATTTGGATTTCACGCGAGAACAGTTGGATCGCTATAGCCGTCAGATCATCCTTCCCGAGGTGGGGGAACAGGGCCAGGCCAAAATCCGCCGTGGGAGCGTTTTAATTATTGGAGCTGGACATTTAAGCTCAGCCGCCATCATGTACCTGGCTGCCGGTGGTGTGGGGAAATTGGGGATTGTGGATTCCCATACCGTAACCCATGAAGATCTGAGGGGGCAAATATTACACACCGTGCCCTCTTTGGGGAAGAACCGGGCGGAATCGGCCACTCAAATGGTGAAAGGGATTAATCCGGACGTTTCAATCGAGGTCCACCCCGTCGGCTTGGGCGTTGCAAACACTGTCGATATTATCGAGGGCTATGACATTATCCTGGAATGCAGCGGCAACTCCCGTACCCGATATCTGCTCAATGATGCCTGTGTGCTCAAGGAGAAGCCCATTTTCATCGTGGAGATGAAGGGAGATTGGGGCAGGGCGATGAGCGTCTACCCGGGAGAAGGTCCGTGTTACCGGTGCGTCTTTCCAAAACCAGATCTCGATGAAAACAGATCGGAAGGAGAGGGTGGTTTTGACCACCTGGGAGGATTGATGGGGTTGATTCAGGCCGCGGAGGTCTTCAAATTTTTCCTGGGGAAAGGCCACCTCTTAAAAGGTGAGCTGCTCCTCTTGAATGGGTTCAGCATGAGGTTTCATCGGAAACCGGTTGAGCGAAACAGGGAATGCCCCATATGCGGGGTTCATCCTACCATTACCCATGGAATGGAGAATAGGGATTTTATGGGCACCAGATAAACCAAGGGAGGATCGAAAGATGAGGATTGAAATGAGAATACCCTTAAGCCACCAGTTCAACCAAGGGAGATCACAAGATGAGGGTTGAAGCGAGAATACCCTTGAGCACCAGTTCAACCAAGGGAGATCACAAGATGAGGGTTGAAGTGAAAATACCCTCTCCACTAAAACCCCATATGGATGGGAGGCACGGTATCGAGAGCAAAGGGAGCACGGTGAGGGAAGCAATACATGAGGTAATTTCTGACTATCCCCAACTGCAGGTTATTCCTGGGTCAGGGTATTCATCCCAATCGGCCGGGATGAAGGAGCAAAGGCTCAAAGAGGGCAAGGTCTTCATCTTAGGAGCGGGTGGCTTGGGTTCTCCCGCTGCCCTGTATCTGGCTTCGGCAGGCGTTGGAACCTTGGGGATCGCAGATTCGGATGTTGTGGGACTCTCCAATCTTCACAGGCAACTCCTCCATGTTACCAAGGATGTGGGCAGGGAAAAGGTTCGCTCCGCCAGGGAAAAGCTGAAGGCCCTCAATCCAGATGTGAAGGTCCGGACCTATCGGACGCGGGTGACTTCTGGGAATGTGCGAGAGATCATCAGACCGTATGATGTGATCATCGATGGGAGCGACAATTTCCCCACGAAGTTCTTGATCAATGATGCTTGTTACTTCGAGAAAAAGCCCCTCGTTTTGGGGGGAATCCTAAAGTTCTATGGACAAGCTACTGTCTTCAACCCCTGGTCCAAAGGGCCGTGCTATCGATGTATCATCCCAAATCCCCCACCGTCGGGGGCTGTCCCTTCTTGTCAGGAGGCCGGGGTGATCGGTGCCATTGCGGGGATCATCGGTATGGTTCAGGCATTCGAGGCGATAAAACTCCTTTCGGGTCTGGGTGATCCCCTCATCGGGCGTTTCTTGGTTTTCGATGCACTGGATATGACCTTCAACGAATTCAACATAGAGAGAGATGAAAACTGCCCCCTCTGTGGCAAGGACGCTTCCATCAATCAGCTGGTGGATTATCAGCAGGTGTGTCAGGCTTAGGAGGGGGAATTTTCCCGGTCCACCATGGGTCTCAAAGTCCAGTTATACACGAAAAAGGAGTGTCCCCTCTGCGTTGTCGCTAGGGAGATTATCTTACGGGTGAAGGAGGAGATTCCCTTTGAATTCGAAGAGGTCGATATTGAGTCGAGGGATGACCTCTATGAGAAGTTTAAGGAGGAAATTCCCGTTGTCTTCGTAAAAGGCGAGCGAGCCTTTACCTACAGGGTAAGCGAAAAGAGATTGAGGAGGATTCTGAAGAGACATCAATCGACGGGGAATGGTTCAAAGGGGAAGCATGGCTAAGATCGGGTTTGGGTTTTTTACCTCCTTCATTGAATCACGATTAGGGTAACGGGATGTAACATCAACCGCGATACTATAGCAAACAGCAAGAGGGGGCGACTAGGTGATGGGAGAGAGAAACATCTTTCCCCGGATATCGTCACAGTAGTCGTGGTCTATCCTCAAAAACGCGGAAACAACTGAGAAGAATAGATCCTGTGAACTACGGGAGAGAAAACCTCAAAATACCGTATTTCTCCCTATGAAATACATAATCGACATTATTCCCCCATTCTGTGACTTGCACTATAATAGGAACGTATGGTGGTGCCATTGAGCATGAAATCACTCGCGTAAAAGGAGATGAGACATTATGGCCATCGATTTGGTTTGCGGAATGATCGTGGATGAGAAGTCGGCCGCTGCCAAAACAACATATAAGGGAGCTAACTACTATTTTTGCGCTACGTATTGCAAAGAGGCGTTTGATAGAGAGCCTCAAAAATTTATCCAGGGGACCAAGAAATGGGGGGAGGCCATTGACCCCGTTTGCGGGATGACCGTCGAGATCCCTCACGCTGCCGCTATGAGCGTGTATAGAGGCCAGTTCATCTACTTTTGCAACGTGGCCTGCAAGAAGAAATTTGATGCCTCCCCCCAGAAGTTCTTGAAGGCCGAGGAGGAGAAGGAAGAGGAAAAGAAGCCGGCGGCTCCCTTGCCGAAAGAGGGTTTGAAGAAGGCGGAACTTCCTATCACCGGGATAAGCTGTGCCAGCTGTGTTGCCAAGATTGAAAAGGGGCTTTCCAAGATGAGCGGCATCACCGATGCCAAGGTGAATTTTGCCACGGAGAAAGCCACCATCACCTTCGATCCATCCCGGGTTCACATAGGGGATTTCGTGGCCACTATTAGGGATTTAGGATATGAGGCAGGCTTGGAAAGAATCACCTTACCGATCCAGGGGATGTCCTGTGCTTCCTGTGTAAAAAAGGTGGAAGATGCCCTCAATGGATTGGAAGGAGTGGTGCGTGCCAGCGTCAATTTTGCAACGGAGCGAGCTAATGTCCAGTATATCCCTGGAGCCGTTTCCATGGGAGATTTTCAGAAGGCGGGCAAGGATGCTGGCTATGAGATTCTGGAGATGGAGAGGGTTGCAAAGGAGGATATCGTTGATCGGGAGAAGTCGGCCAGGGAGGCCGAATATGGAAAATTGAAACGGAAGTTTATTACCGGCATCATCCTGGTTATTCCAATCTTTCTCTTGGGCCATTGGAGCACGCTGGGTTTATCCAGCTTATATGACCTGAGCCGGGAGGTCAATTTTTTCCTTCAGCTCATTTTTCAAACCCCAATCCAGTTCTGGGTAGGATGGCAGTTCTATCTTGGGGCCTGGAAAACCGCTAAACATAAGTCAGCGGACATGAACACCCTTATTGCCGTGGGCACCTCAGCTGCCTACGGTTACAGTGTTTTGGCCACCTTTTTCCCTTGGCTCTTCGCGGCAAAGGGTCTCATGGCTGAAGTCTATTTCGATACGGCCGGGGCCATCATCGTTCTCATCCTCTTGGGTCGTCTCTTGGAGGCAAGGGCCAAGGGTCAGACCTCTGAAGCCATTAAAAAACTCATCGGGTTACAGGCGAAGACAGCAAGGGTTGTAAGAGATGGCCAGGAGATGGATATCCCTGTGGAAGAAGTAGAAATAGGTAATCTTGTGGTGGTGAGGCCCGGAGAAAAAGTCCCTGTCGATGGGATTGTCAGAAAGGGACACTCTTCGGTGGACGAATCGATGGTAACGGGAGAGTCGATTCCCGTGGAGAAGAAGACAGGTGATGAGGTGATCGGTGCTACCATTAACAAGACGGGGACTTTCACATTTGAGGCCACCAAGGTGGGGAAAGAAACCATGCTCGCCCAGATCATTAAGATGGTTGAGGAGGCCCAGGGCTCGAAACCCCCAATAGCCCGGATGGCCGATATCATCGCTAGCTACTTTGTTCCGATTGTTATCCTCATTGCCATCATCACCTTCATCGTTTGGTACCTCTTTGGGCCTACGCCGGCCCTCACCTATGCAATGCTCAACTTCGTTGCCGTGCTCATCATCGCCTGTCCCTGCGCCCTGGGGTTGGCTACCCCGACCTCCATCATGGTTGGTACAGGAAAGGGTGCCGAAAGCGGCGTCCTCATTCGAGGTGGTGAGGCGTTGGAGACGGCGCACAAGCTCACCGCAGTAGTAATGGACAAGACCGGAACCCTGACTAGGGGCGAGCCCTCGGTGACTGATATCGTGGAGTCCGATGGGTATAAGAGAGAGGATATCCTTCGCTATGCGGCCTCGGCGGAGAAAGGTTCGGAGCATCCCCTGGGGGAGGCTATCGTCAACATGGCCAAAGAGGAGAACATTCCCCTGATCAACCCGGAGAACTTCACCGCCATCGCGGGACAGGGTATCGAGGCTACCATCGATGGAAGATCGTTGCTGATGGGAAATGCAAAATTGATGAGTGATCGCGGGTTACTGTTGGATGACCTCGAGAAGAGAGCCGAGGAGTTCTCCAACCAAGGGAAAACCCCTATGTTTGTGGCCGTCGATGGAAATCCGGCCGGCATCATCGCGGTGTCTGATACCCTCAAGGAGAATTCAAAGGAGGCTGTGGAAGCGCTCCATAGGATGGGGATAGAGGTTGCCATGCTTACCGGGGATAACCGAAGAACGGCCGAGGCCATCGCCAGGCAGATCGGCATTGACCGAGTTCTCTCGGAGGTATTGCCAGAGGTGAAAGCCGATGAGGTGAAGAAGCTCCAGGCCGAGGGTAAGAGGGTCGCCATGGTGGGGGATGGCATTAACGATGCCCCGGCCTTGGCCCAGGCCGATGTGGGGATTGCCATCGGGACGGGCACGGATGTAGCCATGGAGTCCGCGGACATCACCCTGATCAGCGGCGATCTGAGGGGAGTGGTGACAGCAATCGCACTCAGCAAGGCCACCATCAGAAACATCAAGCAGAACCTCTTCTGGGCTTTTATTTACAATACCATCCTCATCCCCGTTGCGGCGGGGATACTCTTCCCATTCTTCGGAATACTGCTCAATCCCATCTTCGCGGCGGCGGCCATGGGGCTCTCTTCCGTGACGGTGGTGAGCAATGCCTTGAGGTTGAGGAGGTTCAGGCCACCTGCCATCGCTGCATGAGAAATGCGCTTACAAAAAGGCAGATAGAGTGGAGGGTAAAAATGGGAAGGATATACGGTGATATCACGCAGACCATCGGGAACACCCCGCTGGTAAGGCTGAAGGGAGTAACCAGGGGAAGCAATGCTCAAATTGTGGCAAAGCTTGAGTCCTTCAATCCCCTGTCCAGCGTTAAGGACCGGATTGGGGTGAGCATGATTGAGGCCGGGGAGAGGGATGGGTCCATAAAAAGAGATACAGTTCTCATCGAGCCTACATCGGGAAACACCGGGATCGCCCTGGCTTTTGTAGCCGCGGCCAAGGGGTATCGGCTGATCTTGACCATGCCCGAGACCATGAGCATAGAGCGACGAGGCCTCTTGCAAATGCTTGGGGCGGAGCTGGTATTAACCCCGGGACTGGAAGGGATGCCAGGAGCCATCAGGAAGGCTGAGGAACTGGTCAAGGAGACCCCCAACGCCTTTATGCCACAACAGTTCAAGAACATGGCCAACCCGGAAATCCACCGGAAGACAACGGCAGAAGAGATCTGGAGGGATACTGACGGAAAGGTGGACATACTCGTGGCCGGTATCGGAACCGGAGGAACCATAACTGGGGTGGCCGAGGTGATTAAACCGCGAAGACCGGGTTTTCAGGCCATCGCCGTGGAGCCCAAGGATTCACCCGTCCTTTCAGGCGGGAAGCCAGGTTCTCACAAGATTCAGGGTATCGGAGCTGGCTTTGTTCCCGATGTCCTCAATACCGAGATTATCGACGAGATCATCCAGGTCACAAACGATGACGCTTTTAAGACGGCCAGAAGTCTGGCAAGGGAAGAGGGAATTCTCTGCGGCATCTCATCGGGCGCTGCGGCCTGGGCAGCCCTCGAGGTCGCCAGGAGATCGGAGAATAGTGGAAAACTCATCATCGTGGTCTTGCCGGATACCGGCGAGAGATACCTGAGCACTCCCTTGCTCCATGTGGAGGAGGGCGGCTTTTGAGAAAAATGGAGAAGGGAGGTGAAGGCTATGGCAAAAGATCCCGTATGTGGAATGGATGTTGAGGAGGAAGAGGCGGCTGCTACCTATGAGTACAAGGGCAAAACCTACTCCTTCTGCGCCGTGGGGTGTAAGGAAAAATTTGCCCAGGATCCGGAACGCTTCTTGAAGGAGGAGTGATTTTCCCCTTTAGCTTGGGACAAATCCGGGCGGGAAAGGTATGTTTTTCTCGACACGGCCAGAAAGGCTCAATGGAAAAGAAGAGAAATGAAAAATGAGAAGAGGATTTATCTCGGTTCTCAGCCTTTTGGACCTCGCATTCTTTTTTACCGCCCTGAGGTGAAGAGTCTCTGGGTGCCTTGTTCGCCAAAGGAGGTGTCGAGATGAATAAGCTCTATAATATTGCTTTGCTTCCTATCGCAACAGTTCTCTTTCCCATGGCGGGAAAGGCCCTGGCCCAATGGCGTGGGTATGAGGGGCACATGGGTCCAGGGATGATGGGTTGGGGATACGGTATGGGATGGTTTTGGCCCATCATCATGGTTGTTTTTTGGGTCGCCGTGATTGTCGGAATTATTTTTCTCATCAAGTGGCTCGTGATATCGACAGGTGCTGGGGGACGCGCGGCGAGATCAAAGGACTCGCCCCTGGAAATCCTCAAGCGAAGGTATGCCCGGGGAGAGATCGAAAAACAGGAATTCGAGGAAAAAAAGAAGGACCTGGCTTGATTCACTTGGCTTAGGCTTATAACAAAGGCGCGGCGGTTTAAAATTCGATTCTACCCGATAAGAAGGGGAAAAGGTGAGCTTAAATAGAAGGACATTTCTGAAGACTACGCTTGGAACCTTGCTCGCAACGGGCCTTCCTGGAGCTTCACTAACTGAGGCTTTGTCCAAATCAAAAAAGCCGATCAAGGAATTTCGATTTCATGCCTCAAAAGCCAGGGTAAACCTTGGTGTGGGTTCCGATTTTACGGCATGGACCTATAATGGACGAATACCAGGGCCAGAGATTCGGGTACGAGAGGGGGAGATCATCCGGGTAGTCCTCAAGAATTACCTTCCTGAAGGAACGACCATTCACTGGCATGGAATTCCGGTGCCAAACGTCATGGATGGTGTCCCTGAGGTTACCCAAAATGCCGTGATGCCCGGGGAATCCTTTGTATATGAGTTCGAGGCAAGGCCCGCGGGGAGCTATATATACCACTCTCACGCCCGTTATCAGTTAGATCAAGGTCTCTACGGGGCTTTGATCATTGAACCATCAAACCCACGGGAATCCTATGATCGTGAATACACCCTCATGTTGGAGGATTGGGTGATGAGGGACGGAGTTGGCATAGCCAACACACGGCGTCGCCCACCTATGGGTATGATGGGTGGCATGATGAGAGGTAGGCAGGGGGTTGGGAGAAGCGGAGACCCTCTTTTGGAACCATTTTATGATGGCTATGCTGTAAACGGCAAAGTCTATGATGATGTGAGCTCCCTTGAAGTTAGCAAAGGTGATCGGGTGAAGCTACGACTCCTCAACCCCTCATCAGCCACGATATACGATCTCCGCTTATCGGGCCACGCCCTTACCATCACTCACGTGGATGGCAATGCCGTTGAACCCATGGAGACGGATATCCTTCGCATCGGCATGGGAGAGCGCTACGATATACAATTTGTGGCAAACAACCCAGGCAACTGGCTTCTCGCGGCACGGGAAGGGGGATTCGGTGAAGGGATGCTTCGTATCCCGTTACGATATAAAGGGGTTAGGAATAAGGAGGTGGTTCCACCCACGTTCAACCGTGGACTCCGTTTTGCGACCTATTGGGATTTGAAGGCCCTCTATCCCTCGGATGGCTCTGGTTCAAGGAATGCCGACAGGTCTTATCCCCAAACGCTAGGCGGAGGTATGCACTCTCCGTTCTGGACCATCAATGGCCAGGTTTATCCAAATGCAGAACGTCTGGTGGTTCGAAAAGGGGAGCGGGTCCGAATCCAATACTGGAACCATAGCATGATGCCCCATCCCATGCACCTGCACGGGCATTTTTTCAAAATGGTGAATCCCTCACTGCCGCGGGAACGGTGGATTCTCAAGGACACCCTAATCGTGTATCCCATGGAGCGTGTTGAGATTGAATTTTTGGCTGATAATCCAGGCAATTGGTTCCATCATTGCCATAATCTCTACCATATGAATGCAGGAATGGCCAACGTCGTGGTCTATCAATAATAAAGGGTTGAGAATCCATGGTTATTGGGAGATAGGGGTATTTATGGTATTTCTGTATTTCTCAGGACTTTGAGGGCGACATGCGGTGTTGCAGTGCTGCAGTCATGCGGTTCTGCGGTCCACATTCTCGCTTAAGCACACCTGAAGTAAAGCAAATGGAGAATTATCGAAAAAAATTTTTGGACAGCAAAGAGCGATTTTTTCAGAGATCTTAATATGAAATACGAAAAATGATGGGAGGATTTGGAATGGGATTTATGTGGATTGTTCTAGTCGTCATTGTCATTGCCGTAATCCTCTTGGCAAAGGGCTACCTCAGTCCTGCTAAGAAGGAGGGTGAGCTAGCAGGAGAGTCCGTATTGGACGTTTTAAAGAAGAGATATGCCAGGGGGGAAATCAGCAAGGAGGAATTTGAGGAGAAGAAAAGGGATGTAATTTAGAGCAAGGAGATCGCCATGCACAAGGTAAAGGAATATGCCTTTAGCACTGTTTTGGACGCGTCCTATGAAGATGCGATTTCCAAGGTCGTGGATGCCTTGCAAGGGGAGGGCTTTGGGGTCTTGACGGAGATCGATGTGAAGGCGACCTTGAAGAAGAAGCTGGATAGGGAATTCAGAAAATATGTGATTTTAGGGGCGTGCAACCCACCGTATGCCCACCGATCACTGGAGGCCGATCTGGATGTGGGGCTTCTCCTGCCCTGCAATGTCATCGTCTATGAAACCGACGATAAGAGATCGTATGTCTCGGCAATCAATCCCATTTCCGCCCTGGAGGTAATCAAGAGCGAGGAACTGAGAACGATTGCCGAGGAGATTTCGGGGAAATTAAAGAGGGTTATCGATAGGATCGAATGAGGTCGATGGAAGAATTCATGTTGAATGAATTTTCAGGGGGGATAGAACGTGAAGATAACCCGGGGGTTTGTTTGCTGAATTTCGCGGTGATGACCCCATGTCTCAATTTTTTTAACCCCCTTTTCCTCCATTACGTTTCTGATGGATTTGGAAGTGCACGTGGAAAATAGGGTATAGAGAACAGAATGTATGCCAATAGATATCATTCTGAGACATTCCTTAAACGTATTGTGAAAGATTCCCTGTTAGAAAACCCGGTGCTTGGCTCCAACGGTGATCTACAAACCGGTGATTAGTGATTGCCCAGGTATGTGCTGGAGGGACGAATGGGAGGAAAACAGAGAAGGGTTTTCTCTCTATTTTCGGTGGTCCTGATTTTTCTCACTTTATCCTGCCTTACGCTACTGAACAAAACTGATGCAAAAAGCGATTTCTGGAATGATCTTTGGATCGTAAAATTCGAAAAGATGGAGCAAGCCCCAAGTTTTAGATTGAAGGATCTCAACGGGCATGAAGTAAGATTGAAGGATCACAGGGGAAAGATCGTCTTTTTGCATTTTTGGGCAACCTGGTGTATGCCCTGTCGTGAAGAAATGGCGTCCATAAAAAAACTCTACACCGAATTTAAAGATAGAGATTTTATCATTTTGGCAGTGGGTGTTAAGGAAGGTTCCAAGAAGGTGCAGTCTTTTCAGAAGGAATTCAAGCTGAATTTCCCCATTCTTTTGGATTTTGATGGCAGGGTGAGTTCCAGCTACGGGGTTAGGTTACTTCCCACAGTGTATCTGATCGATCGAGAGGGTTATTTCATAGGGATGGCATTGGGTTATCGTGATTGGGCAAGCAAGAGAGCCTTTGAACTGGTCAATCACCTCCTCACCATTAAGCCAGATTCTTAATTGGGGGCCATCCTCGCCTTAGCTGGAACTGTAAAAGGGATAGGCGGTTGGATGGGTTTATTGACGCCTTATTCGGTTGAGTTGGCGATCAATTTCTTTTAACCTCGTTTACTCCTGATTCTTTTTTCAGCAGTTTATGGAAGTTCAGGAGGTTATATGACGTGTATGGATAGTGATTTATTAACGTGAAGTAAAAATAACAGGGGGGTAGAAAATGGAAACGGTAAAGAAGCACAGATTCATTTTGGTTGCTTCGGTGATCTTTTTTATGTTGTTCGGATTCACCACTGGTATCGCCAAAACCGAGGATGAGGAGAACAATATCTCCATCTATCGACAGGTTGGTCCCGGTGTGGTTAATATCATAAGTGTGGTGGTCGAGCGGGACTTCTTCTTAAATCCGATTCCCAGAGAGGGTGCAGGGTCGGGCTCAGTCATCGATGCCGCCGGCCACATATTGACCAATCATCATGTCATTCGGGATTCCACAAAATTGGAAGTTACCTTAAGCGATGGAAGCAAGTGGCCCGCGAGGTTTGTGGGTGCTGATCCGGACAATGACTTGGCGGTCATCAAGATTGACGCGCCCAAAGAGAAGCTGACTGTAATCCCTATGGGCGAATCATCCGAGCTCCAGATAGGTCAGAAAGTGCTGGCCATTGGAAATCCTTTCGGTTTAGGGCAGACACTGACGACGGGGATCATCAGTTCGCTGGGGAGGAGTATACGTTCGGAGGCGGGGACGTTGATCGAGGATGTGATTCAGACCGATGCAGCCATCAATCCGGGCAACTCGGGCGGTCCCCTGCTTGACTCCAAGGGAAGGATCATCGGTATCAACTCAGCCATCATCAGCCCGACTGGGGCCAGTGTGGGAATCGGTTTCGCCATCCCCGTCAACACGGCCAAACGAATACTGCCGGAACTGATCTCAAAGGGATATGTCTCCTATGCGTGGATTGGGGCGTCGGTCTATCCGTTAATTCCAGAATTTGCAAAGGTTCTGGAGCTTACAGTCGAGCACGGAGCAGTGGTCGCAGAAGTTGTCGGAGGTGGTCCCGCGGACAAAGCCGGCCTGAGAGGGGGAGATCGGCAGGTTCAAGTGGGGAATTCCTTAATCCCCGTGGGAGGAGATGTCATTACGGAAATGGATGGGGAGAAGGTAAGGTCCTCGGATGAACTGATACGAATGATCCGAGATCACCGCCCCGGGGATAACATTGAACTAAAACTTTTACGGGATGGAGAAATTCTCAGCATAAGAGTAACCCTGGGCGAGAAGCCCCGTTGAAGGTGAGGAGGAACATGAAGGAAAGATGGGGTTTATCTCTCTCTCATTCCTTTTAATTGTGGTCGTCCTGGGATTGGCTTATCTTGTTCAGGGTCAGTGAAAACGATTCAAATCCCCTGGAAAACGCATCTCCTATGTTATAAGGAGGGGGAAAATGGGGAAGATAGGCCATAGATTCTGTTTTCCCATGATACTGTGGGCTGTGATATTTTCGGGAACTCTCACACATGAAGTCTGGCCCATAGATGAGAAGGGTTACGAGAGCATTTCCATGGATCAGTTCGTCGAGATGATGGATCATAAGGATTTCATTCTCATCAATGTTCATATTCCCTATGAAGGGGAGATTCCTGAAACCGACCTCTTGATCCCTTACAATGCTATCGATCAGTATAAAAATGAACTTCCGGATGATAAGGATTCCAAGATCGTCGTTTACTGCATGACTGGGCGCATGGGTGACATAGCTGCTGAAAAGCTGGTAAGCATGGGATATACTGGGGTGATCCATTTTCAAGGTGGAATGAAAGCCTGGAAAAAGGCTGGAAGGCCGTTACGGTTTCGGCCGGAATGAGCCAGAGGGTTATGGCCCAAGATCAATCAATGGCTTTCCTTTTGCACCAGCTACCTTGACAACCCCGTTCCTTTTCGTACGTCATTTCCCTTACGTAGTAAACATATTTTCCTTTCATATTCTCCAGTTGCGTATCACCAAAGGGTAACCACAAAGCTATGCTATTGGGAATCTGGCTGCATATCCTTGGATTTCAGCGAGCCGGGAAATCCCGTTCCGAGAGATCTTTAATGGGACATTGAACTAAACCACTTCAATCAACGTCTCCATGTATTCCCATCGCCTGGGGCTCCGAAAAAAAACAGAAATCCCAAAGGGGGTATGACCATTCTCCTCTGGAGACTTTGCTTGACAATGGCTGAATTGATCATTATTTTTTACTCACTAGTAATGATTTCGTAAAAAGTCAGAAGTCGATGGCAAAGTAAAAAGCTCCAAATTCAAGGCGCACAAATCCTGAGGAATGAGGCGTACTTAGAGTACGCTGCAGTGACGAAGGATGCAGCGCAACGCAGCCCTTCGGCTTTACTCAGGGCCGTGAGCATGTCGAACGGAAGTTGGACTTTTTACGAAGCCATCACAATTGATTTCTGCTGCCAGGGTTGGAAGAACAGCAACTATTATATCTGTTTTAAGGGTATTGGGAGGGATGCTGGATTGATGGGAGGCTCATTGGGGCCTTGATTGTGGAATAAGGTTTTGGAGGAAAGCCATTTGATGGAGAATCAACGGTCGCTCGCAGGTGAGAGCAAGCCTTGGGGAGGATACTCAGTACTCGAAGATCTGCCGACCCATAAGGTTAAGAGGATTTGGGTAAACCCCGGACAGCGTCTGAGCTACCAGAAGCATTTTAGGCGATCCGAGCACTGGATCATCCTGGAGGGTAAGGCCAAAGTTACCCTTGATGGGGAGGAGATCTTGCTCAGCCAGGGTGAGTCGGTGGATATTCCCCACGAAGCGGCCCACCGAATCGAGAATATCGGGGATACCCAACTCACCTTCATAGAGGTTCAAATGGGAGACTACTTCGGGGAGGACGATATCCTCAGGCTTGAAGATGACTATGGCCGGGTGCCATAGGAATTATCCCTCTCCATGGAAAGCATGTGCGTTAAGCGAATATCAAAGGGACGATTACAATATCCCTCTCCATGGAAAGCATGTGCGTTAAGCGAATATCAAAGGGACGATTACAATATCCCTCTCCATGGAAAGCATGTGCGTTAAGCGAATGTCAAAGGGACGATTACAATAGGGATGCAGATGGAAGATACGGAGCGAGAGGCCCAATTGAGGGAGCACGTAGAAAGACGAAATTATGCGGGCGCCGCCTCGATGGCCGAAAGCTTGGGTGAACCCACCGAGAGGATTAAGGAGCTTCAGGAAGCCGCCATCAAGCAGTATATCACGGAATACCGAAACGGACTGGGGGCAATGGCCCTGGCCCAGGAATTTCGATTCACCGATGATGACATTGACCGACTCCTTGAGGCCATTATCGAAGAGGTGAGAACACGTGGAGAGGAAAAGCCCCCGTGGGCCGGGAAACGTTACGATATCAAAACCATGAAATATTTCGACATAGAGGAATGGATTGTTCACTATCGGGGGACACTAAAGCGAACGGGAAGCCGCTAGAGTCCAGAGAGGTTCCACCGATAGGAAAGAGCCACATATTAAACCGGTCTGATCTCCTGCCGCATGAAGACAGCATAGGAAAAGCCAAAACAGACCAGCGTCAGTGCAACGAGCGAGACGATGTAAGGCCATACTACGAGAATGCTTTGGCTCAACGCAAGGGGGTTCTGAAACCGGGACGAAAGCAGTCTCTCCATGGGGCCCATGAGCACCAAGGAGCGGGTGGTCTTTCGCATCGGATCGATGACGGTGGCCGTTGCATCGCTGTAGAGCTCCATGGGCGAGATTAGCCTCACCCCCTCCTGGATCCGGGCGTGCCTGATAACGGTTTCGGTTTCGGCACCGGACGAGGGTATGGGCACAACGGCATTGGCCACGGCGTTTGCGGTCAGGGAGAGGAAGAAGGAGAAAAAGATCCAGACCGCGATGGACGCCAGGGCAGAGGTGGCGATGCTCCGAAACAGGATGGAGAAGAGCATGGATATTCCCAGCCAGAAAGAAACGTAGATGATGCTGATGATCAGGTAGATGATGATGCGCCAGACCTCCTCGATTCCAGGGACAACGCCCAGAACTCGAAGCCCAAGCCCCGAGATCACCAGGACGATGGAGACGAACATGATGGCAACAGTTGTGACCCCGGCAAGGAATTTCCCGTTTATGATGGAGTCCCTGAAGATGGGCTGGGAGACCAGCTTCGACATGGTTCCGGTGCTCTTTTCCCTGTTGATGGAGTCAAAGCCCAAAACCAG
>Ga0209427_10004685_pt1 | contig 15770 bp, 14 predicted proteins | sample DeeMarSWOR136_30_FD_187465 | JGI IMG/M metagenome (GOLD analysis project Ga0209427, IMG submission 187465) | Marine sediment microbial communities from White Oak River estuary, North Carolina - WOR-1-36_30 (SPAdes) (version 2) | ecosystem: Environmental > Aquatic > Marine > Intertidal zone >...
CCAAGTACGATATCGAAGCCGGCACGTTTGCTTTAGACGGCGAGGTAGCCTTTAATGCTGGCGGCGGCCTGAAGTCGTTCGGCCACCCTGTTGGAGCCAGTGGCATCAGAGAAGTTTACGAGATATATAAGCAGGTCCAGGGCAAAGCCGAAGAGCCATCCCGCCAGCTTAAGAACGTTGAACTGGGAATAGCTCATAACCAGGGAGGACATCCAGGCACCTTTATGTGCAGCATGGGCATTTTCGGTGTGCCCGGCCGCTGAAGGCCTGAATCCATGTTATACTAGTATCAAAACCGAATAATGCTGAAGACAGCAGGTGCCGTTGTGGCTTAAACCTGTGCCTGCCGAGGCAATTCTTCTTGAATGAGAGGAGTCCTTGTGCTGCAGGCACAAAGGACTCTTCTTTAGTAGGAGGACAAAGGGAATGACCACCAAGAAAAAGCTCCAGATTGTAGACCAACTGGCTGAACTGCTTTCCCAGAGCAAGTTCGTAATCGCCACCGACTACCGTGGGCTCTCGGTAGCCGAGATGTCGGAACTGCGACACCAGCTACGAAATATAGGCACCGAATACCACGTAGTCAAAAACAATTTGGCCAAATTAGCTGCTACAAATGCAGGCAAGGAGGAGCTCTCCCAATTGCTTACGGGACCGACAGCGCTCGCCTTTGGCAGCGAGGACGTCCTTCAACTGGCGAAGGCCCTGGGTGACTACATCCGCATTTCGAAAACGACCCTCAGCATAAAGGGAGGGCTTATTGATAGCAAGCTGCTTGACTCTGAGCAAATAAGAAGACTCGCCACCTTGCCCTCCATAGAGGTATTGAGAGCAAGACTGCTGGGACTACTGCTGAGCCCCATCGTTTCGCTACAGAACGTGCTCAGCGGCAACATGCGTGACCTCAGATCGGTACTGAATGCCAGAATTCAACAATTGGGAGGAACAATAGATGTCCAGTGATGAAGCAACCGCCAAGGATGCCCCGGAAAAGCAGAAAGAGGAGGCTGGTGAGATGACCACAGAGGAAGAAAAGGCCCCGAAGAAGCGCGCTACTGCCGCTAAAAAGGAAACCAAGGCGATGAGCAAAGATGACGTGGTGGCCGCTATCAAGGAAATGACTGTCCTCGAGCTATCGGAGCTGGTCAAGACCCTGGAGGAGACGCTCGGGGTCAGCGCCGCCGCCCCAGTTGCCGCTCCAACCGCTGCCGCTGCCGCAGCGGGTATTGCTCCGGCCGCTGCCGGCCCAGCCGAGGAAGAAGAGCAGACGGAGTTCAGTGTGATCCTCAAGGACATAGGTGCCAACAAGATAAGCGTAATAAAAGCCGTGCGTGAGGTGACTACCCTCGGTCTGAAAGAGGCTAAGGAGCTGGTGGAAAGCGCACCCAAGCCAGTGAGGGAAGGTGTGAACAAGGCCGAGGCAGCGAGCATTAAAGAGAAGCTGGACGCAACTGGCGCCACCATTGAGATAACATAGACGCCTTGCCATCACTGCCAACCAGGAGGTGACCATGGGTACGCCGGGGGTTGTCGAATACCAACCTCTTATCAGGGAGTTGCCCGCCCAAGAGCGCCCCAGAGAGCGGCTCAAGAAATACGGCGCTGCCTCACTCTCCAATGCCGAACTTCTGGCAATTATACTGCGCACTGGCGCTGCCTCCGAAAGCGTGCTAAACCTCTCCGCAAAACTGCTGGCGAGGTTCGGCGGTCTCAGCGGATTGGCAAAGGCTGGTTTCGGTGAGCTTTGTACGGAGCGAGGCCTGGCAGAGGCCAAGGCAGCCCAACTCAAGGCCGCCCTGGAGCTGGGACGGAGACTGCTCTCCACCCAGCCTGAGGAACGGCTGGCGGTTAGGTCACCCGCGGATGTTGCCAACCTGCTACAGGCCGAGATGTCCCTCTTGGAGCAGGAAGAATTGCGGCTGGTGTTGCTCAACACCAAGAACCAGGTGCTGGCTATCTCCCAAGTCTATAAGGGGAGCGTCAACACCTCTCTCATAAGGGTTAGCGAGCTATTTCGAGAGGCTGTGCGCGAGAACTGCCCCGCTTTAGTAGTGGTACACAATCACCCTTCAGGAGACCCAACCCCCAGCCCCGAGGATATCAAGATAACGGAGCAGATCGTGAAAGCAGGCAAGCTCCTCGACATCGAGGTACTCGACCACCTTATCATCGGCCACCAGCGCTATGTGAGCCTCAAGGAAAGAGGGCTTGGTTTCGACTAGGTTTTGTGTCACCATTCCCACATAGGATACAAGCTGAGCCGTAATCTGTTCGTAAGAGCTTTGTAATATGCACTTCATATCTGTAACCGATGGTCTATGCTAATGGTTGTATAATTGATAGGGTGAGATACGCTGCCGGGGATCCCCCACCCTATTTTTGAGAACGAGGGGACAAGGCCTTAAATCAAATGAGGGGAGGATATGTCATGTCGGGAAGAAGAGTGAAAACGAGCATCTTGCTGGTTATTGTTGTCGCTCTGGCATTCCTTACAGCGAGCTGCGGTGAAGGAGAAGCTCCCACACCCATGACCCTCTATGAGAGCACAGAGCACGGCTTCTCCATCAAGTATCCCGAGGAGTGGACCGAGAATGCGCAGACGATGGGGGCATTCTTCTCCGTCGACTTCACAGACCCCGAAGGGACTCTATATGCGATGGTGTCCCTGGAATACAGGACCGAGGACGTTATCCTGGCTGACTACGTGACGGAAATGAAAGAGTACATGGACTCCGTACCCCAGTTCGAACTAATCTCGGAGGGTGACGTTAGCGTAGGCGAGGGTATTGCCGGCTACGAAATAGTGGGCAAAGGAGACCTGGGGACCGGGGAAGTGGGGAAGGCCAGGTATGTCGCCCTTGTGCGTGGGAAGCAGGGCTTCGCGGTTGGAGTCATGGGAGAGACCGCCGCCTTCGATCAGAGTGAGGAGACGATAGATGCCATAGTGGATAGTTTCGAGCTCCTGCCGACTTACACCTTTGTACCGCCTACTCCCAGCGCGGGAGGCACCTACACAAACTCCGAGTACGGCTTCTCCATAACCTACCCCGCAGGATGGATGGAGACCTTTACAGGCTTCTATGCCGAAATCGTAACATTCACGTTCGGTATGGGGTTGCCCAGTGTAACCATTAGTCAAGCGCTTGTAGATGAGGGGACAACCCTTGCTGAGTATGGGCCACAGTTTAGCCAGGATCTGGGCCAGCACGTTACTGACTATGAGCTGTTCTCCCAGAGTAGTATTACGCTGGACGACGGCACCCCGGCCTACGAAATCGTATTTAGCGGGATAATGGATGGCTACATTCTCAAAGGAAGGTATGTGATTGTAATTCAAGGGACTCAGGCTTTCTATATCATGGGTTTCAGCATGCTCACCGCTTCTGAGCAAGACGAGGCGACCATAGACGCGGTAATTCACAGCTTTCATCTGGAGTAGCCTGCCTGTGTAAATCCTCGCTGCAATACCAGGATCACCGGTAGGACAGGCCTTCGCATCGGGGACATCGAGGTGGGCTGATCAAGGAGACAAGAAAGGGCTCAGCGTTAACGCTGAGCCCTCATCCCGTCCACCAAGGTTGACTTTTTGACTTACTTCAGAGAATATGCCCCATGCTTCTCGGGGGCATAGTAGTCGCCCGGCAGATAGGTTTTGCTTTGAGCGTACTTCGTCGGGCTGTACTCCTCCAGCTTGAGCGCTTTTCGCTTGGCATCGATATGGGCCAGTGCCTCTTCGACGGCCTTTCTGTGGTCTGGCTCGAAGTAGAAAGCAGCGCCTACCTTCTCCTTCCAACCCTCGGTAATCATCCGGGTGACTTCTGCAGAGCCAGCGACCGGCGAGCCCACACCCATCCAGGTGGTGACGCCTGAGGCAACGAAGTAAACCCCGATGGAGATCGCTTTCTCCGACATCCACTCTGGGGCAAACCCCGCCACCGGCAGATCGCTTATATCCTCACCCAGGCCGCCCTCCGTAGCAGACTGAGCAACCACAGTGAGAATACGAGTGTTATCAACGCAGGAGCCCATATGCAGCACTGGCGGAATACCTATCGCTTGACAGACCTCCCTGAGCCCTGGGCCACAATGGTCCATGACCTCCGGTGTCAGCAACCCCTGCTTGGCACAGGCGATAGCGTTGCACCCAGTGGTCACAACCAGCACGTCGTTCTTAATAAGCTCCTTCACGATGTATAGATGGGGGTCGTCGTGGGTCACCCTAGGGTTGTTACAGCCAACTACGCCAGCGGCACCCCGGATGCGCCCCGCCATAATGGCGTCATTCAGCGGGCGGAAGGACTCCCTCAAACTTCCTCCCAGCATATAGGCTATATACTCGTGGGAGAAACCGGCAACAAGCCGGTCCTGAATATCAGGGATGTGTACCTCCCCCCGGTTGGGGAAGTTGTCGATCGCTGTGCGCAGAATGGACTTGGCTATCTCCATCGCTTTATGCTCATCGAACTCAATGTGCGTGGCCCCTGCGATCTTCGCTTTGGGAGAGGTGCTGATGATCTTGGTGTGATAGTTCTCGGCTACCTCTACGATACCCTGCATGATGCACTGGATGTCCACCACCATAGCCTCTATCGCCCCGGTGAGGATGGCCAGCTCCTGGGCTAGGAAATTGCCCAGCAGAGGGACCCCCTGGCGCATCAGGATCTCGTTAGCGGTGCAGCAGATGCCCGACAGGTTTATCCCCTTGGCGCCCTTGGACTTGGCATACTCGACAATCTCGGGGTCGCTGGCCGCTGCCACGATGAGCTCGGAGAGGGTGGGCTCGTGGCCGTGTATCACAACGTTTACCTCATCTTCTCTGAGGCTGCCGAAGTTGGAACTGGCAGCCACCGGGCCCGGGGTGCCGAACAGGATGTCGCTGATGTCAGTGCTGAGCATGGAGCCGCCCCATCCATCGGCCAAAGCGTTTCGCAGACCGTGCAGCAATATATGTTCTGCATCCTGGTCATTACCGATGTGGGTACGGTGCAGGGTTTCCACCACCTCACGGTCTATCCCGCGGGGGACAATACCCAGCTTGCGCCATATCTCCTGCCTCTTGGCGGGTGCCCTGCGCACATAAAGCAATTCGCCTTCCTGGCGGCCAAACTCGCCAAGGGCGACTTTGGCTACATCAACGGCGACCTCTTCTTTGCTTCGTCCCTCCTCCGGGACATCCAAATAATGGGCCACTGCTCTCAGCTTCTTCTCATCCTTTATCTGGTAGTCCGGCGCCTCACCTGTGGCGGCAGCTAACAGCGTATGTGCCATATCGCGACCGTGGTCGGAGTGGGCTGCTGCCCCAGCAGCAATCCAGCGAATCAGATTTCTAGCGGAGACAGTCTCCTTGGTCGCCCCACAGATACCCACCGTAGTCTTGCCTACCAGGCGACAGGGTCCCATGAAGCAATTTTTACAGCAATTACCCTCATGCCCGATCGGGCAGGGCTTGGTCTCCTCAGCCCTCCTGAAAGCCGTAGATACCCCCTCATCCTGAGCTTTCTCAAGCATCTCGACTACGACGGGGTCAATGGTTTTCTTCGTAGGTTCGGATCTCTTCTCCTCAGCCATTCTTGCTCCTTTGCCATCATTTATTGGCTCGCTGTCGCCACTGTTAATGTTATCATATAGTTACGGATGTGTAAATCGCCAGAGAATCCAAAATCGCATTTCGTTGCTAACCACGATGCGTTGAGCTATAATTGTAGCATCGGGGAGTAGCGCAGCCTGGAGAGCGCGCCACGTTCGGGACGCTGAGCGTTACATTACAGCACAAATACTTTATGTCAAGTAGTCGGGGAGTAGCGCAGCCTGGAAGCGCGCCACGTTCGGGACGTGGAGGTCGCGGGTTCAAATCCCGCCTCCCCGACTCTCATTTCATACATCTGCCCCCTCTACACTCCTGAGCAATCTCTAGTGCTCCAAAAGGACTTCTTAATGACAAGGCGCTTAATTAGAGTGTGACATTACAATCTTGTGATAAGGGATACGTATTAATATCTTATACCTATCTCCGGAAAAACGTTTATAATTTGCTGCGAAAGCAGGTGGTGTTTTGGTAGCCCTAACGTCTTTTGAATTCGAGCTAAGCCCTTGGCCCACTTTCTTTCACTACGGATATGGAAATCCCGCTCATCACTCAGGATGTAAATAAATACCATCCATGTTGGGATTCCACACAATATGTGCAGAAAGTATAAATGGGCTAGACGATTGGCATATTGATAGTAATCACCCATCCAATCTGAATTTTGCTTCGCCTTAAGTGCATTTTTTACCATTGCCAATGAGATCTCGATTCTATCTCGGCTTTGACCTTCTGCTCTACACATATAGCGCGGGTCACCAAGTTCTTGAATATTTGCCTTAGCTTCTGCAAGGATCACTCCGCAAACACCTTTTTTCCCTTCAACTATAGCCAATGCATCCCATTGAGGACCACCTCATTGGCCAAGATCCAACAATTAGCGGCAAACGTGCTATTGAATACGTTTTGGAAGCTAACCTTGAAGATTCAACACTCGGCAGCTTTTTAAGAGATGTATTTAACATGTTTCTACATGTTAAATTTGATGAATTGTACTTCACAAACCTTGTAAAATGTCGCTTTAAAGAGAAACCAGGGAAAGACAATAGGAATATCTCGAAATTTTTAAATGACTTAGCTTTGAATTGTTATGTCAAATTTCTCCGAGAAGAAATTAAGCTTTTCAGAAGCTCACAGTACATTTTCACTCTTGGGAGTAACACATTTTCAATTCTTGCGGACTTGCTTAAAGTGCCACATGAACCCTTAACACAGTTCAAGGAATTCTATGGTACTGCGTTGGAAATATCAGAATCACTATTTAGTCGAGCATGCTATCTCATTCCATTGCCTCATCAACCCACTTATGATCTGGCCAACAGATATAGTGTATATGCGCATGAGGAGGTCGCAAATAGATTGAAAAACCTAACATTGCCAGTTTGCACAGCGGAAGGCGAGGTTGATGGAGATTATCGAGGAGATTAAGGTTACCCGCGATAAGACGATTGAGATTCGGTTCAGGGAATTGCCGCTTGGAAGCTGTTAGCTATCCGTATGGTCTGGCATCCATTGCTATGACATTATATACAGATGGAAGTGTAGTCAGTCTCTTTGAACGGTCCATTTCATTAAGGCGTTCATGTGCCTTCTCCTCCCACTCCTTTATGTCGCATACCATCCGATTGATAATATCCCCGAGGTCAACCGTCTTGAATACTTTCAACCATTGATTGTTATCTACTGGTAATACTATTTCAGGCAGAACTGCAAAGAGAATTTTACTTGCTCCGACAAGACCGTAAGATGTTTCCCCCATTGTGAAAGGTAGAAGTTGCTTTGTCATGAACCAGATCTGTTGTACTAACTCTTCGCATTGAGAGCTACTCAACGCCAAGAGATACCTATCTCGCGAAAAGCCACTTTGAAGCACCGAATTATTGATTTCTAGTGCACCATCCTTAATTCTATCCCAACACTTGTGCAGTAACTCCTCGCCAATCACATTTCCATTCTTTGTAATTCTTATGCCCTTGAAAGGGCCTGTTCTAGTCATTTTAAAATTTACTAATATACGGGCCGTGCAGTTTACGAAAACTTCTCCGTTACTGTCTAAAACTGCAGAATCTTGGATGGTCTTTTTAACAGCTTCTTTGTATCTGTTTGGAAAATTAATAATCTTGTCGTAAATTTTGTCTGGCGATAGAGCATTACCTTCTGAGTCGAACAGTATATTATTGGATCCCACTTCCTGTCCCCTTTAGCCCGTAATTAATTCGCCTACCCGAATAAACAAATTCCCGCGCGCATACTAACCTATTGCAGAGATACTGTAAAGCGGGAGTCTGCCCATTGCACAGCAGAAGGCGAGGTTGATGGAGATTATCGAGGGGATCAGGATTACCAACGATAAGACGATTGAGATTCGGTTTAGGGAATTGCCGCTGGGGAGCTAGTGATAGGAGATTTAGGTCTTCAAGAAAGGGCCAATGCAGAAGTCGTTTCGGTTCATCCGCTGAGGCTAAGGTCCACACGTGAAAACGTGCGGACCTTTCTTCATGGGAAGCTAAAGGGCAATAATGTGCCTAATTTAGAAAAAGGAACAATTTCTTAGTTCAACGCTTAGGTTCACGTGACTTCTTACCCCGCCTGTGTTCGGCTTGTGCTTTAGTGACCCTAGCTACATGTACCCATTCTGATTAAATATTCCCGACCTGCTCATTCATATACTGGGCAACGTCCGAAAAAGAAAGTAGCCCTACAAGTTTTGCACCACTCACCACGGGGACCCGTTTTATCTTTCTATTAGACATCTCCTGTATTACAGTCAGGAGAGCACGGCGTGGTTCTGTTGTAAAAACCGGCTTACTCATGTGATTTGATAATCGGCAATCTTGCGCATCATGACCGGCTTGTACGCAGCCCAGCAGGTCTCGGTCAGTCACAATCCCTGCGACAGTATCTTCATCCACGACAACGAGACACCCAATCTGCTCCTCGCGCATCCGTGCCGCAGCTTGAGAAATGGTTTCACGAGGCCCTGCTGTGATAACCTGTTTGACCATTATATCCTGAACTTGCATAACACCGACGTCCTTTCGCCCTTTCTCTTTTTATAAGACCGCACAATTGATTTCTCAGTATAATTATTAACTAAGGTAGAAACAAGAGGTCAATTATCTTATTCCGCAGCTCTCGTGCGGGTAACAGCTTGTTGTAGAAATCAGATTTTACCTGGCTGTCCGCTCCACTGGTGCTTATGGCCCGATATGCGTTGACAATAGCCCTATGCTGATCATCGAGACCCATATGGATGAGATTAATATCCCACATCGGTCTTCGGCTTGCCCACCAGAACTGGTCGCTCTGGCAGCTCCGGTCCAGCATTCCTCTCGCGATGCCGGCAAAGTGTTTGCTCTCATCATTGTCAGCCAGCTTGATAGCGGCTGAGCACAGTTCAATGCATATTCCCAGGTGTTCCCACAGGAGACGGTGTATCTCATTGTCTGTATCTTGCCAGAGTGGATACGGATTACCCGACTCCATGTCTTCAGCTGAAGTACTCCAAGAGGATGGTTTTGGCTCTACTACCTCACCGCCGGGGAAAATATCAAGAAGCTCGCTGATGGTTGCTGTTTTGACCTGCCGGGTAGTTTCCTCATCTTTAAACAACGTAGCATGCTCGTTGGCCAGTGCCTTCTTCTGCTTGATATAAGCATAAGTCTCGCTTGATGCCTGTATCTCTTCATATACCGCTGCCAGAAAAAGTTCTTCCCAGTCCTTGATATGATGGCCATAGGTCTCGGCGTCCATGGCGGTGACAACATAGATGTTTTCCTTTTCACCTTTTAGTGATTTTAAGTGGTTCAAGAAATCTTGTGGGCCGAAATCCTGAAAGCTAATCTTGTTGCTTAACAAGTCATCGCGGAAGAAGACCGATAGTCTATTTCCTCCATTGTCCATCTGGCAAATTGTGTCAACAGGCCAGTTCGTGGGACACGCAATTCCCCCTAATATGATCCAACGGTGACCTGTTTCGACAACGCTTGGAATGATATCCCGTCCATAAGCCATCTCTGGTGGGAAAAAACCTTTAGGCTTATACGCGTTGCTCAGGAAAAAGCTATTTGTCTTATGATTCAGTTCGATCTGTCGTTTGGCTTCGTCCTGCGGGATAAGTGGCAGAATGGGGTGGTACTTTGCACTACCAGTAAGCTCGACCTGTCCCTGCTGTGCTAGCTCTTTCAGTCCATCAATCACATTTTGATGCCCACAATCTCTGAGCATCTCGGTGAGGGTTCCGTTGATGTTTACTGTAACGCGGGCACCGGGATATTGGCGAAAAACCTCCAGTAAAGGACGATATGATTCATTGCAGATTTTATCTAAAACCGGGGGGAGCTGTGTTGGAGGCTGGTAGAAATGAAGGAGCTGTGCCCAATAGATCATCGCAACACCTCCTCGTAACCGAGAATACTAAACTGCCAAATGTAACCCCTATGCCCGAAAATATATCAATATTCGATTACTTTCTCTCAAAATAAAAATGCCAACCACAACCGGCTGGCATTATACTCATCACAATTATGATTCGTGTGTTCTACTTAACAGACCATGTTTCACAATATCTTGACCAAACAATTTGCCTAATATATTTTCCATTCCTGTGATTAGTTAAAATATGTGTTTCAAACAGCACTTCAAGTCTAGTTGCACTCGTTTAAATTGTCAAGCCCGGATGACCAGCCCCCAATTATTGTACCACCTTAAAAGTTAGAGTTTCCGGCATATAGAATGGCTGAATAGCTTGTGGAGCTGTGCATTCTTCCAGTGTGATTTGAATTATTGGGAGTATTCCCGCTTCAAATCAGTAGTGTTCACTCGGAGAAACGTTCCTTTTTTCGATTCTACTTTCTGTTAACCTATTGCTTTATACGAAAAAGGTCCGCGTCACATTATACGCGGACCTTTGCATTGGTTTCACACACGTTAAACTGTTACCCAGGGATCCTTTTTGTCCTATCACCAAGTCATAGATTATGCGATAATGTAACACTCAGTACGTGGAGGTCGCGGGTTCAAATCCCGCCTCCCCGATTCTATTTTTATCCACGCCTCTCCTTCGGCTGACATTAACCCGGTAATTCCTGCAGAAAAAATACGGGGCCGCAACTACTTCAAAAGGGGGATAAGAAATCCAGCTTCAACTTTGGCAAAATAATAGAGTGCTCCACAAGGACTTGGTTTTGGATAGTGGCTGGACGTCAGTTCTGTCTAACCATTGTGTACAATGGTCCCACGTAATCCTGTTGTTAAGGGTGAACATGTGGCAGCACTCGCCGAGAAGCTGTGTAGATAATACCACAGTTCTTGCAGCAGCACTCCCGACACCTTGATCAAGGGTTAAGTTGAACGATACAGGTGCCCCCGAAGTCGTGGCGCATCATAGCTATGGCTCGAGCCCAGTTCTTCTTCTCATCCCAAGAGGCGAAGAGTTGCATAACCGCTTGGGAGATAACTGGGTAGGAGTTCGATGCAATTTTGAACCAAGAGCGGTAATCTGTTATACTTGATAGTAGAGTTTTCAGTTGCGGGACCAGGCTTTATTTGACTACGCTTGACAAGGTAAGAGAGACAACAGGGGCCAGAGTAGAGGTGAGCGGGGTAGTGCAGGGGGTTGGCTTTAGGCCCTTTGTCTATCGGTTAGCCCGTAAGTACCATCTGGCGGGATGGGTACGAAATACCTCCAGCAAAGTGGAAATCGAAGTCGAGGGTCCGCTAGGAGAAATACAGGATTTTCTTAAAGATCTCAGAAATCAGGCGCCACCTCAAGCGCGAGTTGAGCGGGTTTTAGACAGCGACCACGAGTTCCAAGGCTACACCGATTTTGTAATAAGGGGTAGCCTTTCCCTTGCTGGCGAATACCAGTTAGTATCCCCTGATATCGCCGTTTGTCAAGATTGCCAGCGTGAGCTCTTTGACCCGCGTGATCGCCGTTACCACCATCCCTTCATCAACTGTACCAATTGTGGCCCTCGTTTCACCATTATCGAGGACATCCCCTACGACCGCCCTCGGACCACAATGCGGCGTTTCGAGATGTGTCCCGATTGCCAAGAGGAATATGACAATCCTCTCGACAGGCGCTTTCATGCCCAGCCCAATGCCTGCCCGGTCTGTGGCCCCAGTCTAAACCTGGTCGACGCCGAGGGCAGGAAGATACCCGGCGATGAGATCGAAGTGACGGTCTCACTGTTGAGGGAGGGCAAGATCGTGGCCATCAAGGGGTTAGGCGGATTCCTCCTGGCCTGCGATGCAACGAACAGAGAAGCGGTGGCACTTCTGAGGCAGAGGAAAAGACGTCCTTTCAAGCCTCTGGCGGTGATGATGAGCACCATTGAGGAGGTAAGGGAGCATTGCGAGGTGAGCAAAGAAGAGGAGGAGCTCCTTCTATCCCCGCAGAGCCCCATAGTGCTCCTCAGATGGAAACAGGAGTCCTCCTCAGTCGCCGAGGAGGTTGCCCCTAACCTCAGGTACCTTGGTGTCATGTTGCCCTACACGCCACTCCACCATTTGCTGATGAGGCGGGTGGGCTGCCCATTGGTGATGACCAGCGGCAACCTGAGCGAGGAACCAATAGCAAAGGACAACGACGAGGCAACGCGCCGGCTCGGTGGAATTGCGGACTACTTCTTAGTCCACAATCGCGATATTCACTCCTGCTATGACGATAGCGTCTTCGCTGTAGAAGGGGGTACTCCCAGAGCCATAAGGCGTGCCCGGGGCTATGCTCCCTTCCCCATCAGCCTTCCTTTCAGCTCACACCATGTGCTGGCCTGTGGCGCTGAGCAGAAGAATACCTTCTGTCTCGCCAAGGAAGGGTACGCATTCTTGAGCCAGCACATTGGCGATTTGGAGAACGAGCAGACGCTGGATCACCTCGAGACCACCATTGAACTCTATAAGGAACTCTTTCGTGTGCAGCCCGAGATCGTGGCTTATGATATGCACCCAGAATACCTGAGCACAAAGTACGCGCTGGAGCTGAAAGCAAGACAAGGTGGTCGTCTGAGATGTATTCCTGTTCAGCATCATCATGCCCATATCGCGAGTTGTCTGGCGGAAAACGGCACCCTCGATCGCGTTATAGGTGTTGCCCTGGATGGCACTGGCTACGGCCCTGATGGAGCCATTTGGGGTGGAGAATTCCTGGTGGCTGATGCGCGAAGCTACGAGAGGTACGGCCATATAGAATATGTGCCCATGCCAGGCGGCGCGACTGCTATATTGAAACCTTACCGCATGGCCTTGGGCTACTTGCTCACCCTGCTACCGAGAGAAGCATCCCTCAACAGGTTGCCCCTGCTCAGCCAGGTCCCCGCTGAGGAGTTGATGGTTATCCAGCGCCAGATCGAACGAAGAATAAACGCACCGCTTACCTCAAGCTGTGGGCGCCTCTTCGACGCTGTCGCTGCTATAGCTGGAATCAGGGGGGAGATTGACTACGATGCCCAGGCTGCGATTGAGCTTGAAATGCTGGCCCCTGAGGGCGTGACGCTCAGTTCCTACCCGAGTTATCCTTATTCCATTCAACCTGAAGGGCGAAAGAGGGTCATAAGAGTAGGTCAGCTTCTAGCTGCGATAGTTCGGGATGTGGAGAAGGGGACGGAGATGCCCTTGCTGTCGGCGAAGTTCCATATCACCATGGCGCTGATGATATCGGAAATGTGCTCTCTTATTGCCCAGGAGACAGGCCTAAGGGTGGTGGCTCTAAGCGGCGGCGTTTTTCAGAATCGTTTGCTGCTTCGTCTGGCTGTTGCCGCCCTAGAAAGTAAGGGCTTCGAGGTGCTGAGCCACAGGTTGGTGCCGACCAACGATGGGGCAATCGCGCTGGGACAGGCGGTCATCGCCCATTTCCTGACCGCTGACCGACAGAGGAGTGCCCATTAAATGTGCTTGGCTGTTCCAGTACAGGTCAAATCTGTGAGGGGTAAAGAGGCCACTGTGGGAGTGGGCGGCATAACGCGCAAAGTGAGCCTTGTGCTTACCCCGGAGGCCAAACAAGGTGACTATGTGCTTGTTCATACTGGCTATGCCATAAGCGTGATCGACGAGGAGGAGGCTCAGGAGACCCTTAAGCTCTTGGAAGCGTTGAGTGAAGTATATTGACGAGTTTCGAGATGCGTCGCTAGCCAGATCCCTGGTTCAGCGAATTCGGCAGAGGTCAAATAGGTCAGCTCGGTTGATGGAGTTCTGCGGCGGGCATACCGTTGCCATATATAAGAATGGCCTGCGCCAGTTATTCCCACCGACGGTGGAGTTGCTCTCCGGCCCAGGCTGCCCGATCTGCGTTACTCCTAATATTGACATAGACAAGGTCATCGCTTTCTCTCGCATTCCAGGAGTGATCATAACCACATTTGGAGACTTGATGAGGGTTCCTGGAAGCCGCTCCAGTTTGCAGCGAGCCAAGGCGGATGGGGCCGCCGTGCGTGTCGTGTACTCTACGATGGACGCTGTCCAAATCGCCAGGGACAATCCCCACAAGTCAGTCATCTTTGTGGGCATCGGCTTCGAGACAACCGCTCCTACGGTAGCTGCCTCGGTGGTCCAGGCGCAGCAAGAAGGCCTGAAAAATTACTTCGTGCTATCCATGCACAAGCTGACGCCACCTGTGATCGGGGCTCTGCTCAGCTCCGGAGAAGTGAATCTGGATGGCATAATCTGCCCAGGCCATGTCAGCACTATTATTGGCTCCGAGCCCTATGAGCCTATTGTGCGCGATTTTCGGATTGCGTGTGTTATCTCCGGCTTCGAACCTCTGGATATTCTCCAGGCTTGCCACATGCTTGTGGTGCAAATAGAGGAGGAACAACCCAGAATAGAGATAGCTTATAGGCGTGCGGTGCGCCCCGAGGGCAACAGGGAGGCGCTGGCGCTCATGAGCAGGGTTTTCAGCGTAGGGCCAGGAGTGTGGCGAGGTATGGGTGAGGTAGCCCATAGCGGGCTCAAGCTCAGTGAAGAGTACAGGGATTTCGACGCTGAGGTCAAGTTTGCAATAACCACCGATCCTCCGGTGGAACATAAAGGCTGCCTCTGCGGTGAGATCTTGCGTGGCGTTAAGGTGCCCACAGACTGCCAGCTCTTTTCAAAATCCTGCACCCCAGAACACCCTGTAGGTCCCTGCATGGTCTCATCTGAGGGCAGTTGCTCCGCCGCCTATCTCTTTGGGGGTGGCCGTGGGTAAGGAGATCCTTTTGGCTCACGGCAGTGGAGGCAGGCTAAGCCACGAGTTGGTCGATAAGTGTTTTCTGAGATTCTTTCGGAACCCGATCCTGGACAAGCTGGGGGATTCCGCTACCTTTGAGCTAGGTCAGCGCTTAGCCTTCACCACCGATAGCTATGTGGTAACTCCCCTTTTCTTCCCCGGCGGCGATATCGGTAAGCTGGCTGTATGCGGCACTGTTAACGACCTCGCCATGTCCGGCGCTGTTCCTCTATACCTGAGCGCCTCCTTCATCATCGAGGAAGGCCTCGCCATTAGCGAATTGCAGCGCATCGCCGCCTCCATGAAGGCAGCAGCCGATGAGGCAGGCATGACAGTGGTAGCTGGTGACACCAAGGTAGTGAACCGCGGCAGCGCCGATAAACTTTTCATCACCACCACGGGTGTGGGCGTCATTGCCTCCGGCGTGGACATCTCTCCAGACAACGCTGGGCCGGGTGACACGGTCATCCTGAGTGGCACTATCGGCGACCACGGCATTACTATACTGAGCCAGCGCGAAGGACTGAGCTTCTCTACTGATCTCCGAAGCGACTGCGCCCCTCTTCACCAACTGGTGGCTGAGATGCTTCAGGAGTCACATCGGATCAACTGCCTGCGAGACCCTACTCGCGGTGGACTGGCAACCTCCCTCAATGAGATAGCGGAACAGTCAGGCGTAAGCATTGAGATCGAGGAGGAACTTATTCCAGTGCGTGACGAAGTTCGCGGCGCCTGTGAGCTACTGGGCCTTGATCCTCTACACGTGGCCAATGAAGGCAAACTCATCGCCATAGTTGAAGAGGACGTTGCCGAGAAGATTCTGGAGAGGATGAAGAAGCATCGCTACGGAGAGAGAGCTGCCATCATTGGTCGGGTAGGCACGGGACCCCGAGGACGGGTTGTGATGAAAACACCCTTTGGTTCCCGGCGCATCCTGGACATGCCGAGCGGTGAGCTATTGCCTCGAATCTGCTAGAA
>Ga0209427_10004686_pt1 | contig 15768 bp, 20 predicted proteins | sample DeeMarSWOR136_30_FD_187465 | JGI IMG/M metagenome (GOLD analysis project Ga0209427, IMG submission 187465) | Marine sediment microbial communities from White Oak River estuary, North Carolina - WOR-1-36_30 (SPAdes) (version 2) | ecosystem: Environmental > Aquatic > Marine > Intertidal zone >...
ATTTGGGCGATCCGATTGACAGAAATCGCCCCGGTTGGACAGGCCTCATGACATAGCCCACAGCCTGTGCATTCCTCTTCATCCACAATCGCTGAGGCCCTTTTACTCTTAATTAGTTCCTGTTGGCCGATCTTCTGTTTAATTCTTTCCGCCCGTTGACGAAGAACCTGAACTTGCCTTCTTAAAGCATGCAGTTCATCCTTTCCTCCCGACAGAGGGGAATCAATTGGAGATTCGCCATAAACTGGAATTACCCCCTGTTGCCTCCACATAAACCGCTCTTTGTTTCTACCACGTCCTCTTCGCATCCTTATCATACTCATATCTTTTCTGAATAAATAGAAAATCCCTTTTCTTTCAAGCAATGGTGAACCAGAACCCTTTATGAGGACTCGTGATGATGGCCTTCCGGATGATCGCACTCTCCTTTTTCTATCCCATAACCTCGTCCTGATCCCGGCTTACATAGACTTTCTCCCCCTTCGAGTGTGCCTTTAATCAACTTATCTATCACTTCACTAACCGGACCGCTTATCCCCACCAATGTTTCGATCCCTTTCTCAGAAAAAAGTGCTTCGGCCCGTCTGCCCATTCCACCTGCAATGATGCAACTGACTTTCTTCTCAGAGAGAAACTGGGGCAAAAACGCAGGTTGGTGTCCGGGATTGTTAACTATTTCCCTACTTAAGATTTTGCCTTCTTCGATCTCCACAATGGTAAAATAAGGACAGCGTCCGAAATGGGGAGATACATGATCGGCATCGGTGGAAATCGCTACTTTCATGGTCTTGGTCTCCTTAATTCGGTTTAGGTCAACTCATATTTATACAACACTAAATATCAAAAAGTTAACCTAAAATCCGACTTGCTTCCCGGGAAACAAAAGGCTTACACCTTAACTCCCAAAAAAGACATCGCCTCAAGAACAATGAAAAGTATATTTAGTTTCATCTACCCTTGCCTCAAGCCGAAATGTCCGGGAACAGAAGAGTTGGAGAATTCCTTCAATTCACCCTTTTTGTATTTTGTCAATGACTCCTTAACCGTCCCGGAAGCACCTTCATACATTTTTATATTTCCAGCCTTTAGCGATTGGAAGGCATTTGGACCTACATTGCCCGTAATCACTGCCTCCACACCCTTATCACTTAGCGTCTGTGCGGCTTGAGGTCCAGCACCTCCCATAGCACCTGAAGCCGGATTGGGAACAGCCTCGATCTCCTCTGTTTCCAGATCAATGATTATGAAATAGGCACACCGTCCGAAACGAGGGTCTACTGAAGCGTCTAAACTGTCCCCTTGAGAGGTTATAGCTATCTTCACAATCTCTCCCTTCTCTTTTCGGTGTTAAGGGAGGAAGAAGATGATCCTCTCTCCCTCCCTTTTTTCTACTTTTTCTTCTCCTGCTTTTCCAGCTCGCTTATTCGTTCCCTTATGGCACTTAATTCCTCTTCTAACGAAGTCAGCTCCTCTTGCAGGAATTTCTTCTCCTCCTCAGCTGTGGGTTCAGGGTAGGTTGGTGGGTAACCCGGGGCATAGGGTGGATACCCATAAAATCCACTTCTCCACCACCAGCCACGGCCCCCACCAAAGGTGCGACCCCTTCCACCACCTCGAGGGAAACCACCTCTGCCTACTCCAAACCAACCACGACCAGGAATGGGATTAAGATACCCGGGAACAGGATAGCCGGCGCAATAACCGGCCGCCCGACCTGTCATAGGACCCCATCCCAGAGGACCAGTTCTGTCTCCTCCTGGCATGTCAGTCACCTCCTTTCTTTTAGTTAATAAAAACGATTTTCATCTAATAGTATCCCCCATATGGTGGCATAGCATAAGGAAATGCACCATATGGAACCCCCCAGCCGGGTCCAAACCCAAAGCCCCACCATCCTCGACCGCGACCTCTACCTCTCCCGAAGCCAAATCCTCTACCAAAGAAGCGACCTCTTCCCCAACCCCAGGGAAAACCGCCTCTGCCTACTCCAAACCAACCACGACCAGGGACAGGATTGAGATACCCTGGAACAGGATAGCCAGCACAATAACCGGCCGCCCGACCTGTCATAGGACCAAATCCTAAGGGCCCAGTTCCATCTCCCAGCGGCATATCAGCCACCTCCTTTCCTTTCTAAAACATCTTTAGGTTTTAAATTTTTCATGATTTGGTCAACTATTTCGCTAAATGCTTTAATAGCTTGTGAATCTCTTTCTTCCCAAACAAATGGTCTCCCTTCATCTCCTGACAAAACTATCTCTGGCTCTATGGGAATTTTCCCCAAGAAAGGAACCCCCATTTGTTTGGCTGCCCTCTCCCCACCCCCGGTTTTGAAAAGATCTGTCCTTTTACCGCAATGAGGACAGATAAAACCGCTCATGTTTTCTATAATGCCCAAAACCGGGATATTAAGTCTTTTAGCAAAATTGACCGCTTTCCGAGAGTCCAATAAAGCTACCTCCTGTGGGGTGGTGACTACAATGACTCCGTCTATATCTTTAATTAATTGAGCAACGGACAAAGGCTCGTCACCGGTACCCGGTGGAGAATCGATTATCAAGAAGTCTATAATTCCCCACTCCACGTCTTCCAAAAACTGTTGGATGGCTTTCATCTTAAGAGGTCCACGCCAAATGACCGGACTTTCCTTATCACCGATAAGAAAGCCCATGGAAACCACTTTCAAATTGCTGGTATAACTGACAGGTTGAATCTTTTTGCCATCTCCGACCAAAGGCATCTCCTCCAGCCCCAGCATTTTGGGAATGCAGGGACCGTGGATATCAATATCCAAAAGTCCCACTCGCATGGCTTTTCGGGCAAGCCCTAAAGCCAAGTTAACCGCAACCGTGCTTTTGCCCACACCTCCTTTGTTACTCATGACCACGAGACGGCGCTTTATCCCTTCGAGATTCTTTGCCGCGTTAATGGCTTGTTTGTGTTCTGTCCGCATTTTCATAGTTCCTTTTTATTGGAGGTCAACCAGAGCCGCCCCGACCTTTTCTCCTACCGCCCCCACGAGCATAGCCTCTATCTTCTTCTGCCCGATGAAGGTTAACACGTTTGCATTGAGGGCAAAATGAAGGTCTTGATGCACCGTGGGCGATTTCCCGAGTATGTCCGCATTCAGGGCAACGAAATTCTATTTTTGCCATAATCTTGCCACCTACTCAAAGACAGTGATTTTATCTAATGCAGAAATGATCATTCTTCTATCTTCACCAAAACCTTTCTTGCCATGCCAAAGCCGATGGCAACCTGAAAATTATCTATCCTGATAATTACAGGTCCTCGCATAAACTGGGAACTTACCTTGGTGACCTTTTTACCTACTCTTATTCCCAGAGATTCCAAACGACGAATCAAACCATATCCGCCTTGAATGTCAACCACCACCCCACTTCCTCCTTCTTCCAATTGTGTCAAATCCACTTTCCCCATTTTTCTTGTTATTATGAAATGGAAACTTCTACTTTTGATTATCTATGGTGAAAGTGCAGCCCAAAAAGAAAATGTGTTTTGCTATCTCTCCTCTTAATCTCCAATTAATTCCAAGATCTACAAGAACGTCACCAGTCAACTCATAGAAAGTTCCAAGGAGCAATCCGCTTGAACCGGGCAAATCCTTAAACCATGAAGAGCACTCTCCGGTCAACTCAGCCACGAAAGTAAATCTTTTCTGCGGATACCAAAGAGAGAGGCCATAAGAAGAAAGATCTCTTCCAAAACACAGATTTAGGTGTGTTTCACACTTTCCCCAGGTTTTGCTGGCTACAGCAGTCAAGCCATATCCCATTTCTCCGGCACCAAGATCACGACTCTTGTCTCCCATCGGTAACGTTCCCAGAGCCTTAAGAGCAAGAGCTGGGGCTAAGTTCTGCTCTTCTGAAAATCTATACTTGATTCCAATATTTAAATCACCGAATCCAGAATTTTTGCTTTCTCCCTGGTGCAATATAAGGTAAGGGATTTCGAGTATCCCATTTAATCTGTTGTGTAAACCACAGGTGAATACCAATTGCGCGGTGGTTTGATTCTCATCCTTTTTCCATCTTTCATAATGACTGCCCAGCTCCATTTCAATCTCTTTGGTAAGTACTATGCCAGCATCTTCCACACCTTGGATGTGTATGGCCCGGGCAGACGGAAAGGTCAACAAAAAGGTTATCATGGAGAAAGCTATGACTCTTTTTTTCATTGTACACCCCTTCCATAAGAAGTCTGCGAACTATCTGCAATCCCTGCAATACCCAAAAACCTGAAGGTGGTGCGAGGTTAGTTTAAATTCGGTCTTTTTACACATTTGTTTCAAGGAACGTTCGATTTCTTTGTCAGAGAATTCAATCACCTTTCCACATTTGAGACAGATCATGTGCTCATGATGAGTATGTCCTAAGACATGCTCGTAGTGAGAATGTCCGTGTCCCAAATCAACCTTTCTGACCATTCCACTGTCCACCAAAAGATCTAAGGTCCGATATACTGTGGCTCGAGAGGCTCTTTTCTTTTTCCTTCGCAAGCTATGCAGAATGTCCTCTGCCTCCAGATGTCCCTTGTGCAGAAAAATCTCCTGCAGGACGGCTTTTCTCTCCTTGGTTAATTTTAAGTCTTTGGAGTTTAGGTATTTGGTGAAAGTCTGAATTGCCCGTGTCATGTTTCTCTCCACTATTGCGATTGAATCTCAATCTCAATTAATATTATCGTTATTATTTTACGGAATGTCAAGAAAAAAAATTGGCTTTTTAAAAAAATTGGCAGGATGATCCTTTGACGGATTTTACCTTTTGCCCAACTCGGAGCAAAGCATTCCGGAGAGGATCAATCCCGCTCCCAGTATTCCCACTGTACCCAAAATTTCACCCAAAATAAGATAGGAGAAGACGCCTGCAAAGACCGGCTCCATGGTATATATAACAGAAGCTTTGGTGGCAGTGGTGTCCTTCTGCATCCGATTCTGGATGGCGATTCCCAGTGCAGTGGCAAAAAGGGCGGTTACCACTATGGCGAGTAATAAATTGAAGTCATAAACGAACTTCAGAGTCTCAAGCAAAAACATGCAGGGAATGCTCAAAAAGGTGGTGGTCAAAAGTTGAACAAATACTAATTTTTCGAAATCAAGCATTCTGGTGTAGATCTGCACATATATCACATGAAAGGAAAAGGATATGGCGCAAAAAAGGGTCAATAAGTCTCCGACCTTAAATTCCGAACCTTTCGGTCTGGTCATAAGCCACAGCCCACTTATGGCCAAAAGCACCCCGATTAAGGAAAATATTTTTGGCTTTTCCCTGACTATCAGGACCGATAAAGGGGGAACCATGATCACAAAAAGCCCGGTGATGAATGCGGATTTGGAGGCGGCGGTATATTTCAATCCCACTGTCTGGAATGCATAGCCCAGGAACAGAAGGACTCCCAGTATGATTCCAGCTTTAAGGGTGGCTCCATCTATAAACGAAATTCTTCTCGAATAGACCAGCCAAATGATGAGAGTAGCCAGACCAAATCTGATGGCCAAAAAAAGAAAAGGAGAGCAAAAACTTAAAGCGATTTTGACCAAAGGAAATGTTACGCCCCAGAAAAAGGCCAAGAGCAGAAGGGCTAGCTCAGCCCGTCGGGATGTGCTTAGCATGTTTTTAAGGTATTCAAATTCATTCCCAACAGATTAAACCGATTTCTCATAATTCTTTTCATCTGTGGGGAATTCCATCTAAACCTTCTCAAATTTGTAATTGCTCTTTCCCAATCCCATCTTCTCTGCGGCTTCGATTTGAATCTTGGCATTTTTTCGGTGGATCATGCTCAGAACATCAGAATCCTCCTTCACCTTTATTCCTTCGCCTTTGGATTGAGGCAATGGTTCTGCCTTGGCAATTAAATCCAAAGAGGCCTTATCAATTGCCACGATGTCATCACCCAAAAGGATACCCTGATCCTGAACCACCGGAGTATCGGATACAGCCATACAGTCGCATTCAGGCTGAATGTCCATCAGGAAATTGATATAGAAGACTTTTCTCGGTTTAAAAGTGGAAAGGACGGCTTTGGTCGCTTCTGCCAAAGAGACCTGAAAATTCTCCATGGATACGGGAACTGTCAGAGCCCCCTCCGGGCAGACCCGGACGCACCTGCCGCATCTCCAACATGAATTTTCATCTACCTTAAAAGAATTGCTTGTAACCTCAATCGCATCCTGGGGGCAGTTATTGGTACAGATGCCACAGAAGGTGCACAATGACTCTTTCCAGGTCATCAATTCCTGTTCCATCTGAAAATGCATCTTTCCTCTTCCTCCGTCCTTCCATTCGCATCCTCTTGGGACGGCGGTCACACATCCCATGGCAAGATTCTTGATAGCTCCGGCATAGCTTGAATCGATGTGTCCTTTGACGTGCGACAGGACCATCATGGATGGGGCATCGTATATGGCGGAGGGAATGTATAACTCCTTTAATATCTTTCCCGCTTTCACCTTTACTGAATCCAGCCCAAAGATACCATCCGCAATGATCACCGGCGCACCTAAGCTGAGAGCGTTATATCCTGTCTGGTTGGCAACTTCCAGATACTGGTACGCCCTCACGCGAGCTGAATCGGTAACAAAAGGTTTAGTCCCGATTCTTTTCAACTGGTCTACCATCAATCTCACGAAATTCGGTCTGATGGTATGATGTGCCCCGGGATTGCCTAAGTGCATTTTGACCGGAACCAACTCACCTTTAGAAAAATATCTCTTTAAGTCGATCTTTTCTAATATCTCTTCCAGCCTCCCCAAAACGCTATACCGATAATCGAATTTCTCCACCCTCGAGTCTATGAAATATATTTTGCTTGCCATTTCATTCCTTGTCATCTATGAGACAATTTTGTCGAGATATGAATCTCGATCCATGAATCAATCCCTTCTTTGGCATTTTTTCAAAAAATACCAAGTGGGCAGGGCAACTACAATCGCTTGAGCCAAACTTCGGCATTATGATCTTAGCACCGGGTCTTTTTAATGTCTCTAAGTTCAAATCACATTCATCGAACTTACCGTTGGTGTAAAGGAAAACCTTCTTGATTGAAGCATAATCTAACAGATAATCAATATGCCAGAAACGTTTCTTATTCTTCCCAAGATGTCTTTCTATCCTTTTTTCCAATCCATTGTGAGCACTGCCGGTGTAAATATAATACCCCTTAGGAAATTTGAACTTTCCCTTTTTACCTATAGTGATCGAAACGGTCTTAGGCAGATAAATCAAAAGTTGATAAATTCCTTTTGCCATAAGGTGAGTCTTACGGGACTGTTGAAAAATCCTAATTGGAATAAGTGTCATGCTGAGCGAAGCGAAGCATCTGATTTCTTAGATTCTTCGCCCTTCCTTCGACAGTGAGCTCAGGACGAACTGTCGGGTTTAGAATGACAGTGTCGCTTTTTCAGCACGTCCTTACACCTGAAGTCTTACAACTTATCCAGAGCCTGTCTCAGATCTTCCACCAGATCATCTGAATCCTCGATGCCACAGGATAATCTTATCATTCCGGGGATAACTCCTGCTTTTTCCAACTCCCGTTGATTAAATCCATAGTGGGAGGTAAGGACGGGAATGCTTGCCAATGACTCTACCCCACCCAGACTGGTGGCATTGATGAAGAGCTTAAAACCATCCATCACCTTGATGGCTGACTTCAGATCGCCTTTAACTTCAAAGCAGAGCATTCCTCCAAATCCTTGCATCTGTTTTTTTGCTAAACCATGTTGAGAGTGATTTGATAATCCCGGGTAAAAGACTTTCCCCACCTTTTTGTGCTTAGATAGAAACGAGGCGACCTTTGTTGCATTTTGATTTTGTTTCTCCACCCTTATGGCTAAAGTCTTGAGTCCTCGCAAAAGAAGAAAAGCACCCAGAGGATCGATACAGCATCCGAAAACTTTCATGGTTTCTCTGGCTTGGTCTATGATTTTTTTCTTGCCAACGATCACTCCAGCCACTAAGTCGCTATGCCCACCCAGGTATTTGGTTGCACTGTGAACCACAAAATCAGCCCCTAAGCAAAGCGGTTTTTGATTGTATGGCGTGGCAAAAGTGTTATCCACCACCACCGGGATTTTCTTCTGCCGGGCGATTTTCGCGAATTTTTTTATATCCGACACCTTCAGATTTGGGTTGGTGGGGGTCTCGCAGAAGAAAAGCTTGGTTTTTGAATTTAATAAATCTTTGGCTTCCTCGATTTCTTCAGGACTGACAAAGTGAACTTTGATGTTCAGGTTGGGAAAGACATTTTTGAAAAGATGATATGTTCCTCCATAGACTGGCTCTGTGCTTATTATTTCCTCCCCGGAGGAAACCAATGTCAAGGCGATAGTAGAAACAGCTGCCATGCCGGAGGAGACAACCAAGCCTGCTTCTCCTCCCTCCAAGACCGCCATCTTCTCTTCAACTGCTCTTAAGGTAGGATTTCCATATCGAGTGTAAAGATATTTGTTGGGATCGCCCTTCTGAAATTCTATAAGTTCGGCTGTGTTCTTAAAGGCGAAAGTGGAAGTTTGATAGATGGGCTTAGTTACTGCTCCATAAGGAAACCTATCCTCCTCTCCAGCACATACTGCCAAAGTGGGGAATGCGTGTGCATGTTTCGATTTGTTTTTTTTCTTCATATCTTAAAAGGTCCTTTCATTTAAGAATGATAGTTCAGTCACAATTCACACAAACGAACGAATTTCTGTGCCATTATTTTGATTTCCCCCGCACACTTTCCCCTCACACCTCCGAAACCGTGTCATAAGCACATTTGTCAAAATAATGACACGATATTTTGTAGCGGTAGGATTTATCCGACGCCATATTTTGTGTGCGATAAATCGCACCGCTACATTATGACACAGCCTCTCCGGGGAGAGGGACAGGGTGAGGGGGCAATTTCGTATTATTGACAAATGCATTTGTATCGGTTTCTCGCCAAAAGGGGATATAGAGCCTCCCACACATTTTTATCTTCAATGAAGCAATTCTTGTAGAATTCTTTCCAAGTCATCCTTATCAAATGCCCCATCATATTTTTTTTTGATATTTCCTTTCTGATCCACTATCAAAGTAGTGGGCACTCCGGAAAAGTCTTCCATATCCCTAAGCACCTGTTCATTTCCCATAAGAATTGGATACCCAATTCTTTTTTCCCGAACAAATGGCTCCACCAGATTCAGGCTGTCTTTATCCAGTGCAATTCCAATCACTACCAGGCCCTCGTTTTTATACCTTTTATTCAGTTCGTTCAACTTAGGTACTTCTTCTTCGCAAGGGGGACACCAGGTTGCCCAAAAATTGATCACCAACACCTTTCCCCTGAAATTTTCCAAGCTTATTATCTTTCCATTCAAATCGGGAAGATTGAAATCAAAGCCTGGATTGGGGTTTTTCTTTTCCGAGGTTTTCCCGCAAGCGAACAAGATCGCAATACTAAAAATGGAAAGAAGAACCATCAATTTTTCGAAGAAACTTCGCATTTTTTTTCGATTCAACTTCAATTCAAGCAACTGGTGTTCTGGTCAAATTCATTATCTCAAAACTTCATGTAATCAATAACTATTTGACCAAAGAGGCAAGGAAAAAATTGAAATTTTTTGGCAGATATCACTATTCCCCTTGTGATCTCAATACGTCAGGGGAAATCGTAAAATGGAAAAGAAATGAGGGTTGGTAAAAAAACAAAGCGGTTTGCTTTTAAGAACTAATAATTGCAGTTTGATTTTAATGCGGAAGGCGGGACTCGAACCCGCACGACTCTCGTCACCACCCCCTCAAGATGGCGTGTCTACCAATTCCACCACTTCCGCAAGATAATTTTTATGAAGAGAGGGAGTGCAAATTATCTTGTAAAGATTATTGCCCTTCACCTGGAGGCGTCTGTGGAGTCTCGCCTGGTGGTGGAACCTGGGGTTGAGCCTCAGGCGTTGTGGCAGGCACGCTGGTTGCAGGGACTGTTCCTTGTGTTGCCTGTTTCCGGGCTTCTTCGGCCATAGAGCTTGATTTTCTTCCCCCGCGACCTGTGCCCGGGGCCAGAAAACTCAAGATGATGCAGCTTAAGAAGAATGCTATTGCTAACCCCGTGGTTGCCTTAGTCAAAAAGGTTGCAGCGCCCCTTCCTCCAAAGACCGCCCCGGTGATCCCGGAACCACCAAAAGCGCCAGCCAAACCCTCGCCTTTTGCCGATTGCATCAACACCACAATGATCAAACAGATGCAAATGATCACGTGCAAGATGGTTAAAAGTGTTATCAAGGATTCCTCCCAACAAAAACAGTTTGTGAGTTTGTCTGTTTGTTAGTTTGTCTACCTGTAAAAAAATAGTAGCTGTTAAATGGCACTTCTTACGATTTTCTCAAAAGATTCCGCATCCAAGCTTGCTCCGCCTACCAAAGCTCCGTCGATGTCGGACATCTCCAATAATTCTTTGGAGTTTTCTGGCTTGACCGAACCTCCGTATAAAATGTTTACGTCTTGCCCGCAATCCTTGTCAAACATGGATGACAAAAGCTCTCTTATGAAAAGATGAACTTCGTTTGCCTGACTTGGTGTGGCAGTCTTTCCGGTGCCAATGGCCCAAACTGGTTCATAAGCGATTACACACCTTTTCACCAAATCGGCAGCCAAGTCTTTGAATGCTCCTCTCACATGATCTTCGATTACTTGCTCGGTTTTGTTTGCCTCTCTTTCCTCCAATCTTTCTCCCACACAGACAATGGGGATAAGTCCAAACTCAAGTGCTGATTTAACCTTAAGATTCACGGTCTCATTGGTTTCGAAAAAATAACTCCTTCTTTCCGAATGTCCAAGAATAACATATTTACATCCAATTGTCAATAGCATTTGTGGAGAAATCTCCCCGGTGTAGGCTCCCTTTTCTTCCCAATGCATGTTTTGAGCGCCCAATAGAATATGAGAGCCTTCAATAGCTTCCTTAACTGAGGCTAAAGCAGTGAAAGGGGGGCATAATACCACTTTCGTTCTATCTACATCTGCTAACTTTTGTTTTAATGCCGAAGCTAACTGGAAGGCTTCCTTATGAGTTTTGTACATCTTCCAGTTGCCAGCAATGATTGGAATCTTCATGGTTTTGCATTCTTTGGACCAGTCAAACATGCTCATTCATACTGGTTTAGCTGATCGGCAGGGTTGAATTTTCTGTTCATTCCTTTTTATTTATCGGCTGACGCCACCACAATAGCTAGAATTTTTCCTTTCAGAAATTCCGCCGCAAAGGTGAATGAAAAAGAAACCGCTATGGCACAGTCGCTGACTAAGTTTGGGGTAATAGCCTTTATGTGTCAAAATTTGGGGAGGAGTTCCGGTATCATTTTGTAACATTCAAAGTCCTGAATGGTCATTCCTTGAGTGCATTGCACTTTTCGCAAGAGGCTTGTTTTAAGCTGTTAATATGTCCACAGTGTTGACATTTCCAAGTTGGGCGGACTTCATAGTTAATATAATTCTCGAGATCAGTAAGTCTCAATATGTCGAATAATATCTTTTCTTGAGAGGATTCCGAGGCTCGTGCAAAGCTTCCCGATACGGGTAGAAACGCTGTTGAAATATCTCCAAAAGAACCTGTGCTGTCACCAATGATCTCTTGTGCAACCTTAATTTTTTCTTCAGGGACTTGATACTTGTGTCCTACTTTAGAAATGTTGTGCATAAGGTTCTTTTTAAGATTATCGGGGAGTGGTGAATCTAAGTTAAAGTTAGGATTGTTTATATTGATAATAAACGTAATTCCGTTACTGTAGAACTGTCTATGATCTTGAACAATTTGTCCACGATTTGGTGCTTGCGCAACTTGACCCGAGTTCTGAATAGCCGCCATGCCCTTGTTCGCTTTGGCAGTCACTTTCTTCCTACTACTTCGCACCTTAACTCGGACGTAAATAAAATATGAAATCCCCAAGATCGCTAATATCCGAACAATTATGTCGATTATGCTTCCTGCACTCATCTGACCCAAACCGTATTTTAACAAAATATAATAAGTCCAGTTTTACTTTGTCAAGCCTTTCTTTCACTTTTTGAGGGTGCAGAAAATGGCTAAAGTGACGATCATTAAGAACAGGAAAACAAGGTTAGTTTTTAAGAGAAGGCAAATGAAAAAGACTCGGAGATTCAGCAAAATTTTTTCTTGACATTTTGAAGCTAAGGTTTATAATACTTCTGATTTTTTAGATGATTTCTTGTATGTATATGCAGACGCAATACTAGGTGAGTGTTGAACAAGAACGTTGCGGTAGTCAAAGATGAAGTTTTGAAATGTCCGGCTACGGCAAAAAGGTGATAAGGAGGTTGATGTGGATTTTCTTACCTTAGACAATCTTGCTCGAAAGCTTAATAAACAAAAGGAACCAGGAAATCATACGGTGTTTGCTAGAGTCGACACGAATACAACATTGATCGAAGGGACATTTGGGGCTAATGATAGAATCAGGTGTGCTGGTGTGACTATTAAACGGCTGGTAGATATGGGCTTAAAAGTAGTAATCGGCACACATAACGGTCGTAGAGGGGATCCAGATTTTGTGAGTTTAGCTCCCTTAAGAGAAATGTTATCAGTGATAGTCGGTCCAATAGAGTATATTGGCAATACCTATGACGACGACGGCATTAATCAAGAAGCGATTCAAAGAATTAATATTTTGGGCCCCCGTGAAGCCTTTCTGTTAGAAAATCTTAGGTTTTTACCTCATGAGACAGAAAAGCGCACACCGGAAGATCATTCGAGGTCGCGTTTCATTCAACAACTAGTAAATGACTGCCATGTCGAGTATTATGTGAACGATGCTTTTTCAACATGCCATAGGAATCATAGATCAATAGTTGGATTTGGTGAAATCCCCAATTTCGCAGGTCTAACTACGGAGGCCGAGTTGAAATCAGCCAACTCCGTCTTTGCGCAATTTTCTGCTAAACAATCCAACCGCCAGAATATTTTTGTGTTGGGCGGGGTGAAGATACAAGACTATTTTGAGTTAATGGAAAACTCGTTAGCAGAGAAGAAAGTGGACAAAATCCTTTGCGCTGGAGCTTTTGGCAATCTTTGTTTGTTTGCAAGAGGAAATGAGTTAGGAGAAGCTTCGAAAAAGTTCCTTGTGACTCATAAGCTTTGGGATCTACGTCCGCGATTGAGAGATTTGATGAAACAATACCCTAATGTCTTTGAGGTACCTGTTGATATTGCTACTATACAAAACGAGCAACGAAGGGAATACGCAATGGATAGTATTCCTCAGGAGGTCCAGCAAAAGTATCAAGCTTTAGACATAGGGGAACGAACAGCAGAGAAATTTTCGAACATAATTGATAATGCTAAACTTGTGTTCGTCAAAGGACCCATCGGCGCATTTGATAAGAGTGGACTGCTTGCCAAGGGCTGTTTTCTGATTTTGAGAAAAATTGCTGACCGTGATTTTTCAGCACGATGCTTCACTGTATTAGCAGGTGGAGATACTTCGGTTATGTTAGCTGCCTTAGAAGTGGATAGGACTGCTATTAATCATGTTAGCTTGGCTGGGGGTGCACTACTTAAACTATATGCCGGTGAGGAGCTCCCTGGACTCATACAGTTAGAAAAAAGCTATCAAAAATTCGGGAACTCCTTTTTGCGCTAGCCAACTCACCACAAATAGGTTTCCCGCAAAAGAAGTTTCAGCATCTTTTTTTCTGTTAGTGTCAGGCTATACCCTCACTCTGCCTTTTTGAATCTCACTACTTGTAAAAGCTCCTACTTGATCATCAGCTCCAACATCTCCACCATTCTTACCGAGAAACCCCATTCGTTATCATACCAGGCAAAGACCTTGGCTAAATTATTTCCGATGACCATAGTGGAGAGTGCATCGAAGATGGAGGAATAAGGGTTATGAATCACGTCTGCAGAAACAATGGGGTCTTCAGTATATTGCAATATACCTTTCATCCTTCCTGATGCTGCCTTTTTCATGGCATTGTTTATATCCTTGACCGCCGCATTCTTAGAAAGCTCGCAGGTTAAGTCGACAATCGAACCAGTGGTGACGGGAACTCTTAGAGCAACTCCGTCCAATTTTCCTTCTAACTCTGGAAGAACTAAAGAGAGGGCTTTGGCTGCTCCAGTGGTGGTCGGAACTATGGCAGCGGCAGCTGCTCTTGCTCTCCTCAAGTCTTTGTGAGGCGCATCCAAAAGTCTTTGATCGGCGGTATAAGCGTGCACAGTGGTCATAAAGCCTCGCACAATCCCAAAATTGTCATTTAACACTTTAGCAATAGGAGCCAAGCAGTTGGTAGTGCAGGAGCCGATGGTCAAGATTTCAGCTTTGGGGTCGTATTTATCGTCGTTGACTCCCAGCACTATAGCTGGAACCCCTGATCCTTTGGCTGGAGCAGAAATTAGGACCTTCTTTGCCCCTGCCTGAATGTGTTTCTTGGCATCGTCGGCACTACGGAATTTGCCCGTTGACTCCACAACTAACTCAACGCCCAACTTCTTCCAGGGAAGGGTGGAGGGGTCTTTTTCCGAGAAGACTTCCATCTTTTTGCCATCTGTTGCAATATAGTTTCCCTCAGCTTTGACCTCGGAGTTCAGAACGCCATGTATCGTATCGTATTTCAAAAGATGAGCTAAGGTCTTGGCGTCTGTTATATCATTAACTGCAACGATGTCCAAATTGGAATTTTCCATAGCAGCTCGATAGACCAATCTGCCAATCCTTCCAAAACCGTTAATTCCGATTTTTACTGCCATCTGTTCCTCCTTTTTATTTTGAACTCAATGTTCATTCCTTCCCCAACAGTCATCAAGTTTTTGCGAATATAAAAAGAGTTAGACTAAATTGCAAATATTTTATGGTAAATTGGGTGAAAATTTTTAGGAATTCTCTCACAGCGGTAATATTGTATGCATGTAGGGAGAAAAACTCTCATGTTCCTTTCAACACATAAGAGAGTCCCAGGGTTGCCTCGGGTCCGCTGTAATCCTTAAGTCCACCAACCTCATCTCCGAAATTTACCCAACGATATTTGAAGTCTAATCCGAGAACAAAAAGTCGGCTTAGAACAAAATCCATTCCTCCACCGGCAAAAAGTCCAAAAGCCAGATAAGTGTTGGTATAGTCCCCAACTAAGGTTACTGGTCCAGTATACTCCCCCAGGCGAAGGTTCTCAACTCCGGAGACAAATGAAATGCCACCATCCAAATAAGGTTGCCACAGGTTTTCGGATTGAGAGTACAAGGGATAATATTTCCCCACAGCCGAGACGGGATAAATAGTTACTCTCTTCCAATAGTATCCTAAAGAATCGTTATATCTGGTCTCCCCTCTGTAGTAGGAACCCAGGGAAAATTCAAAAGCAAATCCCTTTTTCAAGCCATTGGAGAAAAAAAGCTCTCCGTAAGGAGCGGTGACTTTGGTTAAAACAGCAGAAGAGGGAGAAGACCTGATATTTTTTGCATCCAAAGCGCTCCAGAATCCCAGGCGGAGGCCAAACATGTGGATGGAGCTTAAATCGCCTGCCCAGGAAATGCTAACACAAAATGATAATATAAGAAATAAAACACAGGATAAAAACTTTCGCATATTCATAAAAGAGTTGTCAACAGATTAGGCGGATGGAACGGATACAAACAATTTGCGAATTCCTCACAAATCCGTTTAGTCCTTTGACCCTTCAATTCGTTTATCGCCTTATCCGAAAAACACCTCGGCGATCTCATAGAGTTCGTCATCTACACGTTTCGTCTTGGCGGTGACTTCCTTTAAAT
>Ga0209427_10004692_pt1 | contig 15764 bp, 8 predicted proteins | sample DeeMarSWOR136_30_FD_187465 | JGI IMG/M metagenome (GOLD analysis project Ga0209427, IMG submission 187465) | Marine sediment microbial communities from White Oak River estuary, North Carolina - WOR-1-36_30 (SPAdes) (version 2) | ecosystem: Environmental > Aquatic > Marine > Intertidal zone >...
GAGCCGCAAGGAATCCTGTTCGCGAAATGGTAGAATCGGCATCAGAGAATCGCACTGCAATAATTCCCAATTCTCCAGAAGAAAGGAACGATTTTGTTTATGTTAAAGACGGTGTAAGAGGACTGGGAATTATACATCTAGCCAAAAACCCTCAACATTATATCTATAATATAGGCAGTGGCCGCATTTCGCTTCTTTCTGACTTTGCTAAAATTATTAAAAAACTTATTCCTTCGGCACAAGTAGAGTTCGTTGAGTCTCATGCAAATCAAATGGACATGAGGCTCGAGACCTGCATTGATATTAAAAGAATATCAAAAGAATTTGGTTACGTCCCAAAATATGATATCGAAAAGGGTATTGAGGACTATATTCTGTGGGTGAAGGAAGGGGTATACTAACAAGGTCACGCCGGAACGTTTCAATGCATGGAGACACCCCCATCAACAACAAGAGTTTCTCCAGCTATAAAAGCAGCTGAATCGGAAAGCAAGAAAGTTACCGCTTTAGCAATCTCCTCTGGTTCTCCGAATCTCCCCAAGGGAATCTTCTTTTTAAAAATCTTTTCTACCTGGGGGAGACTCATCTTCGTCATCTCTGTTTTTATTCTACCTGGTGCTATCGCGTTCACATTTATTCCGTAAGGCCCTAGCTCCATCGCCAATATTTTCGTCAAAGACAGTACACCAGCTTTGGAGGCGGCATAGTGTGCACCAGAGAAACTCAGACTACCCCCCACCAATCCCGCAATAGAAGCAATATTAATGATCTTTCCGGCTTTCTGTTTCATCATTATTTTCATTACTGCTTTTGAACAGTTAAAAACACCCTTGAGGTTTACATCAAATACTTTTTCCCATTCCCCCTCTTTTATGTCTTTGATTTGGAGTCTCTCACCACCTTTTCTCTTAGGCGAAATTCCAGCATTGTTGATTAGAATATCTATCCTACCAAAACGCTTGGCAACCGAACGAACCATTTTTTGAACTTCGCGTCCCCTAGATACGTTAGCCCTTATAAAGATGGCAGTTTGCCCTGTTCGGGTGATTTGGTTAGCTAGCCTTTTACCCTTCCGGGCATTGATATCATTCACAATAACCTTTGCGCCTGCCTTGGCTAGTTCAATGGCAATTGCCTTCCCGATTCCTTGGGCTGCCCCTGTTATGATAGCAACTTTATTATTCAGTTCCATAAAAGTTCATTATTCTTGAAAAAAATAATACCTGTTTTTAGACGGAAGTCAAGTAAGTTGTTTTGCAATATGTTCGATTCGGACATAAGTAAGAAGGGGAGAGGTGGGTGGGGCAGCTTGTTGCCCTGCTAGAAGCCGCGCAGACAGGGCTTCACTCAGATGGGGGACCGGGAGAGGGATAAATAGTGTGAGAAGAAAAGAGTAGACGAATTTGAAAAATGCCCAGAGAGAAAAAATCCTCTCCCATTACCATGTTAGGCAACCAACTTTTGAAAAGAGAAAAGGAATTTGGAAAAAACAGAAGGGTTCTTCTTTCAGGGCGCACGCATCCTACCTCTTCTAAACTTCTTTAATAATAGACGCATTCTCTCTCGAGCTGTTGTTTTGAGATCAAAGGTGATATCCCTATACTCATGGAGGTCGAAGACGGCAAAATATTTTTCAGTATAAACAATGACTGCATCCTTCCCTAATCTCTCTTCCTGCTTTAATGTCTCGGTGGTCTTGGTGCCTTCCTTGTTCTTAGCAACACGATGTAGAACGCAACCTCACAGCTTTCCCACGATTGCACCCTCCTCACCCCAGCCGCTTCCTCCACCTTGATGACGTTTCCCGTCTTGTCCTTGATCTCTTCGTATTTCATCTATCTCAGCTTGTCTATTTTCGATATCCTTAAGGCATCCAGCAACCCACGTATGTTCGGCTTCAGGGGAACCAAGCAATCGATCCCATGAGTCTTTTTAAACCCACTGACCATCGCCCATTTGGAGGAGGCCTGAATCGGAAATATCAAAAACTTTTTTCCGGAAGGTATTATGTATGAAATTGCGCTTCTCCATGTCGATGGAGGGATAAATTACCGGGGGGCCTTGACGACACGGGGGGGGAAATCATCTTCTTGTTTTGTAGAACCAAATAGAGGACCTATGAAACTCGTGTAGCCAAAGTGTAACCGTGCTAATCGAAAATAATCCAAGATAACCCAAGTTATTCCAACTTGACTTCTCTAAGTGCTTGATTTATAAAAAACTCAAAATGATGGGAAATCGCCTGATAGTCGGGTAACGACCTAAAATCCCTCGGTGGTTCCCCACCGCACCGGTGAACTTGCCCTGAGTCAATCGAAGGGACTCCGGCCCTAGGTACCAATAACACAAAGAGGTTATGGCAAAATGTGATAACCCCTTCGACCTTGCCAATTTCATTTGAAGGATTCGAAATCCTTCAGCCCGTATGGAAACAGGTGGAAGTTAATATGAAGGATTACAAATCGGGTGAGGCCTTGACTGAATTGTTATATTTCAAGGCCTGGCCCCACATCAAGTAAACCAATTAATAGGAATTCTTACAAGCGGTAGGGGTGAACTAATTTAGATTACATACGTATCCAGTTGTTAATGGAGGTAAATGATGTTCAGGCCAATTATAATTAGCGATGACATTTGCAAGGGATGTAATAAATGTGTTGACATATGTCCGATGGATGTTTTTGTACCGAATCCTGAGAAAGGAAAACCCCCTATTGTAATGTATCCCGAAGAATGCTGGTATGATGGTGTTTGTGTTTATGAGTGCCCTTTGAAAGAGCAAGGAGCTATTAAAATTATTACACCTCTCCCTATGAGGGTATTTTTACTGAAAGGTAAAGATTCTGCCTAACTTTAGTGATTTATCAAAACGAAAAGGAGTGGAGGAAACAATAATGAGATTTAATGTCATTCCCATTGAGACAGACGTTTTAATAATTGGTGGTGGGTTAGGTGGATGTATTGCAGCCATTAAGGCTAGTGAACACGGTTTAAATGTTACTATTGCAGAGAAAGCAAATACAACTCACAGTGGGTCTGCGGGAAATGGAATAGACCATATTTGGGCCTACTGTCCCTCTGTACATGGGAAGATGGGTTGGACTATAAATGATATGTTTGAAGACCATAAACAGGCATATGACTTAGTTGACAAAGATCTATTCTATTTGGTGGCCAGTACAATGTATGATCGAATTTTAGATCTGGAGAAATTTGGTATTAACTTTAGATATGAAGATAGCAAGATACCCGGTAAGTTTCGAATAGTACCGCAGTTTCACAGCGTACCTACCTCATTCAATTTTGACGGCAGAGACATAAAAAAGAAACTTACAGAGCAAGCAATAAGAAGAAGAGTCAATATTATTAACCGAGTAATGATTACAGATTTAATTTCAACAGACGGACAAATATCAGGTGCCTTAGGATTAAGTACACGGGCCATGGATATTTATTTTTTTAAAGCTAAAGCTATTGTTTTATCCACTGGTAGGTCAAATAGACTAGGTAGGCATGACAGTGGAATAGATTTCGAATGGCGAGCTCCAGGTTCTTTATCAGGAGATGGGAAATCAATGGCCCTCAAAGCGGGACTTGAATTAATAAATATGGAGTTCTTGACCCCTAGTACTATTAGAGTTCGAAACTACCATCAAACCGGGGGTCCTTCTGGAGGTGTAGCTACATGGTACCCAGCTAGTGATGTTATCGATTCCAGCGGAAAGATCGTATTTTTTAGAGATTACTTCTATGACTGGAAAAAGTACTTTAAGGAAAAAATGGATGCTACTGAATCTCGCACGAGGTGGCTCAAAGCAATTCCTTTACACCGGCCAGGTTTAACAAAGGATGAATATATGAAGGTGGGGCCTCTTTATGGAGGATGCTCTAAGGACGCCACTGATTATGAGATAGATTATATTCGATGGTCAAATAGTAATGAAGGGAAGTGTTATCGGTTTGCTACATATCATCTAGATCAGGAAATGAATTTCAATTGGGCAAAAGATAGAATAGAGTTAGGTCCTACGTTACGAGAGTTGTCTTCCGCATCAGCAAATGGAGTTGTTGTTGACAAGAATCTGGAGACTAAATTGAAAGGATTATTTGCTATTGGAGACGAGGTTGGTGGACTCCCATGGTCTGCTGCACCGGGTGCAGTGGCTATGGGTTGGCACGCTGGTGAGATGGCAGCTAAACATGCGGAAAAAGAAAACAGTTTCTTACCTGTTAGCAAGGGGAAGTTAGAATCTTTAGAAGAATTATGCTCAAATATGCTTAGTAGCAAAGAAGGATTCTACTGGAAAGAGGTGGAGTTAACCGTCCAGAATATATTAGATTTAAACTGCAGCGACCTACGAACTGAAGCTATGTTGAGAAGAGGGATAGATCTCATAAGAGAAATAAAGAATGCTCCCATTAGGGCAGAAAATCCTCATGAACTTATGCGTTCCCTTGAGGTGAAATCTGTTATAGATAATTGCGAATTAATAGTGAGAGCGTCTTTAGAGAGACGGGAGAGCAGGAAACGTCCCGTCAGATTCCAACGAGTTGATTTCCCTGAACAGGATGATAAGAACTATTTTGCATTTTTGGCTTTAAGACTGGAGGATGGAGAATTTAAGTTTTCCAAAATCCCCATCAAGCATTAATAATTGGGGGCAGTTCTCATATTCTGTTTAAGAAGCAAACCAGATATAAACCAATTATGTAAAAACTTTAGTGTGATCTTTAAGAAAGTTGGCTGTGTACACTTGGGATTCATAAGTTTAAGAAGGAAACAGAAATACTGTTAAGAGCAGTTACGTCATGGTTACACCTCTCAAAATAGCGGTATAAAATCAATAAATTAAGTGTCCCCACGGGATTTCTAGTCCCTTCCGCAGATATACCTTCCGCACATCGGGATCAGTTCAAGCCTCAACCTCATAACCCGAAGATGGATCGCTCAAAATCACCTCCAGCTACCAAATAACGATAGTGGATTAGGGGTGTTAAGAACTCTCCTTGTTCCGGCAAAAGCTGGATCAGCAGATGAAAGGTATTGTGAAATTCCTCGGTGGTCCCCACCGTGTCGGTGAACCTGCCCTAAGTCAATCGAAGGGACTCCGGCCCTAGGCACCGGAAACATAAAGGGGTTATCCCAAATTGAGATAACCCCTTTTCAATTGCCATTTTCGTCTGAAGGATTCGGAATCCTTCAGCCCATACGGAAACAGCTGGAAGTTAATAAGAAGGATTATAAACTGGGTTAGGTCTCGACTGATTTTTTGTATCTCAAGACTCGGCCCTGTCTGCTCTAACCTTGAATGGAAAGTTTTCATCTCCTCCCTCAATTCTGCAGCCAGAGAAAGATTCCTCGCTTCGCCATTCTTCGTCTCGCCAGGATCGAGTTACACTATTCCTCGCTTCAGACCTACTTTATTTCAAGTCACGCCTAGAATTTCGCCATTTCTCGATGCACTGCAGTGAACATTCGTGAGGTTATTCAATTGAGACTCTCCATCAATGTCCATATTTGTTGTCTTGTTTGGGTCTACCTCGTATGGAGACTATACTTGACATTAGGCATAGAGCCATGGTAACGTCGGCCAAAAAAATTTTGGTATGGAAGATGGGTATGTTCCAGGATTCAGCCAAAAAATACAAAGGTGAAACAATCGTCTATACCTCCTGTGCCGCTAACTGTGGCAGCAATCACCAGTGCATTCTTAAAGCTCATGTCAAGGAAGGCGTGGTGGTTAGAGTTGAACCAGACGATCGCTTTAACAAAGGCGTGGGGCGAGAGGACGAGGTTCTCTCAGAAGAAGACTTGCTCAAAACTCATCTCCAGCGGAGACCATGTACGAAAGGCCTCGTCTTTCATCGCTATCTGAACCGCGCTGACCGAATTCTCTATCCCCTTAAGCGAGATCCCAATAGTAGGCGGGGAGAAGGGAAGTACATAAGGATATCGTGGGATGAAGCCCTCACCACCATCGCCGAAAAGATGGAAGAATGCAGAGCAAAGTATGGCCCTTACTCTATCATCGTTCCCTATATGCCAAATCAGAATGCTGCCCGTCTCTTCTCGTTCTGGGGAGCGGGGACGGATAGCTGGGGGTGGTGTTCCTTTGATGCCACCCGGATGATGTCTCACATTGTGGCTGGAGAAAGGGGCTGGGACTATGTCGGCTATTCATCGGGTTCACCGGCAGATATGCTTTCCCATTCCAAATTTATTGTTATTTGGGGGATGGATCCCACAATGGGTTCCTGTGGACCCGGCTTTCAATTTGCTTATTTCTTGAAGCTCGCCCGTGAGCGGGGGACAAAGGTTATCCTCTTTGACCCGAAATACACTCCGGCTGCAGCGGTTCTTGCTGACCAGTGGATACCCATTAAACCAGGAACAGATACAACCATGTTTATGGCCCTGGCCAATGTTCTGTTCAAGAAGGATACGTGGAATAAAGAGTTTGTCGCCAAGTATGTTGAACCTAAAGGGTTTGAAAAATGGAGAGGCTATGTCATGGGGCTAGATGACGGGATAGAGAAAACGCCTGAGTGGGCTGAGAAACATTGCGCTGTCCCAGCCGAAACAATCCGTGCCTTAGCTGACCTTATTGACCGGGAGAGACCGGCCTGGCTCTGGAACCACTGGGGCTCAAACCGCAAGAGCCGTGGCGAGAATACGGTACGTGCCTTCGCTGCTCTGCAGGCAATGATGGGCTACTGGGGAACTCCGGGAGCCGGCCCAGCCATTCAAATCGGTTCTCAGTGGTCCGTCCCAATAGGACTCCCATTAGGCCCGCAAGGAGATTATCATGTCCCCATGCTCTACCGCAGCCACTACTGGGCTGAGGCGGTTCTCCTTTTGGACAAGGTGGGGAGTGGCGAACTCAGCCAAAAAGGATACATGAGGATGGTGGGCTGGAAAGCTGATCCGGCCATATTAAAAGATTTCAACCCTAAGTTCCTTTTCTGGGGTGGCGGGGAGAAGCCATTTGGTTCTGACTTTCTGGTAACCGCCTGTGAGACACCGAACCGCCAACTAGCTGCCCTTGAAAGGATGGAGTTCTTCTGCATGATGCAGGGTACCATGACCCCTACCACGAGACATGCTGACATTATTCTACCGGCACGAGACTGGATGTGGGAAGAGACGCGAGTTTATAAAGGGGGTGGAGGTTACGGCGGATTTCATGCCATCAATTGCTGCCCGGGAGTGGTGCCACCACCTGGCGAGGTTAAATCGATCGAATGGATCTTCTGCAAGTTGGCCGACAAACTTGGCATAGACCCCAAAAAATATTTCAGCTACTACACCACTGATGAAAACTGGGACAAGGATTGGGAAACTTATCAAAAGGATTGTTACCAGCAGGTAATAGACTACTACAAAAAGCGAAACATCGATGTTCCCTCCTGGGAGGCATTCAAAGAGGGCAATTTCATCAACTGCGATGAACTGGAAGACAAGCCCTATACCGGGTTTGATCGACAACTAAAGGAAGGGAAGCCTTTCCAGACAGCTTCAGGCAAAATAGAGTTTTATTCTGAATATATTGCTGAAGAGGCCAATCGGGGTAAGGGAGAGCACTATGACTACTCTGGCCGTATGTACGACAATTTAGCGAGTGACTGGGGAGATACGACTCCCTATGCCGTATACAAAAAGGCCGTCAGAGGTATGGATGACCCAATGGTTAAGCAATACCCCCTGTTTGTCATGGCACCGCACGCGAGGTATCGAATTCACTATCTATTCTGGGAGCACTCTTGGTTGAGAGATCATGTCTACCAGCACAGGGTTTGGATCAGCCCCACCGATGCCATGCCAAGGGGGATTAGGGACGGGGACTTAGTGATGGTTTTCAATGACCGGGGTAGGGTCATTATGCCCGCTTATGTTACCTCTAGGCTACTGCCAGGCATGATTGTCCTGCGGCACGGTGGAAAATATGCTCCCGATGAAAAAGGTGTTGACTGGGGAGCCGCAGCATCGACTTTAATGGGAGGTGACTTTGAGAGCTGCATATCACCAGCACATGCAACGACCCTTGTACAAGTGGAAAAGTATAGAGACCGAAAGGTTGAATAAGAGGTGAGATGACCCAGCATGGTTTTTTTGTTGATCTGAGTCGGTGTATCGGCTGCAATTCTTGCACCGTATCCTGCAAGCAATGGCACGATATCGCTCCCGGGCCGGCTAAACCCATGCGTGTCTACCAGTGGGAAACAGGGAATTTCCCCAATATAAGACTCTCCATGCTGCCTATTATGTGCTATCACTGTGAGAACCCGGTCTGCAAGGAAGCCTGTCCAAACAATGCCATTTACAAAGAGGAGAAATATGGCGCTGTCCTAGTAGATTATGACAAATGCCGGGGTACCCGGAAATGCTGGGAGGCTTGCCCTTATGGGACCCCCCAGTATCACAGTGACGATCCGGACGACAAGATGTTGAAATGCGATATGTGTATTGACCGCTTAGAGGAAGGGCTGAAGCCCATCTGTGTGCTGAGCTGCTCAATGCGGGCTCTAGAATTTGGCCCGATGGACGAACTCATCAGGAAATATGGCAACCTGAACCGGCTTGAGGCCGGGCCGGAATATGCACCTTGCCGATTAGCCTGTCCCGCTGAGATCAACGCTGAGGGTTACATCAAACTCATTTCTGAGGGGAAGGTTAAGGAGGCGATCGAGGTCCTCCGAGAAGCCACGCCTTTCGCAGGGGTTCTGGGTCGGGTCTGCACTCATCCTTGCGAAGCTGATTGCCAGAGAGGGCAGGTTGACCAAGCGGTGTCAATCCGATTGCTTAAACGCCATATGGCAGACGATGAGCTTAAAAGGGGGAGAACAAAGGCTACCCCCGTTGAAAAGACAAAAAGGGACCCAGTTGCCATCGTCGGTTCCGGACCGGGGGGGCTATCGTGTGCTTATGACCTTGTGAGAAAGGGATACCCGGTTACCATCTTTGAGGCTGCCGCTGAGGGCGGGGGGATGTTGCGCTATGGGATACCGGAATACAGATTGCCCAAGGACATACTAGATAACGAGATCCGCTACATAGAAGAGCTGGGTGTGGAAATAAAAGGCAAAACCCGAGTGGCAAATTCAGACGATATTTTCAAACAGGGCTATAAAGCAATTTTCTTAGCGATCGGTGCCTGGGTGAGCCAAAAGCTAGGGGTTGAGGGCGAGGATGCCAGCGGCGTCATCTATGCCCTTGACTTCCTGCAGAAGGTGAACTGCGGAACTGGAGTTGAGTTAGGGAAGAAAGTTGTAGTCATCGGCGGCGGCAGCGTCGCTATTGATGCCGCCCGGGCCGCCTTACGTTTAGGGGCCAGTGAGGTTCAACTCATCTGTTTAGAATCGAGAGACCTAACCTGTCGGGACCGCATGCTGGCCCAGGATCTGGAGATCGAAGAGGCTGAGGAAGAAGGAGTGATGATCCGGGATTGTCTGGGGATTAGCAGAATTCTTACAGGCGAAGACCAGGTGATAAGTCTGGAGATGATAAACTGCCTTTCAGTTTTGAATGATCGAGGTCGCTTCGCTCCTCAGTTTTCTGACGGCCCGGGACCCGTGATAGAGGCCGATACGGTAATCATCGCCATCGGTCAGAAACCTGACACTTCCGCCTTTCCCGAACTGGAGCGGGTTCCATCAGGCATAGTCAAAGTCGATGCGCTGACGTTAGAGACAAATATTAAAGGTGTTTTTGCTGGTGGCGATATGGTCACTGGCCAGGCCGATGTCATTCGTGCGGTTGCGGCTGGAAAACAAGCTGCTGTCTCCATAGACCGTTACCTTAACGGAGTAGACTTGAGGCAAGAGAGAAATCTGGTGCGCAAGGGGGTGGCTGAACGGCCATGGATAAAGAGTTCACGGCCTTCCGTGCTTCCGGTTGAGGACAGGAAGGGTTTTACTGAGGTTGTAGAGGGTTTAGATGAAAAGACTGCATCGGAGCAGGCTCGTCGCTGCTTCCACTGTGGTTCGACAATCCCCTCTGTTATTTTCAAGCCAGTGGACCGGCAAGTACCGGTTCTTCCCTGGGATTCCGTTCGAGCCCTTGAGTTGTGGCAAAGGAGGCAACCACACGAGGGCGAAGCCTTGCCTGACATTTTCGCTTATATCACTGACGTTACTGAAGTTCCTCAGGAGATTGTTGGCCGTAACAAGCTGGTGCTGAAGGCGAAGAATAGTGAGGAACTATTGTATTACACCACCGATAATGAATGAATCATTAAGCATTTTTGCTGCCTTCGGAGTTCGGGCATTTTTCATGATGTAAGCTATTCTGCACCAAGGTAGTGCTAGGTAACGACGCTTTTTACAGTATTGTCTCCATAAGAATGTTTCGTCCATACAGCTCATCGTCGAGCGAGTTGTTATCGCTTGAAAAGATCGAAATCGAACCCCTGTAGAGGGATATATGACTAACCTCCCTTGTTGCAAAATGTTCTCAATTGTGAGGGTTGACAAAAGGTTAGTCGGGTGGTGTAATGACTTGATACAAAAACTCAATGTCGTGGTCAGACATTCGGTTTAATTAAGATCAAAGGGCTAAGGTCTTTCTCGTCCGGAGGGGAAATGGGAGTTGAGGTAGAGCTGGTTAGAAATGTTCTCAGAACAGGATACGCAGATTTACCTCAAGCCGATGTAGACATCACGAAGCTGGCTATTTTAGATACGATTGGCTGTATGATAGCTGGCGCCGTGGCTCCAGGCTGTACGACGGTTAGGGAGCAGGTTGTCAACTGGGGTGGAAAACCAGAAAGCACAATTGTCATCTTCGGCAATAAGGTGCCCTCTCCAAATGCCGCCTTCGTCAATGGCACGATGGCCCGTGCTCTCGACTTTGATACGACGTGGATGCGGGGTCTGCACATGAGCGCCGCCTCAGTTCCTGCAGCCTTAGCTGTTGCTGAAATGCGCGGAGGTGTAAGCGGCAAGGAGCTCCTTACTGCAATGATCGCAGGCGAAGATCTTGCTGCTCGGATTCACTTGGCAACTTCGGAATACGGTGGTTTTGAGCCTACGGGTGTGTGTGGCATATTGGGGTTGGCAGTTATGACAGGGAGGCTTATAGGTTTAGATGAAAGACAAATGCTGGATGCGTTGGCCATTGCTCTTAACCGATCTGCAGGTAGTTTTCAACCTAACATAGGTGGTGCTCTGATGGTGAGGGTCATGGAAGGTTTAGCCTCCCGGTCAGGGATAGAGTCAGCACTGCTAGCACATAAGGGTATCACTGGCGGTGAAGACACCTTGCAAGGAACGTATGGATATTTTCATCTTTTTTCAAACGACAGGTATGATACGGAAATATTGACTCACAAGCTGGGCAAGGAATTTCTAGGTGCTCGAGAGATGACAATAAAGAAGTATCCAGCATGCGGAGGCACTACCTCAGCCATAGATGCAACCCTGCAGCTGGCCAGTGAAAACAACATTCGACCGGAGGATGTGGATAGAATCATAGTCTATTCAAATCAAGACTTTCATAACACATGTGGCAAACCTTTTAAGATTAGAGCGAATTCCCAGGTCGACGCTCAGTTTAGTTATCCATACACTGTCGCGTGTGCTCTTGTACGAAGAAGATTTACAATAAGAGATATCGTGCCAGAAGCAATAGACGACTCAGACGTACTTCAGATTGCTGCAAAGGTGGATCCTAGAGTTGACGATAACCTTAAGAAGGACAGTTTTCGAGCCTGCTCGGTTCATATCTACACGAAAGACGGGAAGGAGTATTCAAAGCAGGTAACCTATCCAAGAGGGGACCCACATCACCCTTTGAGCCGAGAAGAGATTATAGAAAAGTTCCGGTCCTGTGTGAAATTTGCACCAAGGCCACTCGAAAAAGGAAAGGATGACCGGATCATAAAACTAATCGATGAACTGGAAAGACTTAGCAATGTAAGTGAACTTGTCCAACTGCTCGCAGTAAATTCGTAGCATTTTTCACCAGACGGGAAGTGAGGGGAGCAAGCGATGAGCATTGGTCTTGCGGCGGAAAAGTGCGCATGCAGCATCCGTCTTTCTTCCAGCGGTTTTTGAACCGTGCGTTTGCATACAGGAGGAGCAGTAGCGGACGGACCTGAAGGGGGTCCCAAGGGCGACGAGATGATCTGATTCGGTGCTAAAGCATCGAACCGAGGAAAAGGCTAAGACATTGTCTCGAAGTAAAAGAGGGGAGGCTATGGCTAGAACCATTGGCATCGAAGGAGGTGATCGATGACAGGTGAGAACGGTCTTTGGAGTAGCGAGTGATGGGAGACAAAAAATAAAGGAGAAGGAGGATAGATTATGAAGAGACACCCTTTATTATCAAATTGGATGGTTTGTCTGTTGGTGACAGGGCTGATAGTCGGTAGCTTTGCCGTTACTGTAGGCCTCTCGGTGGCGGCTTCCGTGCTGAGTATTGGTAGCCCACCAGTCGGTCAGTCCTACCAAGTCTGTGCTACTGGAATAGCTGCAACTCTGACGAAGCACACCAAGATGAAAGTGGTTAATAAGCCAATGTCCGGCGCGGGGGAGTATCTACCACTGGTCAACAAGGGGGAAATTGAGGTATCCATGACCAATGGTAATGAGGTGTATTGGGGCTTCATCGGGGACCGAAGAATTTCGGAGCAGCCACTCAAGAACTTGCGACTTATCCGCCATGGAAACTGGCTCACCGGGGTTGCGGGCATCATCGTAAGGGGGGATTCAGGGATCGAAAAAATAGGGGACCTGAGAGGGAAAAGGGTTGCTGGTGATTACGGGCCGAACCCTGTATCAGGAGCTCCTGTTACCGCATGGCTGCAATCTGGCGGACTCACTTGGAATGATGTGAAAAAGGTTCCTGTGTCAAGCATCACAGAGGGGATTAATGAACTCCGAGCGGGCCGCATCGACGCGTGCTTCGGCGGGTCTGTCATGGCTTCCTATTTCCAAGAGTTGGCCGCGGCAGTACCGGTACGAGTCTTGCCTTTCGCTGATACACCGGTCGACAAGATTAGTCAGATCTCTCAGCCGCTGGTTGACAAGATCAAGAAAGAAACGTTGCCCATTTTCGAAATCACGACCTATGGCCCTTTCGGGAAGATCGTATCCAAAAAGTACGTAACGATTAGGTTCCCGGCTTGGCTTATGGCATCGACCCACATTCCGGCAGAGACGGTTTACGAAATCACGAAGATCCTGGCGACACACTATAAGGAGCTTGCGCCATATCATAGCTGGATGAAACAGTGGACACCTGAGAATATGGTTGATGCCACTCCGGAAGTTCCCTATCACGACGGGGCGATACGTTTCTATAAGGAAAAAGGGTTGTGGACGAAGGATTTGGAGCAGCAACAGGAGGCTCTGCTCAAGCAGGCAAAATAGACCATCGCCTAAATCAAAACGGAGCGATTGTTTGTTCCATCAAAAGCAGGCACCCGGAAATGCCTTTTTGTGCCTGCCTGCGATAGGCAGGGACTCTGTGGGCAAAGTTCCTTGTCATCGTGCCAGTGCGTGGCGACTCGTTATGAGGACTTAAGCGAAGAGTCTAAAGGGTAATAGCGTGCCAAATAAGCTACCGCGATATAGGCAACTGAGAGGGCCAGTTGGAATATTGCAGAGGGGCCTGCTGCTCATCGTTCCTGTTTCTGGAATCGTGTTCATCTTGGGTATTCCCATCAGGCTCAATCTCTCTATCTGGCCAGAACAATACATTGGCCTTTTTTTAGGCCTAACATTGGCTGGCCTTTTTCTTAGTGTTCCCCACACGAGACAAGCACCAAGAGATTCAGTTCCTTGGTTTGATTTTGTTCTTGCCCTGTGGGGCCTGGCAGCAGGTCTTTACGTCGCTTTCTTCTGGAAATATATCATATCCCACATGTCTCTCATCACCCCTGAGAGAATCATTTTGGGTGTCGCTGCTATCCTGTTGGTCCTGGAAGGCATCCGTCGTCTGACAGGCTGGTCCTTGGTTATTATCTGCCTCTTGCTTATTTTTTACGCGCGGTGGGCTCATCTATTTCCAGACCCGTTCATGGGCAGTCGGACCTCATGGTCTACATTGATCCATTATCTCTATTTGAATCTAAATAGTATGATGCCGCTGGTTAAGCTTGCGGCCACCATCGGTGTCGCGTTCATTCTGTTTGGCAGTATTTTTACCACTTTCGGAGCAGCAAAGATTTTCACTGACTTTGCACTTGCCATCATGGGAAGGTTTCGCGGTGGGGCTGCCAAAGTTGCTATCATCGCCTCCAGTCTTGTCGGAACGATGACGGGTGGTGCAGTTGCTAATGTAATGATTACAGGCCCGGTAACGATCCCAATGATGAAACGTTCCGGCTATCCCTCTGAATACGCAGCTGCGACTGAGGCATGCGCCTCTACGGGGGGGCAGATTATGCCACCCGTCATGGGAATCGCAGGCTTCTTAATCGCCCAGATTCTGGAGATCCCCTATGTTACTGTAGCATTGGCTGCTTTGATCCCTGCCGTTCTCTACTATCTTTGTCTCTTTCTGCAGGTCGATCTGGAAGCAGGCAGGCGTGGTATTCGAGGCCTCACACGCTCGGACATGCCACCACTACGCTCTGTTGTGAGTAAAATCTGGATCTTCCTTGGCCCCTTGGTTATCCTCATCTATACGCTCTTCATCTTAGGTTTGCCTCCAAGTCAAGCTGGTGTCATTAGTGCGTTTATCACTCTGGGCCTCATGCTCCTGTTGAAAGAGAATCGGCGGGGATTTCTTTCGAAAGCCCTCAGTGCTTTGGAAAACACCACGAAGGGTTTACTGGATATCACAGCCATTCTGGCGGGGGCGGGTTTTGTCGTTGGTGCTCTTACCGTTTCAGGCATTGCCTTTACGCTGGGGTTTGTTCTGGCAGAGCTGGCAAGCGGAAGCCTTATCCTGTTGTTACTCCTGGCTGCGGCTGCATCTCTCGTTCTGGGGATGGGAATGCCTACACCACCCGCCTATATTTTGGTGGCTACCTTGGTAGCACCAGGCATCATTGAGGCAGGAATGCCTGAATTATCTGTGCACCTGTTCGTATTCTACTTCGCCATGGTCTCTAACTTCACCCCACCAGTTGCCATAGCCGCCTTTGCAGCCGCTGGAATTGCTGGAGCCGGGGCGATACGCTCAGGGTACCTTGCCATGCGATTGGGGATTCTCGCATATATTGTCCCATTCTTATTCATCTTTTCTCCGACGCTGCTGTTGTCAGGGAGTGCCCCTGAAATTGGTTGGGCTGTTGTAAGATTAGCACTGGGGACAGCCGTTTTGGCTTGTGGATTAGTCGGTTACTTTGTTCGAAAGATTCAATGGATCAAGCGATTATGCCTGATTTTAGCTGCCATAGGCGTGTTAAGTGCACCTGAGGTCTTACAGTCTTCTTGGGCATACAACCTGGCCGGGTTGGTGGTTGCCTCGGCCATCCTGATCCCGGAATTACTGAGCTATGCAAAATACAGATGAAGGTGATTCCTATGGGGTCGTTGAGTTTAGCAAAAATTTGACAGGTAATAGAATTCGGCTGGTTCGTCGTTTCTTGGATCTTCGGCCTGCCGTTATTGGCTTAACCACGCAACAAAGTTGAAGCTTGGCAGAGAAGGATACACCGGGAGCTTGAAAGCCAAGCCCTGAATTCTAAGCCAAGATTTGAGCTATTTGGAGTTAGATGTAGTTACATACATTAGGAGGTTGGTTTGATGAAAATAATCGGTATGGAAGTCACACCCATCACTCTGGAATGGAAGAAGACCATTGGGGAGTCATTTGG
>Ga0209427_10004693_pt1 | contig 15762 bp, 12 predicted proteins | sample DeeMarSWOR136_30_FD_187465 | JGI IMG/M metagenome (GOLD analysis project Ga0209427, IMG submission 187465) | Marine sediment microbial communities from White Oak River estuary, North Carolina - WOR-1-36_30 (SPAdes) (version 2) | ecosystem: Environmental > Aquatic > Marine > Intertidal zone >...
AAAGATTCCCTAGAGAAAGCTAAAGTTGCGATGGAAAGCTGTCCTGTAGCCCCTAGAGCACTTGTCACAGATGAAAATCTCTTCAGATTATGTATTATTGTTTTTCTGGTTTTCGTTGGATTAATGATTAGTCATAGTTTTATTCATATAAGTCCTGCGATCATTGCATTAGGTTGTTCTGGTGTTCTTTTATTCGTAGGAGGAAAAAAGATGACAAAAATATTACATAAAGTTGAATGGTCGACTTTACTTTTCTTTGGTTCATTATTTATTGTTGTAGGAGGACTTGATAAAGTTGGAATCCTATATATAGTTGCTGAAGGTATAGCAGGTCTTGTTGGTCAAAATATGGTAGCAGGAATATTTTTGATTGCATGGACCTCTGCATTAGGCTCTGCTGTAGTAGATAATATACCTCTGGTTGCTACACTTCTTCCAATTGTATTTAATATTTCTCAAATCACAGGCCTTGAACAAAAGCCTTTATTGTGGGCTATGGCTCTAGGCGCATGCATGGGTGGTAATTCAACAATTCTTGCATCATCAGCAGGAATTGTAGCTCAGGCTGCTACTGAGAAAACTAAGTATCCAATTAAATTTTACGAGTTTCTAAAGGTTGGTCTACTATCGGTGTTTTTAACAGTTGGTGTAGGAAGTATTTATCTAGCTATCCGATTCGGAGTTTTTGGTTGAGATAAAAGCCCATAACTGCTCATGATCTATTTTATAGACATAATTTGGATTTTAAAATCTAAAGAGTGAAATAAATACAAGAAAGATGAGTAAAATTGAGGCTAGAATAACTGTATCTATTATCACGCACTTAAATAAATTGCGTCCTCCTCCTCCTAGTTTTACATACACTAGTTTGTTCATCACAGCAGAAACTACTGCAGCTAGAATTGTTATCACTGCGATATAGTCAGATATTTTGCCTTGCGCAAACAAAATAGAAACTGAAAAAATTACGGCACCGGATCCTGCAAACCCACCAATTATACCTGCAATGACTAAACCAGTCTCTCCAAACGTTTGTTGAAGTATTAGTGTAAGAAATGTAATTCCAACAAATAAGGCAGTAAATTGCAGTGCTGATTTAAAGGAAAAAGGAGACTCTACTTTAGGGGGTATCAAACTCATCTCTTTTCGGGGATATCCTCTTACAATACCAGCTAGAAATGCTAGCGCAAGTGGAACAGCAGTATATGCTAATAAAATCGGTGCTAAAATTGCGGCAATTAATAAATTTCGTAAGATCATTGTAGCATTTGTAATTACAATCGCTTTCGAGAATAATTTTCCTTGCTCCTTCTTTTCTCCTGATTTACGTGCAATATTTGTAATACTTGAGACTGTTGCTTCACTATTAGCAACGCCACCAAAACTAGCGAATAGAAACAAGCCTTTTGTTCCAAACTTGTTGAGAGCAATATAGTTCAGAAATCGAAGGCTCAATAATAGAATTAAAAGATAATATAGCAGACGCAGATTTATAGTGTTAAAAAAGGGCTCAGTTACATTGGGAATTAAAGGAAATAATAGCAGGAACAAGACACCTAACTCAAGTGCGGCTATTAATTCTTCATAGGACAATTCTTTTACAATATCGCGTAATTCTTCCTTTACACTCAAAATAAGCGTTACAAATAGAGCAACGCTAACCGGGAGTAAAATAAAACCATAACCAACCAAAATCCCCATTAGAAATGCAAGTCCAAAGGAAATAGACGTTGTAACGCCAGGATCTTTTGTTTGAGTTATTTTATACCATGTATGCCCACCAATAAGAATTATCGCAAAAATTGAGCTAACAGCCAAAATAATTAAAGCTATCTGTGGAATTAATTCAGCAGCAATAGAGGTAAACGTTCCAAGAAGACTCAACAACCCGAAACTTCGAATACCTAGTATTTTGAAATTTCCTTCCTCTCTCGCCGCCTTTTGTCTCTCAACTCCTATGATAGCTCCTGCACTAAAGCCGATTAATATTCTGATGGCTATTTCTGCTGAAAGAGATGGTGCTATCTGCATAATATTCCATCCTAATAATGAGATGAAATATTTTTTCGTTGTTCTTTATATTTTTTTTTAGATATCAATAAAATTAGAAGATAAAACTATAAAGATGATGACGCAAACTTATTAGATGGCTAAGCAAATCAACTCCTTTATTGAACAATAAAACACGATTATATAACTTTAGAATTTACAAAAATTTCACTGTGAAAATAAGTGAGACCAACATAGTGTGCCAATTTTTTTAAGTGAAAATATTCTCCTATATGGCTTTAAGAAAAGTAATATCACATTAATTAAAAGTATTGAAGCCACAAAACTAATTCAAATTCTTAATATGAATTTATTTGTTAAAATTTTTGATAAAAAGGTCTACCATATTCTATATTTCCGCCAACAAGATGGAATATAGTCTGCTATGTCTATTTTTTGCGAAATTTCTAAAGAGGATAACTTCTTTTGGTTCTGAATTGTAATGACTGTATTGTCACTCACTGTCATCATCATCATGAATTCTTATTGACAATTGTAAAAATTGATTTATAATTTATATGTTGAATTAACATAGCTTTCTTGCTAATATGTATTCAAACATTTAAAAATATTTCTATTTACAAAGTTAAACTTTACGTTTGTAAAAATAAAATATTAGAACTCTTGAGGATTTCGCAGCGGTTAACCTAAAATCCACTAAATAACTCAAAAATTTCTTTTCGCTTCCTAATGCCACTAATATTTAAGTTCAAAATTGTATAATTGAAAAATTGAGAAAAAGAAATTAATTATGAGCTCTAAATCGGGAATTCACTTCCATTCTCTCAATCGCCATTTTTATGGCGTCAGCATGTTTATCATAGAACGGTGCGTTAAGTAGAGTGTTTCTAACATCATCTTCATTGCCTAACCCTCCACTTGTTGCTATAACAAGAAAAACTCTTTGGAAATGCATTGGATGCAATTTTTGGAGTTCTTCGAGGTTATCGACAAACCATTGCCAGCTATCATCTATGAATGCAAGATTGCTTCCTGCACTGGCGATAGTAATATATTTGTTTTTGAGCGGTAATTCAACTAACGCAAACTTTAAAGCCTCAAGTACTTTATCTTTTGTGTCGAAGCCTCCAAGAGCGCTTGTGATCATTATTTTTTCAGTTTCAGGCGTTTCTTCAGCCAAAACCCTGTTTTTAAAATAGTCCATTGCCTGTTCGTTGACTTCCGCTCCTATTCTCAATATTGTTGAGCGTAGATCCGCATGAACCGATTTACCGTCTAAAATATCCTGAAATTTGGCTCTTCCGAATTCTGTAACCTTCTCGGAACCAAATTTGAAAGCGGCCCAAAGGAGAGCGGCTCTTGTATCTGAATCCTGAGGGGTTTCATCCTTCTTTGGCTCTAATCCATAAACTTCAAGTGCATTTTCTGAGATTTCTTTGCCAATAGCCATTATTTTGTCTCTCATAGGTTTGCTTATAAAATAGGCGTGTCTTAAATGCCCTATCAGAGAGTCAACAGGTAATGGTCTAGTCTCTTCTACAACCCAGTCTTCAATAAATTCCAGATATTCCTTTAAGGAATAATCCCCTCTTCTAACCAGAGCATAAAAATCGTTTTCAATCCCAAAACTGTCTACTGGGTTTAGTTTCTGTTCTTTAATCAACTTGCCTAACTTGGTTAACATCTCTTTTTCATATTTGACCCGATAAAATGCTATATGGTCTGTATTCAACTTAAAAGTGATTGTATCATCTGGAATGGACACACTTAGAGTTTGCCCTTTCATGTTTGTGGTGATTTTTTGGGTTTCACCATTCTTCAGGAAGAGTAAAATGTCAATTGGTAGCAGCCAAGTCTTATCTGATTTGTGTGGTAAAAACTTAAACTCTTCCTGTTTAAGAAATAAGTTATTATCATGTCTTCTTACTTCAACGATGGGAAAGCCTGACTGATGAATCCACGATTCAGCAAATTCCTTTACTGGTTTGCCAGATGCTTCTTCAAGTGCAGCCCAAAATTCGTCTGATGTTGCGTTTGAGTATGCGTATTTAGTGAGATAGTGATTTAAACCCGTTTTAAAATTCTCTTCTCCTAAAAAGGAAAAAATTAGCATCCGAAGTATACAAGCACCTTTTGAATAAATAATTGGTGCGCTTGCAGCATCTATGCTGGCTTCTTCCTCGCCAGGAAGTTCAATTGACATAGTTTCGATTAGTGAGTCTCTTCCCAGAGCCTCAATCAAGTCATCATTAATAAAGCGATCCCACATTTCCCATTCTGGATGATAATGCGAGACAATGACGAAATTACCAAAAAAGGTAGCAAACGATTCGTTAAGCCACAAATATTTCCACTCCTCAGGAGTGACCAAATCTCCAAACCACATATGTGCCGTCTCATGCGCAACCGTCATGGCGACTCCTATTAGACCCCGTTTAGATGTTATGCCTGGCCACACTAACAGAGCATTCTCGCGATACAATGTGGCGCCCCAGTTTTCCATTGCACCAAAAGCAAAATCAGATACGCAGATATAATCACATTTCGGGAGAGGAAATTTAACACCTGTATATTCTTCTCCAAAAGTTAATGATTGTCTAGCTATTTCAAGGCCAAACTTGCCATATTGTGTTTTTCCGGGAGTCGTTGCCACCCTAACTAATGGTTTTGTAGATGAATCTTCAATGAATTCAAAATCTCCTACACCAAGAAAAACGAGATATGTGGACATGGGTGGAGTACGTTCAAATCGAACCAACTTCTTTCCGTCACCCAGGTTCTTTTCTTCAACAATGGGCATATTGCTTATCGCTTTAAGATTTTCAGCAATGATAAATTCGATGGCGAAAGTTGCTTTTTTCGCTGGATGATCGAAGCATGGAAACGCTCGCCGCGCATCTCTCTCCTCAAATTGAGTAACAGCAACGTATCTTTCTTCTCCTTCAATTTCATACTTTGAACGATAGAAGCCTACCAGTAAGTCGTTGATATTCCCAGTATAATCAATTGACAACTCGATAGTGTTTTTCATTGTTTCTGGAAGCATTATTGTTATTTCTTGCTTGTCAACATCAAAAGAGAATTCACAATCGAGGAATTTCTCATTCTTTTTTACCTTACAACTCCGGAAAATCAAATCATTTGCGTTCAAAACAACTCTGTCAACTGATTTTTCAGCCTTTGTTTCGATATCAATTCTTCCCTTAAAGGTGAAAGTGTCTAGATTTGGTTCCAAATGAATAGTGTAATTTACAGGTTCCATCTATTCTCCCTCTTTCTAGAATTATAATGACTGATCGAATCAACTGTTTTGAACATTATTCGTTATTAAGTTTATATTTGAGTATACTGATTAGTTGTGACACAAAAAACCAAATCAATTATATCTTATGTTGTACAAGAATTCAAAAGAAACAGTAAAGCGTACTCAAAAAGATAGGAAGTGGTATTGTGTCTGTACAATATTGCCCACACTGTGGTACTGCATTAGATGATCCTAGTGCTAAGTTTTGTCCAAATTGTGGCGCATCAGTAGATGTTGCAGTTACTCCTACAAAGGAAGTAACGCCACCTCCACCGCCTCCACCAACTGAAGTTCCCCCTTTACCCAGCCCACAAGCACTCGTTGAATACGCTGGCTTCTGGGAGCGTCTTTTGGCATTTATTCTTGACGTAATAATCATTGGTATTGTAAGTTGGATAGGATTTTTTGCGATTATTGGCAGTGCGATGGATTATTTTGGTCTCAGTGGTCTATTTTCTTGGTTACTAGCATTTCTTTACTTTTGGGCATTGGAATCATTTAATAAAGGACAAACCATAGGAAAAATTGCCTTAAAGCTAAGGACAGTTGATGAATATTCACTTGAGCCGGCAACACCAGGCAACCTTGTCATCAATAATCTTAGTAGAGGCTTTTGGGGCATTATATTAGACTTCTTAATTGGCATTTTAGCGAATCGCGGCGATGTACAAAAACGTTTAAGAATTCTACAAAACTTAAGTAAGACAGTGGTTATAAAAACAACGTAAAACTCTTAATATCATTTTTTTCTTTTTCTTCAATCAAAATCAGACTATATCCGTTTCCAAAAGCCACAGGATGCACATCTTTGAGTGCCATGCGAAAGTATATACATTTGAAGTCTACATCTAGGACAGATAAGCCCTCTATTAATTCGCTTAGATACTCCTTCCATTTCTTTCAACCACTTATGGTATTACCCGGATGTTACACAAACCCTGAGCAATCTATATTCTCTTGATAATTCTACATTTTTAAAGAAGAAATTTGATCAACCAATTTTCAAGCAATATGATTCTAAATACTTAGTTAAATATCAGTAATTGATGAAGAGACTTTTTACATCCCTTTCATATAATTTGGAAGCATGAAAATAAATAAATCTTCAGGTAAAGTCCTCCGCAAAAAATGTATCGTTCTGGGTCATAAATAAGAATTGGGAATTCTATGCACCATTGCAAGAGAAGTAGAAATTATTATTCCAACCATTCTGGGATTGTACAACATGCTTCAATCTTTTTTATTTTGAGATTTAGTTCAGCCAATTCTCGAAGAGCACTTCTAGTTGGAAGTACAAGTCGGTCTGCGCCTGATTTGACGATTTGTTTGTCAATTTCAATACGCATACGTCCTTTTGGTCGCATACAACCTACTGAAAGGGGAATTTTCGGAAACATCAATCTAGCAATAGCAACAATTTGTGCAAAGGTTTCGGGACTCGGAGCAGGTATATGCTCCATTAGCGTTTCCCGAGTGGGTATAAGTCCAATAATAACTATTTCATCTGGGTTTATCTGGCGAGCCATTTCCAATGCATTTAACTCACCAACAATTTCTCCAAAATGAATTCCTAAACAGACGTGGGGGGCAATATACGAAATGCCTGATTGCTTTAACATCACTAAATTATTAAAATAGTCTTCAGGTGTTTTATCAAGCCCGTAAACTTCCTTAATTGTTCTTTCATCACCAATAACATCTACGGATGCAACATCAACGCCTATTTTTCCCAACTTTTGGGCGATGGATCTGGAAAGCAAGCCCGTATGAGCATTAATCACTAAGTTAGTTTCTTTCTTAATTTCAGCAATGGCATCAAGAAATTTTTCAAAGGGTACTGCAGCATTTTCGTCTAGTCCCCCACTCAATAAGCATCCGATAGCCCCATTCTTCTCCAATTCATAACATATTTCAAGCAACTTTTCAGGAGAACTTCCATCCAACATATGATCCAGATAATATTTATCACAATGGGCACAACTTAAAGAACATTCACTTCCAGTCAAAGAAATTGAGGGAAATTTATTTCCAGGGAAATATGCTCTTAAAGTCCTTCCAAAATGTTGTAGGCGAGTATTAAATGCAGTCTTTTGAATAATCTCGATATCTTCTATAGGTAGTTGAAAAAGAAACTGGGCTTCCTCATAGGTTATTGGTCTTTCAGAGGCGTTCTTTAAAATTTCCTTCAATTTTCGAGTTTGAGTTTTTTTCTTTACCATTTTATCCCCGTAAAGCTGTTATTAAAATGTCTAAAAAGTCCTCTGGTCCGGCTCCCAAGATTTGAATCATTTCGTTTTCAAAAAAATTTGTTATGATTTCTTGTAATGTAATTTCGTCAATCTGTGCTCCTTTTAATGAATTTTCAAGTGTGTGGATTTCTTCTTCTGGATGCATATAGAAATCGCCAGTGAACATAATATTAACAATTTTACTCATGCGTTCGTCAGTTTCAACGGTTACTCGAAGCAATTTACCACCCGGAACCTTTTTTTCTGCCTTATTTTTCAATATATGACCTCCTTAGCGTTTGAAGACCCAATCTTTGGCACCATATTTTTCTGCCTTAAATTTAACTGCTAATTCTTTTTCACTTTCTGTTAGTGTCCCTCTTTCAAGCTGAATTGAAAGTGCCTTTGAAAAACCTCGTTCTAATGCATCTTTTAACGTCTCAAAATCAACAAGCGTATCTCCAAGTTCTCGTCGAATTGATGTAACTCGTTGTTCAACCTGTTCAATTAATTTATCACTTATCTTTTCTTTAGAGACCCGTAAAACAGAGAACATTTTCTTAACGTCTAAATCTCTCAAAATCGTTCCATGTTGCAGCATAACGGTTTCTTTTTTAGGTTTCCTTCTTGTTTGGGCATTGCCTGAAATTTTTTTAGTGCCAGAAATGATATCATTAATGGGTTTAAAGGTAGCGTCAATACCGATATCTTTAAGCCCATAAATTATACCTTGGCAGATCAACTGATAGGATTCTATTATATCCTTTGGAATCTTTGGATCATTGTCTCGTACTAAAACGCTATATGTAATTTCTCCATCATAATCGTGATATACGGCTCCCCCACCTGTAATTCTCCTTACCACATCTACACCCTTGCTTTGACAGGCTTCAATATCCACTTCTTCATAAACACTCTGGAAATATCCTATTGATACAGCAGAAGGATTCCAACGATAGGTTCGGATGGTATTCGGAGATTTTCCTTCTGAAATATGAGTTAAAATAGCTTCATCAATTGCCATATTGGTAGCACAATCATTAGTTTGCAAATCAAGTACTCTCCATGCATCCATGTTATTCACCTAACAATTTTAGTTCCCTTTTAACAGTGGCAATATGTTCTTTGGTTAACTTATAAGGATAATTGTAAAAAGGGCCTCTTGGCGACTCATTATAAAAAGGTCTGTTGCAAGAAGGACATCCTGAAGTACGAAAAGGATCTCCCGATTCGATTATTGTATTGAGTTCTTCTCTTGTTACCCCATAATCAAGCAAAGTTCCTTCATTAGAAAAACTCATTTGTTCAAACCTCGTTTTATGAATTATGATTAAATGCCTGATCAGTTGAATTCGCCGATAAACACTTATTGATGGCTGGGCACGATTTTCTAGGGCTGTTCCTTTAATTGGTGTAAATGAAAAGAGCCCAGGTAGAATTTTCAAGTCGAAAAGTCTTTGAATAAGTTGTGCAACATCTTTTTCGCTTTCTCCAAGACCAATAATGATATGTGTACTTACCTTTCCATTTCCAAAAATCTCTAAAGCGTCAGTCAGAAGTTCAAAGGTACGATTCCAAGAATAAGGTCCTCCCACGCCTTTTCCTTTTACTTTATTGAATATTTGTTCAGTTGCTGCGTCTAATGGAATTCCAATGCGCTCCACGCCTAGTTCTTTAAGTGTAACCATTTGTTCTGCATTTATTGGTTGGCATGACAGGGATATTGGAATTTTAATGCTTCTTCGAATCTCTTTAACCAAATTTACAAGCGTCTGATAGAATTCTGGAAAATTTAAGGCTTGAATACATACTCTATGAATTTTTTTTCCTTGAATGGCCTTAGAAAGTCCTTCTATAACTTCTGTAGTCGAATATATAGGCCAAACTACTCGTGAAAGACGATCTAAGTCTGCAGTGCTTTCTCTTGCTTGGGGGCAGAAAACACAGTTTGCACTACACCTTGAGGGAACATAAGTCATTAGATATGCTGTAGTTGGCGCAGCATCAAGTCTGGATCGAATAAACCCAAGAACAATTGCTGTACCTAAACTTACGCGTAGTTTGTTAGTTGTTTCTGGCATTTGCGTCTCCCAGTTTCCTTTTTCACAACAAACATTGCACAATACAGGCTAAAATTTTGTTGTCTTTAAAAAAATATGAGTAAAGTTTTAAATTTTAAATACTCTTATATCAGCATTTACAAACTTAAGTAAAGAATTTCGCTTATGGAGGGATTTGCGAAATGGAAGAAAAAACGAAAATAGCAGTTTCCGGAGTATTATTACAAATAAAAGATCTTCTTCAATCTCTGACTGAGGAATTGAATAATGCAATGTTAAGGTTAGAGAGAATAGCTAAAGAAGCCGAAGATATTGCAGGAAAAAAAATTAAAGATCAAGAGTATGTAGTCTGATTTTCATCACTTTAATTGTCCTTATATCTTTCAGCTATTCCCCTCACGTAAGATGTTTTACCTCAAGGGTTCATTTTCATGCACAAGAGTGCTTAATTGTCTTTTTCAAGAGATTTTAAGATTTTTAGAAGGCATATGAAGAGCAAATTTGTGAATATATTTCGAACTCATTTAGTTTTATTGAATATATCCTATGCACTCTGTAGCTGTGACGTTGACATGAGGGTAGCGCAACTAGTCGATATAACACCTGGAGTTCGTGTTGTTCTCCCCAAAGCCATATTCAATAAATAATTGATTATCAATACTTTGACTTATACTTATGTTTATGTGAGTTACCTCGTGTTAAAGCTTTGAGGCTTCCTGCTTCTACGACAGACTCGACCCCCTTGCGGGTTACGGAGGTCGTATCTCCACAGGCTTAACATCCCTACGCCCCGTAGGTACTGCTAACGATGATGATGATTATGATGCAATCGGAGTATGCACATTGTCTGCAAGTGTGCGTGTTATCCCTCCAATTGCCGTTGCTATCTTCGTCATACCACCTAAATAACTACTAGGGAAACTCCTCGATGCAGGTGATGAAATTGAACACAAGCTACCGCAATTCATCACCACGCTGAAGCTGTGGTGCTTTCTTGCTTAGCTACTCGTAAATCGCCATTTGGAGTTTGAAAAAAACTATCATGAACGTTCTAACAGAATTATGAAGAACCATGATAGATGTCCTAACCAGCATGTTTTTAAATGGATATTTTTTTCTGAACATTGAAAATAAAAACCATGGTGAAATATCATGAGAACTTTGACACTTGATGAAAAACTCTATGGCGGTATAGCAGTACTCTTGGTAGTCTTACAAGTACTTTTCACGCTTTTATTAGCCCCGTTCTTACCCAGTCAGCAAATAACAATCAGTTGGTTAGAAACAATCATTTATTTGATTTTAGGTTATGTCGGTTTAAGACTAGCCACAAGATCAGGATTTCCTGAGATGATGAATCCAGAAATTAACAACAAGCAACGTTTCGTAATTCCTTTGCTTATCGGAATTCTTTTTGGTGCAGTAACAATCATTTTTGACTTGATTAATCCAATAGGAACAATACATTTCCCATTTCCAATCTCTCTTGTAGTATATCCACGAGCTGCCATTCTACAGCAACTCCTTTTCACACTGTTTCTAGTTACCTTTCTTGTCTGGCTTATTTCTAGCGTAATTCTGAAAGAAAATAAACAGCAACAAGTTTTTTGGGGAGTAGCTATAACTATTGCCATTGCTTATACTCTTTGGCAGATAAGTCTCTTCCTAACCTATGTTGGCGGACTCACTCCCTTTTTTGTTGTGGAACTTATAGTGCTTTCAGGCGGCTTCACATTGACTGCAGCATACCTTTATAGAGACTCAGGCTTTTTATCTGCGATTACAGCCCATCTCGGACAATATTTAATTTGGCATATTATATGGGGCGGTTTTGCTATCGCCCTATTATAATTTTTAAATCTTGAACGTGAAAAGTTAGCAATTGTAAAACTTCAAGAGAATAACGAGTGAAATTTCTACACTCCTGTCTCCATTCTTTAAATAATATTTTTTAAGTTCACTTCACATCTAAGAAGAGAATAAAAAGCACAGCAATAAATGCTGAAAGAGACATAGCCAAAAATGAAGCATAGTAGGCACCGGTGACGTCTTTAAGATATCCTACAATAGGAACAACTAGTACCGAAATGGCGGTACATGTTGAAATGATTCCAAAAGCAAAACTAACACTTTTTTCCTCTGTGAGTTCTTTAGGATAAGCAAAAATAGGTGTAGGCGTCATAGCCGCAAAGATGCCTAAAATAATTAAGATTATTGGAATATAGATCACTTCAGTCAGCGGAAAAACAAAAAGAAAGATGGCAAAACCGGCATTTCCAAGAATAACAAAGATCTTACGACCATATTTTTGGATTAACGAGCCGATTGTTGGACCTACAGGAAGTGCACTTGCCATATATAGGCTCATTATAACACCCGCTAAAGCTAAAGAAAAACCTTTTTCGCTAGTTAAGAATGTAGGTCCATAGGTGACAAGAGATACGGTTGTAAAGTTAAAACAAAACCATGCCAAAGCAACTAGCCAGATTTTTTTATCATAAAGGACTCCCTTATGAAATTTAATTGAAACGCTATTCTTTTTAAGGGATTTTCGTTCTTTTAGCAAAAACAGGTTCAGAAACAATATAACAGCAATAACAACCATCCCTAATAGAAGCCAATTTCTCCATCCTCCAAAAATTTCACTAATTCTTGCTCCAATTGCAAGAACGAGGAGAACAGAGACGGGTATTGTTAAAGCGAATATTCCCATGGCTTTACCTTGTTCCTTCTGATTGAACCACATCGGAATAAGTGATGACGCTGTAACAAACAAAAGTGTTCCGCCTATGCCCCCCACTAGTCGTCCGGTTAATAAAATCGCAAAATTTGTTGAAAACACGGTCATGAGAACCCCTATTAAGAGAAGTCCAAGTCCAAGTATTGATATTTTCTTAACTCCAAATTTAATTATGATTAAAGCTCCAGGAATAGAGATAATGATTGCTGGTACAGCAAAAAAAGTCATCAGCAATCCCGCCTCTGCAAGGGTGATAGAAAATTCAGCAACAATAAGTGGAAGAACTGGAGGGATCGAATTTAACACGAATCCGTATATGAACATTTGAAGAAATGCCAAAAATAGAGCTATCCAGCGATATGATGGTTCGTGAAAATCCATGATATATAATCACCAAAGTTGTTGTCTTCTACTTTTTCCAATAATTATTTACTTTACGGGCTTAATATGAGTTTGCATCACTCCTTTTAAAGTTTCTGGGACGCGAAAATTTGTTGGAAAAAGTTTTTAAGAATTGTTTTTCGTTGTTCTATTAGTAAGGTTTAAGAGTCGTTTTTTGTTGTTCTATTAGTAAGGTGAAAATTTATGAACTGTTCTAATGGGATATTTCTTCGATATGTCAATGGAGAACAAAAACTTCATCTTGACAAACCTATTCTTTTGATGGGCTTACCTGGAATGGGAATGGTAGGAAAGATGACGGTAGCCTATCTTATCGAAGAGCTACTTGCAGAGGAAGTAGTTCGAATCTATAGTTCATTTTTTCCAAGTATCTGTTTTCTTGATAAAGGAGGTTTAGGAAGACTTACTCGTTGCGAGATTTACGCGGTAAACGACACAAAACCTAATTTTTTGCTTTTCACTGGCGACTGCCAACCACTTTCATGCGGCATGGTACAGGTGATATCAACTGTTTTAGATGTCGCTCAAGAAACTAATGTGGATACAGTCATCGCAATTGGTGGTTTACGCACCCAAAATGGACCAGATGTCGCTGCTTTTGTCTTTTCAGAAGATGATGCTACATTTCTTGAGAAGTGTGATGTAGAAATGTTATCTTCAGGTCAAGTTACAGGCGCCGTTGGTGTTATGACAGCTCTTGCAGCTGAAAGGGATATTAAGTCATTTGGCATGTTAGGAAAACTTTATTCTGAGGCCCCAGTAGACCCGACTGCAGCTCAAAATGTGTTAAAAAAACTAGTAGACCTTTATAAGCTTGACCTCGATCTTGATAAGTTTTCTGATATGATAGAAGAAGCACGAGAAAAAGAGGTTATACGAGAAAAACTTGTTGAGTCCATTAGAGAGAAAACTGATGAAGAAGAGCGATCATCTTGCTATTTTATCTAAATTACGAGTAGCTAAGCAAGAAAGCACCACAGCTTCAGCGCGGTGATGAATTGCGTTGGGTTTATATAATTTGTTGGGGCGAGAGGCTATGAGTACCTATGGGGCGTAGGGATGTTAAGCCTGTGGAGATAAGGCCTCCGTAACCCGCAAGGGGATCGAGTCTGTCGTAGAAGCAGGAAGCCTCAAGGCTTTAGCACGAGGTAGCTCATAAACTTAGATTAATTCTCAGTTTTTTATTTTTTTTTCATAAATCTGATCTATATAATGAATTAAAAACGGCATACAACTTCTCTGCCAATTTTTTTCCAATTCCCTTTACTTCCATGAAAGCCTCTGGTTTTGCTGTCACTAAATTTTCAAATGTCTTGAATTTGATCAGTAGTTTTCTTGCAAGTTCATCGTTGATACTAGGGATGCCTTTTAGAATATATTCTTGTAACTCAGAGATCTCTGTTGGTGCTTTTGTCATACGAGTTGCAACACGCTTAACTGTATCGCTTTTTTCGCGTCGAATGATCGTTAAAAGAAGTTTAACAGTATCTTTTGTATTTCGAGAGAAAATGATTGGTATATCGAATCGTATAAACAGTGTAGCCAATGCCTCAAGAAGGATGTTCCGATCTAAATCTTTGCTATCGTCATCCTCTAAGATAAATAGAGGTCTTAAAAATTGGTTTCTGAGCAACTCTGCATTTTTAAAGAAATCATGCGTTTTAATTGATTCGTAAAACTCTTGAAATGTTTTAATGAAGCCCCCAATATCTTCCGAAACTATGAATTGAAGTGGTTCTATAGACTTTACTTGTAGAATAATGCCTCGTTTATTTAATTCATTGATAATGTCTTCTCTAACTGAAGAATCAATCACGATTACTAAATCTTTTTCGTTTGTGGATTTAGATTCTGTGTTCAACATATATTACTCCATACTCCTTAGCGAATATATAGTTCATAGATTTAAACCAAAAGGTTTTGGTATACTCAAATGATAGTATCACATGCTGAACACTGGAGAGGGGCTTAAACTCCAGAGAAACTCCCGCTCGACACGCTACCGCTGTTTCGCAGCAGGAATCATTCGGCGTAAAACGATGGGACAATCCAAGTGATTATTGTGTGTGATAACGATGTTTACCCGTCATTTACCTTAGCAAAGGAAGAACGCCCACTCCTTTAGGGGTGGAATGATTTGCGGGAACTCATGTTCACCTGTATCACTTTCCTAAGGGCCTCTCTTACACTTAAATAGCGTTTGTCACCCTTACTTATTTGATGACTAGAGTTACAAGAACTGAGCACATCTGGTTGACACCAACTACCACCCTTAGCCACTTGTGTCACCTCTCCAAAAACTTGTATAATGAAGCTAACTATGCGATTAAGCAGTCACTGAAAACTCAGGGAAGGTGGATACGGTACACCCAACTCTACCATCAGTTAAAACACAGCACCAATTACCGACAATTGCCCGCACAAACTGCACAACAAATCCTTCGATTACTTGATAAAGCCTGGAAATCCTTTTTCCGAGTCATTAAAGAGTGGAAACAACACCCGGAGAAATTAAAGAAGAAACCACGGCCACCCAAATACAAAAAGAAGAATGGGGAACATCTGTTGGTGTTCACCAACCAGCAGTGTCGCATCAAAAATGGTGTCCTCTTATTTCCAAAGAACCTAACTTTTGATGATGACATAGCAACACGACTAGCGGATACCACCGATCTAAGAGAAGTGAGAGTACTTCCCAAAGGCGTAGGGTATGTCTGTGAAATCGTCTACCAGAAAGTGATTCAACCGAAGGCTACTGACAAAAGGCGAATCGCTGGCATCGATTTAGGGGTCTCGAACATCATCACTTTGGTAAACAACATCGGCAAAAAACCGATTGTTGTTAAGGATGATGGCAGGGGGATAAAAAGCATTAATCAGTTCTATCAGAAGGAAAAGGCGCGGCTACAGAGCATGTATGACAAGCAGGGGATACAAGGCGGTACAAAAATGAAGAGACTGCGCGTCAAGTACGACCGAAAATCGAAGGATTACCTCCACAAACTCAGCAGAGGGATC
>Ga0209427_10004697_pt1 | contig 15752 bp, 16 predicted proteins | sample DeeMarSWOR136_30_FD_187465 | JGI IMG/M metagenome (GOLD analysis project Ga0209427, IMG submission 187465) | Marine sediment microbial communities from White Oak River estuary, North Carolina - WOR-1-36_30 (SPAdes) (version 2) | ecosystem: Environmental > Aquatic > Marine > Intertidal zone >...
GCAGAGTTAGTAGCTGACGTCCGCAAGATGGTAACTTGGGTACGAGAGAATCAGGCTCCAGCTGTAATGGTGTCAGTTGCACCTTGTGCGCTTCTAACAGCAGCCGAACGACGCAGGAAAGGAGAGTATCCGCCGAAGTACTACGTAGACTCAGACCTGTGTAATTCATGTAAACGCTGTCTGAATCGTTTGTCCTGTCCAGCTATGTACCTTGATTCTGAAACTGAGAAGGCTGTGATTGAGGACTCTCTCTGCAATCTCTGTGGAACCTGCACGGATGTTTGTCCTCAGGGAGCAATAAAGCAGGAGGGTGCATGAGAGTGTCCGGTAATAACAGTAATACAGTCAATGTAGCCATTGCTGGTGTCGGGGGTCAAGGCGTCTTGACTCTTGCTGAGTTACTTGCCAAGGCTGCACTAGCTGCCGACTACAATGTACGTGTCGGCGAGATTCATGGAATGGCTCAGCGCGGGGGACATGTGGTATGCACAGTGAGAATTGGAGATCATGCACGAGGACCGATTGTGGATCCAGGTTCTGCCCACCTACTCGTTGGTTTCGAACCAATCGAAACACTGAGGGAGATTCACATTGTTGCGGCGGATGGCTGCGTTCTCATGAGTTCACATGTCCAATATCCAGTAGCCGTTTCTATGGGGAAAGCTAGGTACCCACCACATGAAGAAATCATGAAATCCATGGAGAAGTTCACAAGTTGCATTCTGGAGATTGATGCAATGGGGCTTGCAAGACAAGCAGGAAGTGATATGGCTCTTAACATGGTGATGTTGGGCGGGATTCTTGGGACAGGAATGACACCAATAGACAAAGCAACAGTTGTCGAGGTTGTACGTTCCGCGTTTCCGAAGAAGTATGAATCAACCAATATCAAAGCATTCGAGCTTGGAATGTCTGCAGTTCAAGCACTGAAGTGAGATTCTTGTCACGTCAGAAACTTGGTCTACTCTTCTAGATGTACAATGCCGACAAGAACCTGTCCAGTAGATATCCCTCCGTCTCCGGGAGGTATTTGCTTGTGAATGAGAGGCCGTAGCCCATGAGCTTGAACCTTATCGATAACCGCCCTAGTGATGATCCGGTTCAGGGCAACACCTCCTGAGAATCCCACATGAACAAGCCCTTCATTTTCAGCAGTCTTGCAAGCTATTTCTGCGAGTGCGGTTCCCAGATGATGCTGTGCTGAGTATGCTATCTCGGGAACTGAAACGCCTCGTTTCTTTAGATTGACTACTTGCATTAGTGATTCGCTAGTATCCAATTCAAGGGTGCCATTTGTAGTAACATAGCTCTGTTCTATTGAGAGGTCCGTTTTTCGAGCTATAGCTTCGAGTTTCATTGGACACTCTGCATCGTATGAATTCTCAGAACAGATTCCCAATACCATTGCTACAGCATCCAGGAATCTTCCTGCGCTGGTACTCCTGAGCAAGTTCACATCTCGTTTTCGGACGTCAAAGAGAAGTGAAAGCGACTTTGCTGTCGCACTAGTATTCTTGGCAACGTAAGCGCCCGATGCAAGGCCTGCCAGCTCTTCCATCTGCATCGAATCACCCAATATCCCAACAAGAGATCGCGAGGCATACCTCGCTGACAAATCTCCTCCAGGATACTCCTTGGGAGTCAGACCACCCTCTCTAGAAAAGTTACGTGCATCTCCGACAAGCACATCGCCTCCCCAACCATTTCCATCAGGTGCGTACCCATATCCGTCTGCTGTAATACAAACAATACGAGTATCAGGACTCACGTTGGAGTCTGCAAGGATGCCTGCTAGGTGGGCGTGATGATGTTGGACACGGACTAATGGAATCATCAATTCATTAGACAATCTCTCTGCAAGTTCTGTGCTCAGGAACTCGGGATGCAAGTCACAGGCTATACCGTCAGGAGTCGTAATTCCAAGTAAGTGCATCAGGTGACCGACGGCATCCTCAAGAAACTTGACGTTCTCAACTCGATCAGTATCCCCGATATACTGAGTCAGGTATACATTTCCTGACTTCAAGACTGCCCCTACCGACTTCTCCTCAGGTCCAACACCAAGGATGTTCAGATTGGAAGAGATCCCCTCTATTGGCAGTGGTTCGGGTACCCACCCTCTGCTTCGCCGAATGAACACAGGGTTCTCTTCGGTCACGAACTTGACCACAGAATCATCAACCCTTTGGTGGATTCGTCGATTATGCAGAAGGAAGTAGTCTGCGATGCCTTTGAGTTCGCTAGTGATAATCTCAGGGTCTATGAACATGGGCATTCCAGTGGGGTTAGCACTGGTCATTACCAATGCTATTTCATCTAGGTTGTCAAACAAGAGATGGTGTAGTGGGGCATACGGAAGCATGACTCCTACTGTGTCCAAGCCTGGAGAAATCTCATCCAGTGCTACAACTGAAACACTCTCGCCTAGGGGGCCTTCTACTAAGCGTTTCTTCACTAGCACTATTGGCCTACGCCAAGACCTCAAGAACTGATACTCTTTGTTTGTGAACTCTGCGAACTTGTTCAAGGAGAGCTGATCTCGCACCATGATTGCAAAGGGACGTTGGATTCTTCTTTTTCTTTCTCTGAGAACCCGAATTGGTTCTGGGTCACTTGTCCTTGTGACAAGATGTGTTCCTCCAATTCCTTGGATTGCGACTATTGCTCCTCTCTCTAAGAGCCGTGAACTGTGTTCAATTGGATCTCTATTTGTTACAGTCTTGCCGGATGAGTCCAACAGTCTATACCTTGGGCCGCACTCTTCACATGCCGTTGTCTGTGCATGATACCTCCGATCTAGTGGGTTCGTATAACCCGTATTACAAGTATCACAGAGAGGGAAGTCTATCATTGTGGTGTTTGGACGGTCATATGGTAGGTCTGTGATGGTAGAGAATCTCGGTCCACATGCAGCACAGGAGGTGAATGGATACAAGTACCACCTGGATTCTGGATTCCTCATCTCAGTGATGCAATCATCGCATATGACCACGTCCGGCGGCAATTGTGGTGCTGAATGCAAAGCTCTCACTTGGGAAGACTTCTCGATTGAGAACGAACTGAAGGTTTCACTGAACTTGTCCCATGCAACATCCACTGAGTCAACGCGTGAGATTGACGGAGGGTTGGTGCGAAGCTGTTCTATTAGCCTGTCAATATCCTCACGTTCCCCTTCAACCACTATCTGAACCCCGGCATCACCAAGATTCAGAACATATCCTGCGAGGGATAGATCACAAGCCAACCGATAGACGAAGGGCCTGAATCCCACTCCTTGAACTATGCCCTTCACTTGAATATCGGCTCTCTGTTTCAAGGAGTCTGGGCCTCGTCATGTTTCGTGTTGCTTCACAATATTAATTCGATGAAGTAGTACGTGCCAGGCTCACTCTTTGAGATACCAAGTATTGTGGACAAGGTCAGACTGTATAGGACCTCTTAAGCAGAACTGGCTGACAGATTATTGATTCAACTTGCACGCCTTGGATAATACCCCATCTAGACTATTCGAGCCTAAAGTCACACTCTCCATACTCGCAACCATCCCTGACTGCTTCAGACGCACACTTCTTGGTTCGGCATCCAAGCTGAAGAAGAAGCAGAACTCAATTCTGATCTCGAGCAACAGTCTTGCCAACAGATTCATTCTCGAAAGGTGGGGGATAAGACCGTCACAGCGCAAAAGATACCGAAACCTGTTCGCAAATGTACGAAAGCGATGTCGGGCTATCTTTCAACATTACCTCGTCAGAGGGCGGGTAGAATGGGAAACCACTAAGAGTAGATATGTGTTTGGCGTCTTCAAGTTTGACGAAATCAGGGGCAATCTGATTCTGGGATTTGTATCGATGTCACCTGAGGCAGAATGGAAGCTTCGGTCGACATAGTCGCAGTTTCTTCACTTAGGAGAGCATTTAAGCCACCCTTACGAGTCTCATGTATACAGAATTGTATCCGTGCAGCATCTCGGCGGTCTCTAAAGGGAAGGAGCGCCCATAACGCTCCTTACGCGGTTTACGGAGTTATGAACCCTCTCTCAAGGACAGCCAGTCTGACGGATTCATTCCCGTATGGAATCCATGGTGAATTGTCTATGAGCCCCGTAGAATCCGGTTCACAAAAAGACGGAGCTTCAATCAAGAGACTTGCAGGCTTTACACGTCAAGTCTTGAAGGAGCCGATATTGAAGGCCCTGCTTGACCAGTCAGTCCTGACTCCTGTGCAGCTTGAAACTCTTCTAATTGATCTTGTGGTAGAGGGGGAGTACGGTGACCATATTCCATACGAGGACAAGGCAACATTCAGGTCGAGATCAGGAAGTAGAAAGAGCGGTGTTACTCGAGGTTCGTTCAATCGAACTCTTAGGCAGGCAAGAAGGAACGTAACACGTTGTTTCTACACAATGCTTCTCTTAGCTTACCTTGGTCTGTTTAATCTTACCTTATTCCGTCCCTTCGAAGAAGTTGCATCAAGGATAGGCGACTATAGGAGGGTTCGCGAAGTACTCTCAGGTAAGACCAAGCTTTCAAAGGAGGAAATGGAGAGCTACCGTTTAGTTGAAGAAACCATACTCTCTGCACTGGAAGAACTCACCTCATCAACGGCCCTCAAGTCTGAGCTCTCAAGACGTAAGTCTGTAGCAGACTGAAATCAACCATTCTGTAATACAAACAATACACGCACTCACGAATAAGTCTTATCGGTTCCAGTGGGTTCTAACTAGCTGTCCAGGTGACACTCTTGGCTGACGAGAAGGATGACAGATGGTTCGTAAAGGCTCTTCGAGAAAAAGCGAGTGCAAGTGAAAGAGAGCAACGTGTCATCCAATTCGCTGATGCCATTGGAGAACGAAGAAGCAGAGACTTGCTTGACATGGTCGCTACCGTGGAGAGCGATGAAGGGTGGGACGTTGCAGTTCAATTCCTGATCGCGGCAGCGGATGCGGAGTATGTTACCCCCGCAAGCTTCGGCAAGACTCGAACAAAGGTTGAACCTGTCAAGTATCGAGAGATGGTGTTTGATCTTCTCTCAGCCAGTGGATTGGAGCCTGTGAAGTCCGACACATTGAGTCTTCTACGCAGACTGGAGAACGAAGAATCGTTGGTCATAGCATCTCAGTCCTTTGCTAGGCACATCCAAAAGCTAGCCATGAAACAGATTAACGAAGGCGACACACTATTCTTCGACTTTCTACTCTTTCCTACTCAAGTATCTGAGGAGCTAGTTGCGCAAACCGAGTCTGCCAGACTCAAAGAGCTGACGGGACTGAAACTCAGGAAGCATGAAGACAGAATCGATGTCACATCTCTGTGGCATTCAGAGTATGGCCGGCGAGCTCTCTCGGAGCTGGGAGTCCAGACACTACTTGCTGAGGAACAACTCGATGAGGTATTATCAGTAATACAAGTATCACCAACAATAAGACGTGGAATCCAAGTATCTGATGATGAATCAATTTCATCAAAGGATAACCCCACACCGTCAAACTCTCTTTATGCAAGTCTTCTGCAGTCCATGATCAAGCAAGACCTGGAGAACCTACGTCTACTTGCCAGTAGACATTCGGTCCAGATCTTGACTGCCATGCTAGAGAGTTCCGTAGGCCGATATCAGGAGTCGACATCTAGCGAGAGCTATCGCTACATGCTTGGCTGCATGAACACCCATGTCGCAGTTCGCACTATCGACTCAATCCTGGCTTTCCAGAAACTGGTGAAGCTTGGCGATCCTCGCATAGTCACACCATCTATCAACGCTCTTGGAAACTTCTACAACGAGTCTTCTGTTCTAACACTCGCAGAAACTCTATGTCGACGAAAGGATGATTGGGTAGTCCGTTCTGTTTTGGACGCCTTGGACAACGTGTTCAGAAAGTGTCCTGAAGCCGAGCCAGCAATCAGAAGAACACTGGAATCTGACTGTGTCAACTCGACTCCTTTGAAACATTTCCTCCGTCGAGTTTCAAAGTAAGACAGAAAGCCCCACCAAGGCCCTCGACAGACATAAATCAACTACAGGTCGCGTGAGAACCATGACTGACTCGCAGGTGGATGGATTCCAGGAGATTGACCAATTCTTCAATCCCAAGCGAGTAGCCTTGATTGGGGCCTCTTCAGATTATCGCAAGCTGGGCAATTCAATTCTGATGAATCTCCTGACATCTGAGGTTGAAGTATTTCCAGTGACACGAAACAGAGACCGCGTACTTGGAGTCAAAGCCTATCCAAGTCTGGAAGATCTACCAGAACCTGTCGACCTAGTCATCATAGCGGTTGCCGCCAAGTACTGTGCAGGTCTGATAGCTGAAGCACGGAAGGCCGGGGCCAGAGCGGCAGTTGTGATATCGGGTGGCTTCAGCGAGATTGGTGCGAAAGGCACAGAGCTTGAAGACGAGCTTGTTAGTGCGGCCAGAGAAGCTGGTGTTAGAATCATTGGGCCAAACTGTGTTGGTGTTTCAAACAGTAGGCTATTCAATGGTACGTTCACCATGATGCCAGAGCGAGGCAATATTGCACTGGTTTCGCAGAGCGGTGCATTAGGCGGAATGATCATCTACACAACTCGGACAAAGAGAATCGGGATAAGCAAGTTCGCGAGTCTGGGAAATGCCGCTGATGTTCAATTCTCAGAAGTAATCGACTACTTGGGCGATGATCCGAAGACTTCTGTGGTTGCTGTATACGTTGAGGGCGTCGATCAAGGTAGAACCTTCTTCAAATCGATTAATGATGCAGCAAGCAGGAAACCAGTTGTTGTGCTGAAAGGCGGCAGAAGCGAAGTCGGTGGAAGAGCCACCTTGTCACATACCGGGTCCATTGCCGGTTCCACCCAATTGTTCGATGGTATGGTTCGCCAAGCACGTTGTGTCACTGCTCCAACACTTGATAGTCTACTCGAGATATGCAAGCTTTTCGACTATCAACCACTGCCAGCTGGACGTAATATAGGTATTATTAGTAATACAGGTGGCGCTGGGGTCCTTGCTACAGACGCGGCCACCGAGTTGGGCTTCCATATCTCGGCGCTTGAAGAGAACACTAGACAAGAGCTTCGTCAAGTTCTATCTCCAATGGCATCTGTTGAGAATCCTATAGATGTAGTTGCCAGCGGCGGACGAAGGGAGTACCGTGTAAGCACCGAATTGATGTTGAAGGATTCAAACGTCGATATGCTCTTAGTCATCTGTGGAGTTCCAACGTTTGCCGGAATGACACAGACCGAACATGCTGCTGGAACTCTAGAAGGCATACGCACTGCAGATGAAGGCAAACCAGTGGTCGGAGTATGGTTGGCCGCAGATGTTGGGAAACCCGGAAAAGACTTGCTTGAGATGAACCGAGTTCCGTGCTATAACGATCCATACATGGCAACCCTTTGCATGGCACGTGTGGCTGAGTACGCCGAGATGCACAGGAGTGGTGAAACCACATAGAGTTCCACCTCATACATCATTCGTATCACAAGGAGAAGTTCAGACTAGAGGCACATGGTATCACTAGTCGAGGTACTTATCGGCTATGTCTGGGAACTCATCAGACAAGGCTTTTCGTAGCTTTCGTTCAACCCACATACTCAGATTAATCGCTTTTTCGTTTCTAACATTCTGGAGGCAGGACCTAAGCTCGGTCGTAAATGAGAACGACACGATTGGACTCTTCCGTTCCTTATTGGGCACAGCAACTACAGATCTACTCGTCGACTCTGCTACTCTGTGTCTTTCCACAGTAGATGGTCTTGCATCCCTATCTTCCTCAGCATCTCGATACTTCTTAAGAACACTCAAACCTAACGCACCTCTCTAAGCAATTCAGCATATGCCTCTGAAACTAGTCTGGCGATTTCTCTATCCACCACTGGATCATCCCTCCGCCTGAAGTTCTCAGCCGCTACCTGTTGGCACCCCCGTGCCAACATTCGGATGTCTCGTGGATTACCCTTGGCAGCTTCGTTGATGATCTCAATGGCGGCATCATCAAACGGGTATATCTCAAAGTCATCGGGGTTGAAGTTATCAATGCGTCCCTGTGCGTAGTAGATTCTTCTCCCAATGAACTCCTTTGCCTTCTGGTCATCAAACGGAGGAACATCAAGGGGTTCAGTTCGGTCTGCAATCTGCGGAAGGAAGGAAAGCATGGCATTCCAATAGATTGCAGTTCCAGACATTATCAATGTGATAATGGGTTCATCAAGCACTTCAGGATAATCGTTCTTCATCTCCTGCGTTGGAAGGTCTGCCAGATATCTCAGTTTGTGGAACGCTGACTCCTGATTGTCCGCAACATCCTCGAGAAAGAGCGCAGTGCGGGAATTCTCCTGGATGTACCTTCTGACCGACTCCTGAGCAACAGCCTCCACAATCTGACTCGACTCCCATGACCTCCGGTACTTGATTCTCAGAGAGTCCGAAATGGCGGCGGCCATCTGTTTCTCATAGAGTCCTGTCATTCCAACATAGCCAGTCACAAACTTGTTTCCCCTGCGGTCCGCCAGGGTCGGCAGGTCTCTCAATGCAAGCAACATCAGCGTGCTTTTCCCGGAACCAACCGGACCCCTGAGAAAGATGTGGCGTTCATTGGTGAGAATCAAGTCCACGAGCTGATCTAGGAATTCTGGCCATTCAATATACAGACGAGAGTCTGGCATCTTGTAGCCGCGAAAAGGAGAGAAGCGGGCACCAATTCGTTCTTCCCACGCTCGCAAGACTTCCTTGCGAGTATTGAAGTGGCGAATCAATGCACTCTCGTGAATCGCAATTGTCATGATGTGTACCCCATGGTATCACATGTACTTCTTGTAATACAACTGCTTGTTTCACCTTACACCCCTAATAAGTATCGCGGTGAATCCGCCACGGCTGATTCATGCCTGCGACTGAGACGCAACCTTTTTGAACAGGATGCAGCAGCGAGGGGACAAGCCAGGGAATGGCCCCACCACAAGGAAAGGAGAAGCTTCCGATGGATGTTGACCGGATCCAACACGTGCTGAACTCGCTGATGATACTCAGTTTTCTCGTCTTTGGTGCGTTGTCCGCAATTATCCTGATTACCGACACATCACTTACCGGTTCAACAGTCGCTCTTCCGTTTGCCTTTCTATCCATCTCCTTCATGACACTCATTGTAACCGGACAGATCAATGACCGACCTAGGCTTGTAAAGAAGTATCTTCGTGACTGGCTCATTGTCTGCGCCTTCCTAGTACTTGTGAGTGCACTGGTAGTGACCTTTGCATGATGCTCATCACAAGAGTTTTAGGACCTCACGATGTGACACGACTCCACGTCCGAGTCTTAGATTCAGCCCTTCAGAGTGATTGACATGAGTAAGATTCTTCCAGGAACCAAGACAACAAGGATGGAACTCCTTCGATTGAAGAATCGGATGAGGCTGGCAGAACGAGGTCATGATCTATTGAAGGAGAAGCGCGACTCTCTAATCATGGAACTGTTCAATGTTCTTGCTGAAGTGAAAGAGACCCGCGATAAGGTCGAAACTGCCTTGTCTGAAGCATTCTCCGCTCTGACGAAGACGAAGATGATAATGGGGCCCTCTGAAGTGGTGGAGTTTGCCAACTCGAGCAGAGTTCTAGCAGACTTGAAGATCTCCACGCGGTCCATGATGGGTGTCCTGGTCCCCGTCCTATCTGTTGAGCAACACGTACCAGAGCTCCCGTACTCACTGCCAGACTCAAGTGTCCAGCTCGATGTGATGGCATCCAAGTTCAAGGATGCATTGAACGCAGTGGTGCGCCTTGCTGAAATCGACTCGACGGTCAAGAGACTTGCGATTGAAGTTGAACGCACCAAGAGGCGAGTGTCAGCCCTCGAAACAATAGTGATCCCTAGGCTCGATGCTACGGCAAGATATGTGAAGCAAGCCCTCGAAGAGAGAGAGCGCGAGGATTTCTTCAGACTCAAGTTTCTGAAGGAGCGAATGGAAGCACAATAGCGTTTCAGTGCGTGTATTATTTGTATTACGCTACGTCTGTCTTAGTTTCAGGATAGCAGCTGCCAAATCGCCTTCACTACTCCGCAGCGCTTCCTTTGCAGTTTCGATATCGACCCCGGTCTGACTGGCCACAAGCGCAGCGTCTTCCATAGGTATCTCGAGCTCTCTCTTAGGTTCTGGCTCTACCCCTTCTGAAACACCCGTTTCTGTGGTCGGTCCCCTCTCGGACTTGGTACCCGACACTTGGTATGATTCGCTGCCAGCCTGTTTGATCATTACGACCTGGGGGTCGGTAATTAGCCACTCCTTGTCTTCGAAGCGGAATATCACCTCTCTTACCCCACTAACATCTTTCTGTTCTATTCCCATCTGTTTCATCATTCGAGCAATTGCCCTTGGTGACATACCACGTCTACGTGTCATGAAGCCCACCCGAGGTAAATGAGGTTCTTTCATCCTGATACTCTGTGATAGGGATAAAATGGTTGTGCTCTGTTAGTTGTATCTCTAGAGCTACGTCAATTCAATATCAAAGACAAAATGCTGAATGCCAGGGGCATACGTCTTGATCCGCCGTATGGAAACATGGGGGGTGAGTTTCTGTTCTAGACACAACTCTTTGACAGTACAGGTCAACGGCTCTAATTCTCCTTCTGGCAGGGCGATATGCATGTGAACAGTTCCTCCTTTGGCTACCAGTGATTTCAGGGCGTATGGAAGGAAAAGATGTGTATCATGCAGATACCCCATCACCACTCTATTGAACGCACGCACAGGATGAATCTCTCTGCAGTCACCAAGGACTGCTTCAACCATGTCTTCTAAATCATTCAGCCGAACATTGGAAACAAGAAACTCGTACGCTTCCGGATTCAACTCGATTGCCTTCACTCTTGTCTGTCTGTTCTTTGCCATATGTAGGGCAAATTGACCGACACAGGCGAACATGTCAAGAACAGTTTCTCCGGATCTGACAACAGATCCCATGCGAAGTCTTTCGGCCTTGTTTCCACCCGAGAAAGTAATCCGTGTGGGATCGAGTCTAAACCGAACGCCATTCTCAACATGTGTTGTAGTGGTCTGACTCTCGCCAGCAATGACAATGTAGTCAGGTAATCTCGTGACTCCTGCCGTAGCTCCAACCCTCACTGCAACTGAGGCAATCCGCAAGTCATACTGAAGAGTGGTTTCCCCAATTAGCTCCAAATACGGCTGCATCCTAGAATCAGCATGCAGTAGGGCAACATGTCCTACGAGGTGATAACCACTGGGAAACGGAATGCCAGACGGAATCTGGTCCTTCAGTCTAGTCCTAAGAAACTCTCTATATCTCATCGCAACCCACAGGACGTAGTAGCTCTATTACTTGAAGGCGTACTAAGCATATAGGGTACTTGGTGCACCATCACCCTTTCCTCTATCCCGAATCTTCGAAATGGCCTTGATGAAGTCATTTTGTACCACAAAGGTTCTGTTGTCACGAATAGCAAACATGCCCGCTTCAATACAGATTACCTTGATGGCAGCACCTGTTAGTTCCGACGTTGCAGATACCAGCCTATCATAGTCAAGCTCAGAATCAACATTCATTCCGCGCGTATGAATCTTGAAAATCTCCTTTCGACTCTCCTCATCTGGAACAGGAAAATCGATTATCCGATCAAAACGCCCTGGTCTTAGAAGAGCTGGATCCAAGATGTCTGGTCTGTTGGTAGCTCCAAGGACCGCCACCTGTCCACGATTCTCAAAACCATCCAGCTCGCTGAGCAGTTGCATCAGTGTGCGCTGGACCTCCCTATCACCTGAGGTAGCAATGTCCAGTCTATGTGAACCTACTGCGTCAAGCTCATCGACAAAAACAATAGCTGGTGCCTTCTCCTTGGCAAGCAAGAAAATCTCCCTTACAAGTCTGGCGCCTTCACCAATGAACTTCTGAACCAACTCAGAACCAATGACCCTGATGAAAGTCGCATTTGTTTCATGAGCCACAGCTCTTGCGCACAGGGTCTTCCCAGTACCTGGGAAACCAGTCAGCAAGACACCTTTAGGAGGCTCGATACCAACCTGGTCGAACAGATCAGGTTTCAGGAGTGGCAATTCTACTGTTTCCTTTATCTCGCGAAGCTGTTCCTTGAGTCCACCGATGTCGGCATAGGAAACATCAGGAGCCTCTTCAATCTCCATTGCCCTAATCATCGGATCTCTTGGTGGTGGCAATTCCTGTGTTACTGCAAAGGATCGTTGATTGAGCGCAACTCTCATGCCGGGTTGCAGCTTGTCCTTGGGGATGGATGACGAGATATGCACCACGAAATTGGGGCCTGTTGAACTCTTCACGACCGCTCTTCCATCATCAAGTATCTCGATGACGGTTGCTGTGATAAGCGGAGACTGCCTCAGTTTCTCGAGCTCAGTTCTCAGAGTCTGAGTTTCCTTCTCAAGTCTAGAACGTTCAGCTTGCAGTATCTGCTTCTCTGTTTCAAGTGCACGAAGACGACGTTCTAGATGTCTAGTGTAGGTCTCAGTGTAGGTAGAATTATCGATGCTGTCTTTCTTTGCATCAGTAGTCCCTGGCAATCACTGCACCTCGAAACCCCATCCTCTGCTACTGATTTAAGGATTCCTTTGAGGCCCAATGATTCTGCGCCAGTCGACAACTTTTATCAACACTTCAGGTTCAGAGGTGCCCTGAAGAGGGATTATTTGTGCCCAGCTGTGAGTTATGCGGCCGAAACATGAAGGGCCACGGAAGAAACGTCGAAATCGAAGGAGCCAAGATGAACGTCTGTCCTCAATGCGCGGCGAGATTCGGAAAATCACCATCAGGTACAGATCGAAGGAGCTCTTCAGCATCCGGAATACGACCTTCTTGGATTGGTGAGCCAAAAGAACCAGCCCCACAAGTTCCTCGACGGGTCACATCCCGTAGATCAAAACCTCGTGCAACGACTGGAACACGCTTGGAGGATATGATCCTCATCGAGAACTATGCAAGCACAATCCGGATGGCTAGACAGAAGAAGCAGCTAAGTCAGGAAGAGCTTGCTCAGAAGGTAGGTGAACGAATCTCGACCCTTCAATCAATAGAGGCAGGACGACTGAAACCCACTGGGAAGACAATTAGAGGCTTGGAAAGAGAGCTAGACATTTCACTTCTGGAACCAATAAGCTCCACTCCAATTCGAACTAGCAAAGGAGTATCTCGCAGCGGACCTACATTGGGAGACCGAGTCATTGTGAAGCGAAAGAAGTCGCAGAAGTCAGACTCAGAAACGGTCTAAACGAAGTGAATATATACTCTCTTAGGTAATAATAGTATAGTAAGTGCAAGTTCTCAATCGCAGGGCTTTTGGTTACGTTAGAAATCAGTGGACTGACCAGCCTCCGGATACGCTCAGGTGATCACTTCAAAATGGTACATGCGAATATCAACCATGACCTTTTCCGCCTTGTAGTCGAGGAGATAGCAGGCAAAGAGGGAGTGGACATAGCAACTGTTCTTGTCAATGCAGAGGAAACCACAGATGAAGAGATTGCCACCAAGACCGATCTTAAGCTGAACATTGTTCGAAGAATCCTGTACAAACTCCACGACAATCACTTAGCCTCTTATCGAAGAATCCGCGATACCAACACGGGTTGGTTCCTATACTACTGGAAGATAGACCCAAAGAAAGCACAAGCCCTTGTCAACCGAAAGAAACGACTAGTTCTGAATCTACTTGAACAGAGACTAGAACATGAGAGCAACAATGACCTTTATGCCTGCGTAAGTCGCGATTCCTCACCGGTTCCCTTTGAGGAGGCCATGAATCTCTCATTCCGTTGTCCAATCTGTAACGAGCAATTGGAGTATGTGGACAACACGAAGGCAATCAGTTTCCTCCGCAAGAGAGTGGAAGAACTGAAAGCTGACCTATCGGCAACCTCTACAACATAGGGACTCAATCACTCGTTTAAGGAAACCTACTTAGCACGAGAAGTACAGCCTCTATCAGGTGGCAGGCCATTGAGGCACCTCATCCTTCACGCTCAAGCATATGGTCCATACCGTAGGCAACTACTCAATCATATGAGAATAGATGTTACTGAGATAGTCAGAGAACTGAGTGCATCTCTGGTGAAGCTGGGAACGGACAAGAGGAATCACATAACGGTTGATATTGAGGGTGAGGACGAGGAGTTTGTCGGCAATGTACTGCTGCAACGATATGGGGGTGTTTCTGAGTTTGGCGCGCTTTCCACTGATTCAACATTCAGGGGTCAGTTAGTCGATGTCGGAAAGGTAGGATACGGATTGTACTGCGACATTGGAATCATGGGGCCGCCCAAAATGGATGTGCTCGTTCCACTTCACAACCTTCGAAGTCAGCTATCAATGCCGAAGTCTTCATTGAGGACAATCTCTAGCACCCTGGTGCTAGTAGATCATCTTCCCGTTGAAGTACGTATCACGGAAATAGACAGTGCCCATCATAAGACCACAGGAGAGCTTGCAGAGTCAACGCTCTCCCGAATCAAGAGGTGGGCAGGGGATGATCACCAACGATTGCTAGTTCTAGGATGCACCAAGAACATCATTGAAGACGCTTTGACAAAGTCTGGACACTCTGAGGATATCTATCGAATAGAGAAACTCGGTCACTTCGAGTTCTCTCTAAGGTGCAAGAGGAGCACTCGTGCATCAGGCATTCTTGCCGCAATAGGCCCTAGACTGAAAGGGGTGCCAATGCATCTATTCATCCCAGAAGAGGTTGGAGAGAGGTATAATGCCAAGGCTTGACACCTGGTTGGTAGAACAAGGCTACTTCTCATCTCGTCAAGCTGCCAAACGCGCGGTTAGAGCAGGTCATGTGAGGGTAAACGGCGAACTGGCAAAGGCCTCGAAGCAAATCAAAGGTTCAGATTTCGTATCTGTTTCCAAGGAATCGAAAGACACACCTGTTGGGTACCTGAAATTGAAGCAGATTGATGATGCTATAGGAAACATTGTCACTTCAGCCAAACTGGCTCTTGACATTGGCAGCTCAGCAGGAGGTTTTCTGACGTATTTGGCTGAGTGCGGTGTAACTGCAGTTGGTGTCGAGGTTTCGGAGGAATTCGCCCAGTTTCTCGAGAGGCTTGTAAACGAATACCCAAACATCTCAGTCCTATTTGATGACGCCTTCACAATGGACCCAATGATCCTTGGCGAAGATGAAAGAATCGACCTATTGCTTGTCGACGTCACAACTGATCCTCAAGGGACACTTATGCTTGTCAACAGATTCTCTGTACTATTGAAGAACGAAGGGTGGCTTATTGCTGCCTTTAAATCAAAAACAACTTCAGCAGCAATCTCCGACCTCTGCGATTCGGTCGCAAGCCTTGGATTCACCATTGTCCGAAGCATCGTCCTTGATGACACCCTCCATGAGTTCCACATAGTTGCAGCCCGTCAGTGAGTAATTCTTTTATTCGGATTGGACAACCCGAACTGGCTAGGGGCGGTAGTCTAGCCCGGCTATGATGTCTCGCTTACACCGAGAAGACTAAGGGAAATTCCCCCTTGGCACTCGAGGGTCGCTGGTTCAAATCCGGCCCGCCCCACCACTTCTCTCCCACAACAAATCACAAAAGAGCTGAAGAACCCGATTTACACCTACAGATTCATGCGGAGGTAGCCAAGCCAGGCCAAAGGCGCCAGACTTAAGATCGTATGAAATGGGGTCATACGAATAGGACATCTGGTCTGGAAGCAGTTCGTGGGTTCAAATCCCACCTTCCGCACCATCTCATTCTGGGAAGTGACATTGAGATACT
>Ga0209427_10004699_pt1 | contig 15749 bp, 10 predicted proteins | sample DeeMarSWOR136_30_FD_187465 | JGI IMG/M metagenome (GOLD analysis project Ga0209427, IMG submission 187465) | Marine sediment microbial communities from White Oak River estuary, North Carolina - WOR-1-36_30 (SPAdes) (version 2) | ecosystem: Environmental > Aquatic > Marine > Intertidal zone >...
ATATTTTTGGCGATCCTACTGAAGCCGCTCTTGTGGTGCTTGCAGAAAAAGCAGGATTAGAAAAGGCTGTTGTGGGGGAGAATGAGAAAAGAATTGATGATTTGCCTTTTAATCCAGATTTAAAGTATAGAGCTTCACTTGTAATAGTTTTAGAAGAAGAATATTTGCCTTTTAATCCAGATTTAAAGTATAGAGCTTCACTTGCAGTTCTTTTAGAAGAAAGTAGAAAGAGAGAAATTTATGTTGTAGGTGCTCCTGAAGTTGTTCTGAAAAAATCAGTTTCTGTTCTTAAAAATAATAGGAAGGAGAAAATAGCGTTGGATGAGCGTTTTGATATTTTAGAGGATATAGAAAATTTAACTAATCAGGGGTTAAGAGTTCTTGCATTAGCCTATAGAGAAGTGCCAGATGCTGGAAGTAGTATATCTGAAGAATTTGTTAACGATCTTGTTTTTGTCGGTATTGTTGGTATGAGGGATCCACCTAGACCTGAAGTGAAAGGAGCAATTGCCAAGGCTAAACAAGCTGGTATTAGGGTTATTATGACTACAGGAGATCATAAAGGAACAGCTGTGGCAATTTCTAAAGAGATCGGTCTTATTGAAGAAAAAAACAATGATGATTATCCTGAAGCTTTTACTGAACAAGAATTGTTAGACTTATCAGAAGAACAGTTTGAAGAAATATTAAGAAATGTTTCTGTTTTTTCTCGTTTAACGCCCAACATGAAACTTAGAATTGTTGAAACTTTGCAAAAACAAGGACATATTGTAGCGGTAACTGGGGATGGCGTTAATGATGCTCTAGCATTAAAAAAGGCAGATATTGGTGTTTCTATGGGAATTGTTGGAACTGATGTTGCAAGGGCGTCGAGTGACATGGTTCTTACTGATGATAATTTTGCTTCTATTGTTGATGCAATAGAACAAGGAAGGATTATTTTTGTGAATACCCGTCAAGCAGCTAGTTTTTTAGTTACAACAAATTTTGCTGAAAATTTAACGATTATTGGTGCATTGGTTTTTGGTTTAGGTCTACCTTTATTAGCTACTCAGATATTATGGCTGAATTTAGTTACAGATGGTGTTTCTGATGTTGCATTAGCTACTGAACCAGGTCATGGAGATGTTTTGAAAGAACCACCTAAAAGAAGAGGAGAAAACGTTTTATCAAAAGAGATAGTTCCATTTTTACTTTTAATGGCTTCTATCATGGTTATACTAACATTAATTATTTTTAATACTCATTTACCAGATGAAAAAAAGGCGAGAACAGCAGCTTTTACTGTTATGGCTTTTACCCAGCTTTTTAATGTTTTAAATATGCGTTCCCTTAGAATGTCTGTTTTTAGCATTGGTTTTCTTAGCAATAAAAACATTGTTTTATCTCTTTTAGTTTCAATTAGCCTTCTTTTTACAATATTATACATACCTTTTTTCCAAGATGTGTTTGAGTTTGAATCGTTGACTTTTATCGAATTGATAATAATAATTGTACTTTCTTCTTCAGTTTTCTGGTTTGGTGAATTATACAAGTTTGTATTCAAAAAATTTAGTATGAAAAATATAAAGCAAAGAAATCGATAAAAGAATAATTTAGAATAGTATCAAAAAAAGTGAGGAGTTATGGTTTTATGTATATTTCAATTTACATCTTTAGAGTGTCTAAAAATAATGTTAGGCGGTTTTTAGAGTTACAAAGAAAAGCTGCTGAAATATACAAACATTATGGGGTTCTCGAAGACATTACTTATGTTTCTGCTGATTTGAAATCAAAGTATGGATGCACTGCTTTCGGAGATATTATTGATGTCTCCGAGGATGAAGTAGTTCTGATAGAAATAAGCAGTTTTCGCGATCGTACTCACCATAATGAGGTAATGGCGAAAGTGGATTCTGACGAGCATATCGAAGAGCTCTACGTTGAAGTAACCACATTATTGGATGTTGGACGTATTGTTCGTGGAGAGTTTGAGAGCACGGTTTAAGGGGTAATTGTAGATTATGCTATTTTGAAATAATGCTATTATTCTTTTGTTTCTTGTCGATTTATTTATGTTTTTTCTGTAATATTTTCCTTAAAATGTTTGATTTTATTAACTGTGAAAAACGTTACTCTAGTTGGTAAAAAAACTATAAAAGATAGAAAAGACATAAAAGAGTTTAGAAGATAAACAGGTGGTTTTACTTATGAGCGAAGAAGATGCTGAAAAGTTCATGGTATTGTTTCCTAGAGCTTACTTTCATATATTGAAGGAATTTGTAACTTTCTTTGATCCTAAACTCGCTTATGGAACTTTTGCAAGAGTTGGGAAAAAACTCTCTTTTGCGTCGCTTGCACAGTTCGGAGGTGAAGCTGACATCTTAACTGCTTTGCAAGCCTTCGAATCTACTCTTTCGGAGAGAGACGGTAATATAATATCCCTTCCAAGATGTCCTTATTACACCTTAGCTGCAAAGTATAAACAAACATTTCGTAGTTATTTGCCTTCTGAAGTACAAGAAACTTTGGAGTCTGTCAACAAGAGGGGAATTTATGCTGCGATGATACCTTTTTGCATTTTCCATCAATCATTTAGAGACGCCATGGGGGTTCAGTTCGGATTACAGGTAAAACAGTTGGGGACAAAAAATCCCGATTCAGGAGACATGTTTCTTGCAGAAAAAAACCTTGAAGAATTAGGGATTTCTGCAGATGTTGTTAAAGGTAAGCTTGGTTCGGCAGTATGCGTATATCATATGTCAGGTTTCCGTGAACGCGATATAATAAAGAAATAATAGTAAGCTTATGAATGTAAAGGAAAAAGGAAAATTCTTCTTGTCTTTTTTCTTTTAAAAAGATTCCAGATGTGAGAGGGGAAAAAGAATAAACAATATCACATTGCTAGTTTAAGCTTCTCCTTTCTTCATATATTTTTATTTTTTTCAAAAAATAATCTTTGAGTTGTAACTACGCAGGGATGGGGAAGGTATTAAAAGATTAAATGATGTTGAATTGTGTTGAGTCTATTTAGAAGGAAGGTGGATATTTTTGGAATTGGAAAGTATTCCAGATTATTGGGTTAAGGATATCTCTCTTGAAGCGGAAGGTAGGAAGCTTCTTGAGTGGGCTGAGTTGAGTATGCCCGTTGTTATGAAAATTCGAAAAAGGTTTGAGGAGGAGAAACCTCTTAATGGTTTTACGTTGGTTGGATGTCTTCATATTACTAAGGAGACAGGGGTTCTTGCTAGAACCTTGAAAGCGGGAGGAGCAAAAGTTGTTCTTACGGCTTCTAATCCTTTATCTACGACTGATGAGGTGGCTGCAGCTCTTGCAGCGGAGGGTATAAATGTTTATGCTGTAAAAGGTGAGTCGAACGAGGATTATTATAGATGTATAGGTTATGCGCTTTCTCATGAAGCTGATATTACGATAGATGATGGAGCAGACCTTGTTTCAACCTTGCATAAAATTGCTCGAGGGGAGAAAGGGGGCGAAATAGATTTCGTGGAAACTGTTTTGGGAGAAAGACCCGATCTTATAGGGAAAGTTATCGGGGGAAGTGAAGAAACCACCACGGGGGTTATTAGGTTGCGGGCTATGGCAAGGGATGGTGCGTTAAAATACCCCTTAGTAGCTGTTAATGATGCTAAAAGCAAAAATCTCTTTGATAACGCGATAGGTACAGGACAATCTGCCCTCGACGGAATCATCCGTGCTACAGATGTTTTGATTGCTGGTAAAAATGTTGTGGTTGTTGGTTATGGACATGTTGGATCCGGTATAGCGGAGAGAGCAAGAGGTTTGGGAGCCTTGGTTACTGTAGTAGATGTTCAACCCCATAATGCATTGAAAGCTACTATGTACGGATTTAGAGTAGCAACAATGGAGGAAGCTGCAAAGTATGGTGACATTTTCATAACAGCCACAGGAAATATAAACGTTATCAGAAAAGAACATTTCGAACTCATGAAAAACGAAGCAATCCTAGCAAACGCTGGTCATTTCGACGTAGAAATATCAAAACCAGATCTGGAAGAACTATCTGAAGCTATAAGAGAAATAAGGCCTCTAGTCGCCGAATACAAGCTTAAAAACGGTAAAAGATTCTTCCTCCTAGGCGAAGGAAGGTTGGTGAACCTTGCTTGTGCAAAAGGACACCCAAGTGAAGTAATGGACATGAGTTTTGCCCTACAAGCCCTCTGCGCTGAATACATAGTGAAAAACAAAGATAAACTACCAGTAACAGTGATTGATGTACCCCAAGATATAGATGAAAAAGTAGCCCGATTAAAACTAGAAACTATGGGTCTCAAAACAGAGAAACTCACAAAACAACAAGAAGATTACTTAAAATCGTGGAAAATCGGAACCTAACCTAAAAAACACAAGCCTTTATTTTTCCATTTTTTCTTATTTTTTCGTTAAGTCTATGAAATTTTTTAAAATTATAGAATTTTGTTGTATTTTTGGAAGGTTTTTTGTGATGTTTTCTGCGTTTAAGCCGAGATCTTTTAGAAGTTGTTTGTATGTATTAAGGAGGGTTATGAACTCTTTATAATTGAACTCTGGGTGGAACTGTATCCCGTAACATGATGCGTTTGGGATCTCGAATGCTTGGATAAAATGATGGTTTTTGTGTTGGTGGGAAGATATAGTGGATACATCTTGGGTTTTTATTTGATTGTAATGAAAGGTATATGCGTTAAAATCTTCTTTATATCCGTTAAATATCAGATGAGGGGGGGATCCTATGGTTACTTTGGTGATGCCAATTTCTGGATCATCCAAGTATTTTACGCTACCCTTGCTATAACATTCTGCAAGTAGTTGGGCTCCGAAACATATTCCGAAGATTGGGGTACGTTTTTCTTTTTCGAGCTTTTGATTAGCTTTTATTTTTCTAGTGATAAACTCCTTTGTTTTGTTGAGCCAGCCAACGTTAGCAGTAACTTCTGTCATTCCTCCAGATAAAATTAGGGGTTTTGAAGGTAGTTTTTCTAGTTTTTGTCTATTTTCAACTATAGAGATTATGATAGTGTTGATGTTGAATTCTGCTAATCTTTTTACGATTAGGTGACCGTATCCATGTTGAGGGTCGATTTTACCGTCTGCTTCTAGGACTATTACGTCTGCATTTTGTAATCTTTTTTCTATCGTCATTTCTTTAGCCTCTCTCTGAATATCTGATGTATATCAATATTAATAAAGCCATTATTAATGTCCCAGTCCCGATTATAATCAGTTCGAGTATAGGGTTTATCTCGTAGGATGAGCTTAGAATGTCGAAAACAACTGCGAAAACTTCGATGATACCAACGATGGTGAATAATAGCGCTATTGTGTTTAAAGATTCGTCTCTTTGTTCTTTTTGTCGTTGATAAAGTTCGTTTAGTACTTCTTGGATTAGTTTTACCCTTTCTTGTAGTTTTTCAAGCATTTGGTCTGTGAGCCATCTTTCATGTAACTCTCTGAGAAGTATACGTTTTTCTGTGTCGAACGTGATTTTTACCCCTCTAAAATAGTCTAAAATGCTATCAATTGCGTTTTCAAAATTTCGGATTTCATCAATAGCGGTTTGAAGTTCTTTCATTTGCATATCTTTATGGTGCCTATTGAAGGTAGCAATGGCAAAATCAACTACGTCTGTTAGAACATCAAGGAATTGCCATTTAGCTTGGGCGATTTCTACCAGTCTTACGTAATCATAAACTGGTCTAGTTGTTTGTGAATAACCCTCTTCCTGACTAGATGTGAAGATTATAGAGTGGCCCCAACCGAAATATACGTATCGATTATCATAGATTGAAAGGTCTTTTACATCCATTTGTCTGGAAGGAGTGAGTAGAAATTTAAACGGTTCTCCTGGATTTTCTAATTCAAAAAGGGAGTCATCTTCGATGTGATAAAGTCTGTGAGTCCATGGTATGAAGTGTATTGACTTTTCTACTTCGTTGATATCTGGTAAAAAACCAAAATTATGATGGGGGATATTTAGTTTCCGAACAGCTTGAATATATTGTCGTGTTAATTGGAAACAAATATCTTCAAAATATTGTTTATATAAATTGTTTAAAGCTTCAGATATGTCTTCTAACTGTAAAATTGTTATTCTATCACTTGTTTCTAATTTTACTCGCACGCTACATGTTCCTACCCCACAGTCATGAAAGTAAAATCTTACATCGCTAAACTTAAGCGAATTTTCTGGAAAAAGTTCTGAAACTTTCTCTTTTATAGGAAAACAACTATCTTCCAATGTTTTGTCGACAAGTTGGGCTATGACGAATGAAATCTCTTTTCCAGGTGGAGAAAAAACGCCTTTTGAAAGTTTAAACTCTTCAGATTCTTCTATGCCCCATTCAACTTTTAGGTTTTGGTTTTTAATCTGTAGTGGTTCTTTATTTAACTCCTCGATTAGTTTGTTTTGAATTAAACTAGAGCCAGTAAAACCTATCTCATCATCATCTAAATAAATGAAAGTGTTAAATGGAGCGAATATATACTCGTTAATTTTTTCAAACTTTAAATCCGAAGACTTTTTCATCGTTTTGATTTCCATAACTCATACTTTGTTTTTATTAATTTTTAATTTTTTGAATTGGCTTGTAGAAGTATAAAAACCCTTTAAATCGTCATCATTAAACAACTTTTTTCATTCACTATATCTTTAAACGCAAAAAAATTGGTAAAAAAAGAGGAGTTTTCACCAATTACTCACAGAATAACAAGAAGAAGAATACCTAAAATCATGGAAAATCGGAACCAAAAAAAATTAAACTGGTTCCATATTTTTCTTTTTTTACATGGAAATAGTCAATAAAAAAAAAGGGGAGTTTAGCTTTTGTATTTTTTCACTAATACTATCATCAAAACTGCTATTCCTGTCCCTGCTAAAGCTAAAAACATCCACGGAAACTCTGAATCTTCTTCTTCCTGTGGACTTGTAACGATCACTAATACTGTATCGCTAGCCCAGTTACCTGCTGTATCGTTTATCGTACAATTATATGTGTAGGTACCAACTGAAAGTCCATCAACAATCACTGTTATATTGCCGGTATCCCAAGATCCACTATCCACCAAGATTTCGTTTCTATTCACTGTGTAATTTGAAGGGTTAGCATCTGAAGGGTGCCAAGTGATATTGTATCCTGTGGTAGCTTCCTCATAGGTTATATCAGCAGGATGATCAATAATTGGGGCACCAGAACCAGCTTCATCAGTCTTAATCAACCAAATATCCCATCCTCCAGCACCGGAAGAGTTGGTTCTCCCTGTGATTATGTATCCTAAGTCTGTGGTTTGTTTGACGCAATAACCCCAATCATTTTCTGTTCCTCCATAGGTTCTGTTCCATACTTCATCGCCATTTTCATCAGTCTTAATCAGCCAAACATCATAAGAATCAGCAACACCATAAGATTCTGTATTACCAACGATTATGTATCCTCCATCAGAAGTCTGTTTTATAGAATAACCTGAATCATCGTCTGTTCCTCCATAGGTTCTGTTCCATACTTCATCGCCATTTTCATCAGTCTTAATCAGCCAAACATCATAAACCTCGGGATTTCCATAAGATTTAGTTTGACCCGTTATTATGTATCCATCATCTGTTGTCTGCTCTACACATTTACCATATTCATAGGTTGCTCCACCAAAAGTTTTGTTCCACTCATGATCGCCTATTGAGTTTGTTTTAATTAACCAAATATCGTAATTATCTGGAGCTGGAGAAGTTACCGTGGTACCTGTAATTATGTATCCTCCATCAGCGGTTTTATGGACACAATCCCCTTGATCCCAGTCTATTCCTGATCCATAAGTTTTATTCCATAGATGGTCCCCATTTGAGTTTGTTTTAATCAGCCAAACATCACCATCTCCAGGACCATATGATGTTGTTGCACCTGTTATTATGTATCCTTCATCTGTGGTCTGCTCGACCCAATAACCCCATTCATTATCTGGTCCACCGTATGTTTTATTCCATAAAAGGGTTCCATTTTCATCTGTCTTGATTAAATAAATATCTGCTTCTCCAGCGCCAAAAGAGTATGTGTTCCCTACTGCTATGTATCCTCCGTCTTCTGTTTGGTCAACACAATAAGATGTTTCCCAGTTTGATCCCCCATATGTTTTGTTCCACAATAAGTTGCCATTTGCATCAGTCTTAATTAAGCAAATATCACGTAATTGAGCGCCAAAAGATTCGGTGTAGCCAGTGATTATATATCCTCCATCAGAAGTCTGTAAAACATGCCTACCAGTATCAAATCCTGTTTCTCCGTAAGTTTGGTTCCATAAAGCGGTTCTAATTGCCTTTGTTTTAATTACTTGTGTGGAGATTTGTGGAGTTTGTTGGGTAGATGTTGCTTTTGTAATAGTTGGTGGCACTGTTAGCACCACTGAAACTGTTAATAGTAGTAGTAAAACTTTTGATGCTATTTCTTGAGACCTTTTTTCATAGCTGAAAACTTTAAAAGATCTTCTAAAACTTCGCATAACTCAACACGCTCATTATAGAATTGTAAAGTTCTAAAGTTCTTGAGGAAAAAATGTATAAAAATTTTCGCTGCTATATCCGTTTATTTTTAGAAGATTTATTTGTACTTAAAGAAGACTCCTTCCCATTCTCCTTTTTCCTTATGTTTTTCATTTCTTTGTGTTATCTTACGGCTCAAAGATTTTCCAAATAGTGCTGATATGGTGATAGAAACGCCTATTGCAGTGAATATAGCTACATTTTTATTTGAAAGTATGTTTTTATCGTCGTTATCCCTTGTATCTTCAAGATTTTTAAATCTAGAATCTTTGATTAACCAGACATCGCTCCATCCAGCACCGAAGGAGTATGTGTATCCTACTATTATGTATCCTCCATCAGAAGTCTGTACAACAGAATTACCATTATCATTTCTTGTTCCTCCGTAGGTTTCGTTCCATACCCCACCACCATTTTCATCAGTCTTAATCAGCCAAACATCACTAACACCGAGATTTTTGTAAGATTCTGTAGAGCCTGTGATTATGTATCCTCCATCAGAAGTTTGCAAAACACACTGACCGTAATCTTGGTCTGTTCCTCCGTAGGTTTCGTTCCACACCTCATCACCTCTTTCATCAGTCTTAATCAGCCAAACATCACTAACACTAGGATTTCCGAAAGATTTTGTGTTGCCTGTGATTATGTATCCTCCATCAGAAGTCTGTATAACACACCGACCGTAATCTTGGTCTATTCCTCCGTATAGTTTGTTCCATAATTCGTCGCCGTTTTCATCTGTTTTAATTAGACAAAGGTCCATAGAATTAGTAGTGTAGGAGTATATGTTACCTGTGATTAAGTACCCTTCATCTAGGGTCTGCTCTACACAACGACCTGAATCTACGCTTTTTCCTCCGAAGGTTTGTTCCCAATCAAGGTTGCCATTTGCATTAGTTTTAATTAACCAAACATCAGTATCGCTTGGGTTCCAGAAAAATCCCTTGTCACCTGTGATTATGTATCCACCATCTGTTGTCTGCTTTACACACCGACCATAATCTATGCCTCCTCCGTCGTAGGTTTGATTCCACTCTTCATCACCATTTTCATCAGTCTTAATCAACCAAACATTACTAGAACCACCGTTACCGAAGGAGTATGTGTTGCCCGTTAATATGTATCCTCCCTCAGAAGTTTGCCTAACAAAATAACCTCTGTCATAGTTCGTACCACCGTAGGTTCTGTTCCACTCTTCATCACCATTTTCATCAGTCTTAATCAACCAAACATCGTATAGACCTGAACCAAAAGAGTATGTTTCACCTGCTATTATGTATCCTCCATCAGAAGTCTGTTCGACACAATAACCCTCATCCCAGCTTGTTCCTCCGAAGGTTTTATCCCACAAAAGCTCACTTTTTGAATCTGCTGTCTTCGAGGAAAAGCTTAGCTGAGTTGTTGTTGTAGTATTTGTATCTGACACTGCTAATACTATTGAAAAAGTTAAGAGCAAAACAAGAACTGGTAAAGTTACACGTTTAGAACTTTTCCCATAATTTAGAACCGCTCGTTTAATTTTAAACAACTGAAAACCTTCCCAAAACCCCTAAAACTTCTAAATATCATTATTAATCCATCATAAAATTGAAAATGCTCATAAAATTCTTGAGGAAAAAACGTATAAAAATTTTCGTAAACGAAGTTCAAAAATTCTTTTTAAGGTTTTTTCAAAATTTAAACCATCAATCTTATTCTTAAAATCCCGAACAATCATCAAAAAAAGGGGGGAGTGTTTAGGGTTTTTTTGCATATTGTGTAGAATATATGATCACTGTCGCTAGTCCTATCACTGCTAGTACAAAGAATAAACCACCCCATGGGAATCCTCCTTCTTCTTCTGTAACCGTCACCATAACTGTGTCGCTAGCAGATTGACCTACTGTATCGTTAACAGAACAAGTGTACAAGTAAACACCAAGTGATAGTCCGTCAACGGTCACAGAAATGTTTCCACCATCCCAAGGACCACTCTCTACAAGTGTTTCATTGCTTGCAATTGAATAGCTTGAAGGTTCAGCGTCTTCAGGATGCCAAATAATGTTGTTACCTGTAGAACCTTCCTCGTATGTTATGTCAGCAGGATGGTCAATAACTGGAAAACCGGAGGCCACTTTGAGTAACCAGACATCATTTGATCCACCAGTACCATAGGATGATGTATAGCCAACTATTACATAATCTCCATCAGAATTTTGAATGACACTATTACCCACCTCATAGGCTATTCCACCATAGGTTTGATTCCATTGCTGGTTTCCATTTTCATTAGTTTTAATTAACAAAACATTGGTAGGAATAGCATTACGAATAGACATTAGTGTAGGTAATGTTGAGTAGTATATTTGTCCTGTTATTATGAATCCTCCGTCAGAAGTTGGTTCAACCCAATAACCCAACTCACTGTATACTCCTCCATAGGTTTGATTCCACTCTTCACCACCTGCTGGATTCGTTTTAATCAACCAAATATCAGGAGTAACACCAGGATTAGCACCGTAAGACCATGTATAACCTGCTATTATATATCCGCCGTCAGAAGTCTGTTCCACACAATAACCCAAATCAACGTCTGTTCCTCCGTAGGTTTGATTCCACTCTTCACCGCCTGTTGAATTGGTTTTAATCAACCAAAAATCAGGAGAAACGCCAGGATTAGCACCGTAAGAGTATGTATAACCTGTTATTATGTATCCTCCATCCGAAGTTGGCGCAAAACAGTAACCATAGTCACCATGCCCTCCATCAAAGATTTCACTCCATTCAAGATCTCCTGTTGAATTAGTCTTAATCAGCCAAACATCAGCATTTCCATTTAATCCCATTCCTATAGTGCCTACTACTAAATATCCGTCGTCTGGAGTTTGCATAACACACCTACCATTATCACCTGTAAATTCTCCACTGAAAGTTTTGTTCCACTCATGATCACCATTAGAGTCTGTTTTAATCAGCCACAGATCATCGTTTAAAATTAAACCTGAACCAAAAGATCCAGTTATTATGTATCCCCCATCAGTAGTTTGAGCAACACTGTAACCATAATCACTGTAAACACCTCCGAAGGTGTTATTCCAAACTTCTTCGCCATTTTCATCTGTTTTAATCAACCAAACATCACTATTTCCATTATCACCAAACCACTTAGTCCCGATTATTGCATATCCTCCATCAGAAGTTTCTATCACACAATAACCCTTGTCATCAGTTGATCCTCCGAAGGTTTTATTCAATAAAACATCACCATTTGAATATGCTGTTTTTTCTGCAGATATTGACTGGATTGTTGTTTCTGAATTTGTTTGTGGAACTGTTAACACGATTGAAAACATTAAGAGCAAAGTTAAGGCTGCTAGCGTTACTTTTTGAGACCTTTTTCTACAGTTGACGCCATTAAAAGATCTTCTAAGACTTCTCATAACCATCACTCATATTTCATTAAATTTCAAAAATGTCCTGAAATGTGTTGTAAAAAAGGTATAAAAATTTTAAGTATTGTTTTAAAAGTAGAAAGTTGTTTTTTGACTATTTAAAAGGGAATGGGCTTCGATTAAGATTTTACTAACTATTTGCGGATCTAAAGAAAGAGGGAAAAACTCCTAATGTTTTAGCGTGTTTTTAAGCGCTGAATAGTAGTTGAAAAGTAGAACTTCGAATAGAAGGCATATTGCTGCTGGTATTGATGCTTCGTTTCCATATATCACTAGTGCAACTCCTGCTGTAAATCCGTTGTTTTTATATGAGGCAAATAATGCTCTAACCATTGATGTTTCGAATATAGTTTCGTTTTTTAGGCTTGCAAATAGAATGATGCTTCCGGAGAAGAAGGTTTTTAGAAAAGCTATAATAATGACAGGGTATAAGTAGAAAGAGAAGTTTTCAACGTTTAATCCTATAATGGCGTAAATAACGATGAAAAATCCTATGTTAATCGATTCTTTTGTCCTTTTAATGTGCAAAAACCGTGATACGATTATTGGGAGAATTATTAAAATTATTAGGGCTTCTAGGATTTCAAATAAGCCTGCAGTGCTTCCTGTAAGCAAAATCATTATTATAGGCATTAAGAGTAGAGAAGCCATATATATTCCAGCGTTTGATATTGCAGCTTCAACAGCATCAGCTTCAAGAAGTTTTGAAAAAGGCACGATCGCTACAGCTGGAGGAGCTGCAGCCATAATGTAAAAACCAAGCATCAAATCTCTGTCATCGATTAGAAGATAAGTGAAAAACACTATAAGTCCGCTTAAAAAAAGATAATTCAAAAGTAGATAAGGCATAATAACAGAGGGGCGGATCTTAGAAAATTTCAAGCCCATTAAAGAAAGTGTCATAACAACAGCTAATGCTGGTATAACAAAATCTTTCAAATCATCTGCTAATCCAGGAAGAAATATGCCAAATAAAAGTGCTAACGAAAACATGAAAGGGGAGTTTTGAAGAAGATTCACCATTATTACGACCAAAAGTATGTTTTCGTTATTTCACTTTTTTCGTTTTTTAAGTTATTTGGATCTTCGTAGTCTTTTTATTATTAGTTCTGATGCGTTTGACCAGGGGGGGATATAGTCTGAGAGGGGGGGTGAGTAACATGTGTCAATGTTTTCTAAGTCAGAAGCTGTAGCATTCTTTTGTAATGCTGTGGCTATTGTGTTGATTGTTTGGGCGACTCCTTCTCCTCCAACTATTTGTGCACCTATTATTTTGCTGTTCTTCTGATCTGCTAGGAGTTTTACTTTGGTTTTTGTTCCTCCTGGGTAGTAGTGAGCACGTGTTTCGCCTACGATCTTTTGTTTTACAGGATTTATTCCTGCTTTTTTCGCCATTGTTTCTGTTAATCCTACTGCGCCTATTTCTAGGTCGAAAATTTTTGTAACTGTGCTAATTAAAACACCAGGAAATGTTTTTGAACCGCCTATAGCGTTTATTCCCGCGATTTTACCTTGCCTTACAGCAGAACTTCCTAGGAAGGGGGTTACCCATTCTCCAGTAATTTGGTGTTTTACTTCAGCACAATCTCCACAAGCGTACATATTGGGGATTGGCATATCATTGTCTTTTGATTTGAGGATATTCATTTTTTCATCGACTCTTATCCCTTCCCCGATTTTTGCGAAACTTTTTGTAATTTCAACATTTGGCTTGACACCTACTGCTAAAATCGCAAAATCTGTGGTTATTTCTTCTCCGTTTACAGACACGCTTTCAACTTGTTTTTCCCCGTTTATTGCTTCAACCTTTTTGTTTATTAGGAGAGATATTTCTTCTTTTTTCAAGTGTGTTTCTACTTCTTTTGCCATGTCGGGGTCAAGCATTTGAGGTAAAATTTGGGATAACATTTCCACAACTGTTACCTTAATATCTTTGTTTGAAAGGGCAGAGGCAGCTTCAAGACCTACTAAACCTCCTCCAATGATAACGCCTTGGCTTTTTTTTCTTTTTTTAACGAATTCTTTTATTTTGTGCCAATCATCAATTGTTCTGGTTTGAAAGACATTTTCTTTGTCTATTCCTTCAATGGGGGGTTTAAAAGAGCGGGCTCCTGTGGCAAGAATTAAAGCATCAAAACCTAAAACCTCCTCATTTCCCCCTTCACTGGGAGCAATGGAAATGGTCTTGCTGTTTAAATCGATTTTTAAGACCTCAGTGTTTACTTTGTATTCTATCTTGTTCATCTTTAGAAATTGGGGTGTGTAGACGATTAAATCCTGGAAATCATCGATTATACCTTCGAGAACAAAAGGTAGGCCGCATCTAGAATAGCCGATATAGGGTTCTTTATCAATGATGGTTATCTCTGCTTTTCGATCATATTTTCGAGCGTAAGCAGCAGCTGTGCATCCTGCAGCACCAGCGCCGATAATAACAACGCGTTTACCCAAGAACAATCAACTCTCATCTTAAAAGATGATTAACAAACGTGGGATCCTGATGGAACATCTTGATCTGGGATCAGAAGGCGTACTGTTTCTCCATCTTTTGATTCTGCTGCTAAGACCATTCCTTCTGAGGTTATTCCTTTGATTTTTACTGGTTTCAGATTTGCTAAAACAACTACATGTTTTCCTACGAGTTCTTCTGTGGAGTACCATTTTCGCAGCCCTGCGACAAGGGTTCGGTCTTTTCCTTCTCCTAGGTCTACTGAGAACTTTATTAGTCGGTCAGTTCCTTTTACAGGTTCTGCTTTTTTAATTATGCCAATTCTTATATCTAACCGTTTAAACTCTTCAATGGTTACTATTTCTTCTTTTTCCATTTCTTTCACAACCTTCTTTTCTTTCTCTTCTCTTCTTATTTTTTCGAGATTTTCTTGAAGCTCTTTTTTTTCAACTTTGGTAAAGGGTAAGCTTGGGATTGAGATTTTTTGCTCTTCTTTTACTAAAAGTTCTCCTGCACTATCCCATGATTGTTGGTTTATGGTTCCCTCTAATCCAAGCATTTTCCAGATATTTTCACAAACTTTTGGCATTATTGGAGCGAAAAGAATTACTAGAGATCTTACAACTTGTGCGCATAGATTGAGAACGGTTCCAGCCTTTTCTCTGTCTTCGTTTATTAGATGCCAGGGCGCTTTTTCATTAAGGTATGCGTTAGCTACTCTAGCCAGGGCTAAAGCTTGGGAAGATGCTTCTTTAAACTTGAATTTTTCAAAGGCTTCTCCAACAATTTTAGGCGCTTCTTCGATCTTTTGAATAAGGGAATTGTCGACAGGATCTAAAGCTCCCCTTTTTGGTATAATTCCTTTAAAATAGTTTGAAAGAAAGGTTAAAGTTCTGTGTATGAAGTTACCTAAAACATCGTTTAAATCGCTATTAATACGGGTTTCCAGCTCATCCCAAGTAAAACTGTAATCTTTAACCTCCGGCCGTGTAGCAATCAATAAGTATCTCCAATAGTTCACAGGAAGAAGTTCTAAAGCTTCATCTATCCACACTCCAACACCCCGACTTTTAGAAAACTTGTCACCCTCAAAGAGGAGGAATTCCGTGCTTGGAACGTTATAAGGGATTACATAACCTGAACCATTGGCTAAAAGGAGAGCAGGAAAAACGACTAGGTGGAAAACTATGTTATCTTTGCCAATGAAAAAGAGAGTACGGGTTTTTTCATCAAACCAATAGTCTTTCCATTTTTCAATGTTATCACAAAATCTAGCCCATTTAATAGTTGTTGATATGTATCCAATTGGTGCATCGAACCAGACATAAATCACCTTCCCTTT
>Ga0209427_10004701_pt1 | contig 15747 bp, 11 predicted proteins | sample DeeMarSWOR136_30_FD_187465 | JGI IMG/M metagenome (GOLD analysis project Ga0209427, IMG submission 187465) | Marine sediment microbial communities from White Oak River estuary, North Carolina - WOR-1-36_30 (SPAdes) (version 2) | ecosystem: Environmental > Aquatic > Marine > Intertidal zone >...
CGAGGCGCGCGAGAGCATCTGGGAGAAGGTCCGCACGGGGGTGACCGACCCCGCGCGGGTGCGCCGCGACGACCCCGGCGAGCCCCTGCCGGACACCCTCCGCCGCCTGGCCGGGGCCGCTTCGCTAGGGCTCGAAGGCGCGGGGATATCGCTTCCGGATGCGGTCGAACTTGAATGGCTCTGCTCGTTCATGGACTCTTCCCTTTTCATCGACCCACACCAGCCCGAGGGTCGTCAGGAAACGCAGCCGCGTGGTCGTGTAGCTGATCAGCGCCTCCGTCATGCCGTTCTGCGCGCGGCGCAGGGCGTCCTCGGCCTCCAGCACGTCCCGGGCCGAGGCCTGCCCTTCCTTCTGTTGTAGGACAGCCAGCTTCCGCCGACGTTTGGCCAGCGTGACGCTTCGTTTTTGCAGGTCGTAGCTCCGGCGCGCCTGCGTCAGCGCGCGGTACGACCCGCGGATCTCCAGCCGGAGCTCGTCGAGGAACTCCTCGGTGGTCGGTAGCTCGACCTCTTCGATAACCTTTCTGGCAGCCTTGTCCTGTTCCGCTCTGGTACCGATGCCCTGGACCTCCAGCGGCTCCCGGACTGCTTCCAGCACTGTCAGTCGGTGACTCAATGCCTCGCCGGGATTCTGAAAAACGAGCTGGACGGTACGGTGAAAATCCTTGCTTGGCTGTCCGGCCTTCCTATGCTCAATAAAGATTTCGCCCGCATCTGGTTCGAGAATCCCGCTGAGCATCCGGGCGAGCGTTGTTTTCCCCGAACCGCTCTGACCCACCAGCGCCAGTGTCTCGCCGTGCTCCAGTACAAGACTTACGCCATCGACGGCTTTAAGCGTCTTGAATGACTTGCTGATGTCGGTCACCGACAGGGCGGGGATGATGCCCCCGCGATGACAGGCGACCAGTCGCCCTTCATGGTTCTCCAGGGCGGGTATTTGTTCGCGGCAGATTGGAATGGCCTGCGTGCAGCGAGGGTGGAACGGGCAACCGATAACCCGTCGGTCCATTCTGCCCTTTATTCCCTGCAGGTCTTTTACGGTGGTCATGTTGGGATACGAGCGGAGCAAAGCCCGGGTGTAGGGGTGGCGGGGCTGCGAGAGCATCAGGTTGGTAGGTCCCAGTTCAACGATGCGCCCACCGTAGAGGGTTGCCGTCCTAGAGGCAAGCTTGGCGGCGGTAGAGAGATTATGGGTTACCAGCAATGTCATGCGACCAGCAATCGCCCGTCGCAGGAACGCTATCATTTCCACCTGGGATTTAGCATCCAGCGAGGAGATGGGCTCATCGAGGATGAGCAGTTCGGGCTCATTGACCAGGGCCATGGCAATCAGCACGCGCTGTTGCTCGCCACCACTCAGCTCATGCGGGTAGTGCGAGAGTTTCTCCGGCTCAATGCCCACTTTTTCCAGTAAGCCGGCTGCCTTTTCTCTGGCTGGTGCTTTTTCTTGTTTTCCATGAGCAATCAGCGGCTCAGCTACTTGGTCCAGAATCCGGTGGGTGGGATTTAACCGGTTCTGCGAGCTCTGGAATGCCATCGCCACATGACTCCATCGGAGATTGCGCATCTCTTCCTCAGAGAGGGTCAGGATATTGGTATCACCGAGGTTGATTTGGCCAGCAGTATTTCCATTAAGGAGCCCCATGATGCTGAGCCCCAGCGTCGTTTTGCCGGCGCCCGATTCGCCGATGACAGCGAGACATTCATCGTCGGCCACTTCAAGGTTGATTCCCCGAAGAATCGACTCTCCGTCAAAGCTGACCTTTAAGTCCTCAATTTTGAGCACTGACTTCACCCCTGAGTCTCGGGTCCAACGCCGGTTCCAGCGCCGAGCCTATCAACGTAATGGCGACGATGGTTATCGAAAGGGCTACCCCGGCCGGTACAAGCCACCAGCGCCATGCATCGAGGAATATCCATTGGCGGGCATCGTTAATCATGCTCCCCCAGCTCACCACGTTGGGATTGCCAATGCCCAGAAAGGCCATACCGGCCTGGAGGAACACCGCACGCCGCACACAAAAAACGAAATCCGCCACCAGCAGGGGACCCATATCCGGTATGATATGACGGCGTATTATGTACCACGTGTTAGCCCCGAATCCCCGGGCGGCAGCAACATGGGGTTTCTCTTTCAGCGCCAGTGCCTGGGCTCTTAGAGTTCGTGCTCCGCCCTGCCAGCTCAGCAGTGAGAGGATGATGATTAACCCGCCGGTGGTGGGCAGCAAATTGCGTGCCAGGACAATCAGTGCGAGCACGGGCCCGATTATGAGAAGTCCTACCCATCCCAGGCTGCGTACCATATAAAACGCTATCCCGACTACAATAATGCCGATAAGGACTTCGATGGCAATGATGGCCCCACTGCCCAGGTTTGGGTCGACATATATGGAGAGCAGGATGAGGAGGAGTATCATCGGGATAATGATGAAGGCATCGACCAGCCGCATAACTATCCGGTCATAGACACCACCAATCAGGGCGGTCGAAGCACCGATTAAAGCCGCCAGCACGGTCGAAAGGGCTGCCACCAGCAGTCCCACCACGAGCGAGGTACGTGCCCCGTAAACGAGCTGGCTCCAGATATCCTGTCCGACATGGTTGGTTCCCAGCAGGTGTTCCCAGGACGGCGATTCAAAGGATTGGGCCGTTTGTGCCAACGGGTCATAAGGGGTAAGCAGGTCTGCGAAGATGGCCATCAGGACAACGACCAGGAGCAACGTCAGCCCGAGCCTGCCACCTTTGCTCTTAACCACTTCTTGTTTGGGGTCAATGTGCATAGCTCACCCTCGGGTCGACTCTGGCATAAAGCAGGTCGACGATAAAATTGGCTCCGAGCACGCAGAATGCCGATACCAGCAACAGTCCCTGGAGCACCGGGTAATCACGGAAGGTCAGGGCATCGTATGCCAGAAGCCCGATACCGGGATAGGAAAAAACGACCTCGATGAACAGTACGCCGGTGACCATAAGCCCCATCCAGATACCGGTTTGTGTCATTACCGGGAGCATCGAGTTCCTGCCGGCGTGCCTGTATTTTACCGTTCGTGGTTTAAGGCCCTTGGCGCGGGCCAGCAGAATATAGGGTTCTTTGAGAACGCCTATCATGGTGTTTCGGGTTAAGAGGTATCCTCCGGTGATGCGTGCCAGTACCAGTGTGGTGAGGGGCAGGATGAGGTGCTCACCAATATCGATAAGGCGGGCGAATCCAGAAAGGCCGGAATAGACGTCCTCGGCCCCGAAGAGGGGCAGGACTTTCAGGTTTACGGCAAACAGGAGAAGGAGCAATATCCCCAGGAAGAAATCAGGAAAGCCACTGAGGGTCACCATTCCGGAGAGTACTCCGCTATCGAACCGCCCGCCCCGGCGCCATCCAGACTCAATGCCCAGCATAATACCGATTGCCGTGGAGAGAAGCAGTGCCAGACCAGCGAGCAGTAACGTCCAGGGCAGGCGGCCAAAGATTACCTCGGTGACCGGGGCATTATAGGAGTAGGAATAACCCAGGTCGCCCCGGAAGAGTGCCAACCAGTACGAGGCAAACTGTTCGGCCAGCGACTGGTCAAGGGCAAAGCGCTCCGTCAGGTCTGCCTTGAGTTGCGGACTCATCTGTACCAGCGCCTCGTCGCCGTAGATGGCCATCAGCGGGTCACCGGGCATCATCCGGGGAAGAAAAAAGTTAAGCGTCAGGATGATGAGCAGCGCAATTAGATAGGTGAGCAAGTTCCCTTTAGTTAACATAAGTCAAATGTCGTTGTGGGTCGTATCTGGAGTCCACCCCTCCACCATTTTCGTCGTTCCTGGTTAGCGTTTCTACCTCTGAAAGATAACTACCGGTCTGGGCTTGATTTCATATATTTCTTAATTGTCTATTTCCCTAGGAGGGACATCTTGTTCAATGGAATTGGTATCCCCGAGGCAATCCCGCCATCCGTATAATACCAATCAATGGTGCCGTCATGCGCCCAGTATGAGTCCGGGTGATACAGCGTGATGGCCGGTACATCTTCGGCGTAGAGCGCCTCTGCCTGCTGGACTATCACCAGCCGGGCATCGGGATCCATCTCGTGGAGCTGCTCTTCAAGTAGCCGGGTCAGTTCTTCGTTGGCCGTGTACCGGGCGCTGTTGAAGCCGGAGCTGGTGATTACCCTCGGCAGGATAGATGGTTCGTACAGACCACCGTGACCGTACACCGAGAGGTCAAAATCCCAGGCCTCCACCTTTGCATCGAGGCTCTTGCCTTCCATCATGACGAGGTCGATTTTGATGCCGGCATCTTCAAGCGCATCTTTGAGGAACTGGCCTACCTCTTCGAAGCCGTACGAAGTCTGTGAAATCAGCTCAAGCTCCAGCACCTCTCCGTTCTTGGTGTAGAAGCCGTCATCGTTCAGTACATAGCCCAGTCCCTCAAGTAACTGACGTGCTTTTTGCAGGTTGTACTCGTACTGCTCGATATCAGGGTTATACCAGTAGTTGTCCGGCGCCAGCAGGCACGGACTTCCCGGGATTCCGTGGCCCCTCTGGGTAACATCCACTAGTTCCTGCCTGTCGATGGCATAGGCCAGCGCCTGACGAAACTCCTTTTGGTTCATGGGCTCTTTCTGGTGATTAATCGTTAGCTTGGCGCACCAGTTGTAGGATGACTTGAGGATTGTGAATCCCTGGGACTCGAGACTATCTATCATTTCCTCCTCAATGCCGGCGGCGTCCACCTCTCCCTGAGTCAATGCTGCGGTCACCATTTCCTCGCTTGTTTTCACGAAGACCAACCGGTCAACCTTTGGCTTGCCCTGATAGTAATCATCGAAGGCCTCGTAGAGATATGTACCCTGGGCTTTGTCGTAGTCGATGAGCTTGTAAGGGCCACTCCCGATAACGGCTTCGGGGCCATCAAAGGTCATTGGGTCCTCTACATCCTCCCATATGTGCTTTGGCAGGATTGCCATGGTGCCGGCGATTTCATAGAGGAAGGGTGCGTAAAGCGATTCCAGGTAAAGCTTGACCGTATGTTCATCGATTACCACGGCTTCCGTGATACCGCTGGGCCCGATGAGGGTTACAAAGGGGTCGGGGTGGCTTTTCACGTAGTCGACAGTAAAGGCTATATCCTCGGCAGTAACAGGCTCTCCATCGTGCCATTTGGCGTTCTCCTGAAGTTCAAAAGTGTAGGCATTGTCTGAATCATCATATGTCCATTCCTTTGCCAGCGCCGGAATGAAATCCCCGCTTTCATTTCTCCAGATAAGCGTATCAAAGACAAAGCTCATGCGGATATACCCCGGTCCCCTGGAGTAGCGAAGATAGGGAGAGGGGTAGCCCCAGTCACCAGTGGAATCGGCTATCGTGTAGGTCTCAATCTGCGGCTCGTTACCACAGCCCGGTAATATCAGCAAAATAATGGCCAGAATAACAGCCGTTGCTTTAGGCAATATGCTAATTATTCTCGACATGATAACTCTCTTTCTTCTAGCGATGTGTAATTAATGATAGGCCATCACCAGCAAGCTGATAGTATTCCTGGCCCGAGCAGGGCAGGCAGACGGGGTTGCCTTCTTTCATTCTGACGCGGGACTCCATGATATTTTCACCGCATAGCGAACACTTCACGCTGGTAAAAATCCGGGCGTAGGCAGGCACTTCTATATTTACCCGGCTGATGCTGAAGAGCTCCTCGTCAGGTATATCCAGCATATTAAAAGCAATTTCTATCCATAGGCGTCTCAGCTCCTGGTTGTCTTCATCGGTGCCCCGACGCTCCTGGACTACCTTTCTGAAGAGTTCGGCGGCCTCAGGGTACCTGTCCAGGGGACTGCTGCCGGCTTTGGCGGCTACCCGTATTGCCTCTCCTGTCCTGCGGGCGAGGGTAACGGCGGTCTTTCCGTAGTCCCGATAAATGAGAGCGTTGTTGCCGAAGGAGCAGCCGGTAACCATCTGAATACCATCGCTAAAACAGCTGTTAGTCTCCACAATGGCGACTACCTCCTCCATGCCTGTTGAGCTTACCCGCAGTTCTTTCACTGCTCTGGCAGCTGCCTTCACCCCTGTAGACAACCCCGGACAGTAATGGCCGTGCAGCATACCGTTCAGCAGTAATAGCTTGTGAAGGTCACCACCTGCAATGGCTGCCTCAATCTCCTGCCTGGGACTTTCTTTACTTATGGCGCACAAGGTCGTCTCCTTTCTAAAGGTTGTTGCAATTATAAGTATTTGCAATAGATTGCATTAAATATGCAAAAAAATATCTGCTCAATTGCTCTTGTTTCTACATTCCTCACAGAGTCCGTTCATTACCAGGTGCTTGAAGTTAACCCGAAAGCCATATCTGTCTGCAAGAGATTTCTCAACAAGTATGAAGAGGTCTTCTTCGCACTCTATAGTCATGCCACAACCAGTGCACACCAGATGGTGGTGGTGACCTTCCTCAGCATGGTGGTAGATAAAATGGTCGCCCAGTTCACTTTTATAAACGCACCCGGCCCCTTCCAGGAGTTCCAGGGTACGGTATATCGTTGACTTATGAACTCCGGGCATTCTCTCCTGGACAAGAGTGATAATTTCCTCGGCAGTGAGATGAACATCAGCATTGTGGATGGCCTCTACGATAAGCCTCCGTTGCGGGGTCAGTTTCAGTCCTTTATTCTTGAGCGTCGTAATGCAACTCATTGTCATTGCACCTGGTCGCAATTATAATCTGAAATGACATCCCTTGTCAACTGTGCTTGTGAAAATGGCTGGCAGAATTAGGAGCACTCAAAAAGGAGGAATAGCGGGTGTCATGAATTCCCTTTTAGGTGCACACCGTGTCCCATCATGGTAGCTGTCGTGCTTCAGAAGGGCCACATGGTCGCCATATTGAAAGGCTTGCTTGCCGGTAATTAGTTGTTGCTGAAAACCGTAGCGGTTGTCTCGGGCTGTGGATGAGCTGCTGGCCCTCTCCCATCAACTGCGTTCAGCACCAGATGCAGATAGTCTCTGAGTAATCGGGGCATCAGATAGTTTTGTCTTACCGATTCTCTGCCAGCCTCGCCTATCTTTCTTGCCAGTTTACGGTCCTGCAACAGGGTTACCATAGTCTGAGCACACGATGGTGTATCATCAACCAGGAATCCGGTCTCACCATTTCTTATCTGAAGTCTGATTCCGCCGCAGTTACCACCAATAACGGGAGTTCTCTTCCACATTGCTTCCGCCACGGTAAGACCAAAGCCCTCTCTGGTGGATTTCTGTATGATGACATCAGAGCCCGACTGAAAGGCATTTACTTCCAGGTCGCCGATAACGAACGGGTCAGAGAAGAGGTGTATATCCGGGTCGGACCCTGAGTATTGCTGAACGTCAGCAAGTACCTCACAGGCATCGGGGTCGTCACCGGCTGTCATCGCCCCGACCAGCGCCAGTTGCAGTCCGGTTATTTCTTTTCTGGCTATATGGTAAGCGTCAATTACCCCCCACGGGTCTTTCCATCGGTCGAAGCGTGATACCTGGCTGACAATGGGCCTGTCAGGGTCAAGTCCGAGCCTGGCCAGTACTTTTCGGGCCTGGCAAAAATCCAGCGGTCTGTGCTTGGGTATGAACGGGTCAATGGCAGGCGGGAACACAACTGTCCTGCACGAATTATTACCCGCTGGCAGGTACTCCGGCATACTGGCCACAAGCATTCTGTAATCACACATGTAGGGGTGCAGTATCTCACGGACAGTCTCATTAGGTCTGGTGGTATCGACGTGACATACCCATACACCGGGAGAGGAGTTCAGATAGCGAATCAGCGGTAGTACCTGAGCATCGTGGATAAGCCACAGGTCCGCGGCGAGCCCCATAGCCTTTGCAGTACACGCGGATTTTCTATTATGCTCCAGGTAGATTTCAATATCTTCAGGACTCAGGTTCCTGCCGTCACCCTGGAGGCAGTGATGCAAGGTCTTGCTCACCCGAAAGAAGTCTGCATCTGGTTCGATAACATACCACTCGGCATCAATCCCGACGTTGCACATAAGGGGCACTAGTGATTGTAATATCTCGGCCACGCCCCCGCCAGCAGGGGTGGCATTAACATGTACGATACGGCATCCCCTCAGCCTTTCGGCAGTCTGAGTTATCTCTGATAACAGACTATCAGAGATAACACCGGTGTAATAAGCAAGTTCTGTTTCTTTAGTTGGAACTCGTAGCAAGTGCAGGCCTCCTTCTGGTGCTCTCCTGAGTCCTTAGTACTAGCTACCATTACCTGCCATTCGTTATAACCATTGCTCACTACTTAACACAATTGTAGTATTGAGCGACAGGCCTCGATATCCCGCAAAGGTACTTCAAGTAGTAGTACTTTCGTGTTGATGTTTTAAAGAGCTACGTACGACGATTACTATATTCTTTCCCGGAATTACATTCACAGTTGTTATTAATCATGTAATATAAATGCTACTATCTTATACATGAATAAATTATCATGATTATTCTATCCTGTCAAGAGGATTTTTTTAATAAATGGCATGAGCTGTCTACTCTCCAGACGCTCAAATACCTCTATAGGCTCAACTATACTTATTAAATGTTAGAAAGGGGTTAAAGGAGTGGAGGAGTTTGATTAGAGATAAATGGGGTTAGTTGAGCAACAGCATACGGTTCTGGAATGCGGCGTGGATTTGTTCCAGTTCACCAGGAGAGGGTGGAAGCTTTCCGGGTTGTGATTAGCCCGGAGATGCTAGCAGTGTGGATTATTTTCGTCTCCGCTTATCCAGCTTGTACCAGGGATGGAAGCTGACAATGCATTGAGAGCAAATGTTTTTGTCTACAGCTCCCTTAACGGTCATCTGTATCGCCATTAACTGGTCAGCAAGCCGACTGGGAAGGAGAAAGTGCTCTTTCACATATTTCTTGCCTTTCTCTCCTATGGCTGTCGCAGCTTGTGGGTTCTCCAGTAAATAGAGAATTTTCTTTGCAGTTCTACGTGGAGTCTGGTAAAAGTAACCGGTATCGCCATCCCTTATCTGGAGGGGAATGGCGCCAACATCGGCGCCTATTACCGGTTTACTCTTCCACAATCCTTCGGTAATCACCAGGCCGAAGCCCTCTTTGGTCGACGGTTGCATTATTACGCGTGCTGCCCGCTGGATGGCGTTCACCTCTCTAAAGTTTTCCAGTCGGTCTGCTTGCGAAAGATTGAGCACGTGGATGTCTTCGTCTTTTTTTGTGGCTTCATATATGTCGTTCAGGATCCTCTCCCCCTCAGGGTCATCGGAAGCTAAAGCTCCAGCTAATATTAACTGGCACCTTTTTTCTGCCCTGGCGAGACGGAAGGCAGCTATGGTCCTGTCTATTCCTTTCCAGGGGTCAAATCTTCCGATGTGGGCGATTATAGGGATGACAGGGTCTATCTGGTATCTGGCAAGAACTTCGTCAATCTTCTGTTGTGGCAGCTCCCGGTTTTTTTCAGAGAGCGGGTCAATGAAGGGCGGAATGATGAACTTTGGCAGGGGCCACTGCGAGACGATATAGTGTGCCGATGTGAATATGGCAGCATCATAGACATCAGTCCAGCCTGTGACAAAATCCCAGAGGCCAGGGTTATTTTCCAGAGTCTCCTCTTCAATATCAATATGACATCTCCAGAGCCATTTTTGCTCCGCTCGTTTAAGCCAATGGGCCAGGCCCAAAGGTTGCGGGTCATGCACCAGCACTACCTCGGGTTCATAATCGATAATATTGGCCTCACTGCATCTGGCGAGGTTGTCTGTATAGGTCTTCACCATCTCCCTGGTGAAGTCTCCCTCCATGCCCTGCAGCAGATTATGCAGGCTTTTCGTACACTCAAAGTATTCCTTATTACCCTGGATAATCTTCCATTCGGCCTCGATGCCGAGCGCGTTCATCATGGGGATAGAGCTATAAAGCATCTCGGCGACTCCCCCACCCTGTGCGGTGGAATTTAGCTCCAGCAGCTTCAGGCCCTGCAACTGCTTGGCTGCTCTGAGGAGCCTTTCCATTTCTTCCTCACCCACAATGGCAGTATAGGCTTCTATCGGCGGTACTGACATGGGGCAGAAATTCTTTCTCTTGCTGTATACAGTCCCATCAGCCAAAGGCATAATGTTTTCCGATTCTACCATTTCAAGCTCCTTGCTTGGAGGATGTGTATCTCTTTACCTTTTTACACTCGGCATATGCGCCGGGCTGCTGCACTATTTGCTAGCATTATAACAGCCATTACCTGTGTGCTCAATGATGGCTATTCCTCCTACAACGAAAGCTGCTGCGCGTCATCAATTAGTAACTTGGCGGTGAGTAGACCGATTAATATCAATGTGTGGTACAATGGGGGCTGTATTCTCTGTGATATTCTGTCTTATGGATTATTATTATCCAGACGAATACAATGGAAATTGATTGTAGCTATAGCGAATTATGCATACCTACGATGTGGCGATGGGGGTAGGCTGCCATGTCAAGGTTGATACTTGTTTCTAACCGACTACCTGTCAGTGTGGTTAAAGGTAGGAGAGGACTGCGTTTTGAGCGCAGTGTTGGCGGACTGGCCACGGGCTTGGGTCCGCTCAGTAAATCCTATAACAGTACCTGGATAGGATGGCCGGGTATTGACCTGGAGACGATGGGTAGTGAGGCGGATAATGCTGTCGCAAAGTTACGCGCTGATGGATATTATCCCGTTTCCTTATCAGAGCAGGATATTGAAGGTTACTACCACCAATTCTCCAATGACACGATATGGCCTCTTTTTCACTACTTCCCCATGTATGCAGTGCACGATGTAGATTCCTGGCGAGCTTACACGCGGGTCAACGAAGTTTTTGCTGACGCGGTTACTAAGGTTGCCAAAGACGGTGATATCATCTGGATACACGATTACCACCTCATGTTGCTTCCGAGACTAGTCAGGAGGAAGCTGGAAAACGCAGCGATAGGTTTTTTCCTTCACATCCCTTTCCCATCTTTTGAGGTTTTTCGCCTGCTCCCCTGGCGGAACGAAATCCTGCAGGGAATCCTGGGAGCTGACCTTGTGGGCTTTCATACGTATGATTATGCAGGACATTTTCTTGATAGCGTACGCAATTTATTAGGCTATGATTCGACCATGGGGCAGATTACTGCTGACGACCGTGTGGTGAAGGTTGATATCTTCCCGATGGGAATAGACTACCAGCGCTATTCTAGCGCTGCCCGGAATCGGCGGGTGAAGGCACAAGTACGGACGTTCCGCAAGACCGTGGGACGCCGTAAGGTTATCCTGTCGATAGACCGTCTTGACTATACCAAGGGTATTCTCGAGCGTCTGGCGGCCTATGACCTTTTCCTGTCGAAGCACCCGGGACAGAGGGAGAAGCTGGTGCTTGTTCTGGTGGTAGTACCTTCTCGAACTGAGGTCGGGCATTATGCCCTGCTTAAACGGGAGATAGACGAGTTTGTTGGCGCAATCAACGGTAAGTACGGTACCATTGGCTGGACGCCCATATGGTACCTGTACCGTTCCTTGCCTTTTTACTCCCTTGTAGCCATGTACAGTATGGCTGATATTGCGCTGGTTACGCCTGTCAGAGATGGGATGAATCTGATAGCGAAGGAATATATAGCAGCTAGGTCGGATGGCAAGGGAGTCTTAATCCTCAGTGAGACTGCCGGAGCGGCTAGAGAGCTTGGGGAAGCTATCATAGTAAACGTTAACAATCAGGGAGAGATGGTACAAGCATTGGAAAGAGCCCTGGTAATGACGGAGGCGGAGCAGATAGAAAGCAACACGATGATGCAAAAACGCTTAATGCGCTATAACGTGAAGCGATGGGCAGATGAATTCATAGAAAGGTTGCTCCAGACCAAGAAATTCCAGGAAGAGATGGAAATGAGAGTACTGACTCCTGAGGCACAGAAGGAGCTGGTCAGTGATTATCTGAGGAGTGACCGAAGGTTGGTAATGCTTGACTACGATGGTACGCTTGTACCCTTTTCTGGAAGGCCGGCAAAAGCAAAACCGAGCGACGAGGTTATAGCGTTGTTGCATGACCTCGCCGAGAACCCTAAAAATGAAGTGGTGCTTATTAGTGGACGTGAGAGAGAGACCATAGATGATTGGTTTCACGACTTAAATATTGGTCTGGTGGCTGAACATGGCGTGTGGATTAAAGACAAGCACGGGGAATGGACACAATTAGCAGCACTGACAAATGACTGGAAGGATGAGGTCCGTCCCATTCTTGAGCTCTGTGTAGACAGGACGCCTGGTTCGTTGGTCGAGGAGAAAGAATTTTCCCTGGCCTGGCACTATCGGAGGTGCTGGCCTGCCCTCGGTGAAGTGCGGGCCAGAGAACTGGTGAACGACCTCTTACACCTCACAACCAATCTCAACCTTCAGGTGCTGGAGGGTAGCAAAGTGGTTGAAATAAAGAATGCCGGTGTGAACAAGGGGCAGGCGGCCTCACGATGGGCATCTCAAGAAGAGTGGGACTTCATACTGGCACTGGGTGATGACCTGACTGACGAGGACGTTTTTCAGGCCCTCCCGGCACACACGTGGTCCATCAAGGTGGGTTTTGGGGCGTCTGGAGCCAGGTTTAATCTCGGCTTTCCGACCAATGTAAGGTCTTTGCTGAAGGAGATGAACGGGCTCTAGGATTTCCCTGTTAATGCCTCAAAGCAAAGTGGAGAGTCTTTATTTCTTCCGCAAGAGCTACTCTTGATTACGCTGCCTGTAGGCCTCAACATACCGCCTGGCAAACCTGTCACGACCAAGCAGAAGGTCAGCTGCCAGGATTACCGGACGGGATTTGGCCGCATCCGTTATCAGACAGGTCACGCCGGCGCCGATGGCCATGACTATGAAGGCATTATTCAATGTGTCACGGTCAGGAAGGCCAAATGATACGTTGCTCGCTCCCAGTGCCTGGTTAACTCCCAGTTCTGACTTTACCCGGCTGATGGCCCGGATGACCTGCGGCCCGGCGCCCGTATCTGCCCCGATGGCAAAGGCGAGGCAATCGATAATAATATCTTCGCGGGGGATACCCAGCGCTCCGGCCTGTGTCACTATTCGGTGGGCTATCGATACCCGGCGTTCACTGTCCTTTGGAGGGCCTTCGTCGTCTTGCGCCAGGCCGATGACGGTCGCCCCGTATTCCTTAACTAACGGCAGTATTTTCTCCAGCGATTCTCTCTCCCCGCTGACCGAGTTGATGAGCGGTTTGCCTTTGTAGACCTTTAAGGCTGCCTCCAGCGCCGCCGGATTGTCACTATCGAGACAGAGAGGTGCGTCGACTGTACCCATTAAGACCTGTACGGCTTCGGGGAGCAGGGTAGCTTCATCCACGCCGAAGGTGCTGACGTTAACGTCAATAACATCCGCCCCGGCCTGTACCTGCGCCAGGGCCATGTTACGAACGACGTCCCAGTTGCCTTCCTTCAGTGCCTTGGCCAGCCTCTTGTTTCCCGAGGGATTGATACGCTCGCCGATGAGCACGGTCGGCCGGTCATCCCCGATAATGACTTCATTCGTGGTGCCTGTTACTCTGGTTTCCATCGGTTAGTTTACCTTTATTATTTATATACGCCGTATTCCTTAGCGGCTTCCATCATGGCGCGCAGGTTATCCGGGGGTGCGCTGGTGACTGATGAGCCCGCTGATAGTATGTAGCCGCCACCTGGGGCACAGATTTCAATCAGGTTGCGGCAGTATTCCTTGACCTCCTGGGCGGTGCCGGTAGATATCAGTGAGGCGGGCGCGTTTCCGGCAATGCAGCACTTGTCCCCGAGGACTTTTTTGGCGGTGGCCATATCCGTCTGGTCGAACCGCCAGGCGACCGCCCCCTTAGGGAACTCGTTGACCGTCTCCAGACGTGTCATGTAGCTCCCTTCGGCAAACAGTGAGGGTATAATGCCTTGGTCAACCAGGGCGAGACAGACTTTTCTCAGCGATGGCCAGTAGAAGGTCTCGAACTGCTTGGCCGACATGTAACCATCGGCACCTTTATGCAGCGGGAAGCCGATGGTGGTTCTCCTGAGGTCTTTCGCCCTTGAGAGCAACGAATCAATGGTCAGCTCCGTAATGACGTCAATGGCTTCAAGGAGCTTCTCCGGTTGACGGTACATGTCCATAATAATACCCCGGGTACCCCTCAGTGTGTCTCCGATGGTATCGAAGGGTGCCTTGGCCAGACCGGCCCCCCGGGGGGAGGGTATCCCCGCTTCCTGTGCCTCGCGGGTGCACTCCTCGACGACCGCCATCCATTTCGGGAACTCCTTACCGACGTCTATCAGTGCCTGGAGTGTTGCCTGGACATCAGGTCTCGCGAAGGGCATGAAGTAGGCGCTTGGTAGTTCGATAATGTCGGTGAAAGACTGAAGGTGCCGGAAGGACTCGAATATGCCGAATATACGGGGCATATAGGTCCTCATCCAGAAATCAGATGGGTTCCTGATAAGGGCATCGTACTCGTCGGCCATCATATACTCGCCCTCAACAAACTGGTGCCCTTTGGCATCATCAGGAAGGCCGTGGCCCGGCCAGATGTAGAGTTTGTAGTCAATGAGGTCGTATATCGTTCCCGGCATGACCGCGCCGGGGCCGGTATAGGTGTCCATCTCAAACTCATTGACGAACTTCTTCCACGCCCGGTGGAGCTTGTCGTAGTCATACATGACCGTCTTAAGGTCGGTTCCAGCCCAGTACGCCGGTAAAACGCCGAAAGGCAGTTGCACCGGCACACGGTCGGGCTCTTTCATCAGATAGACGTCGGCCAGCCTCTGAAGCCTGCTGTAATAGGCTTTCTCAGCTTCCGGACTGGAAAAGTTGATGTCGGCCGGCTCAAGCGACCGTCTGAACCTTTCCTCTCTTTTTTCTTCAGGGGTCAGCTCTGCCCATTCTTTCGCTCTTTCCATGTTTCAATGCCTCTGTCCCGTTTTACCCTGGAAAATTATTACCTGTATACGCCGTACTCCTTGGCGGCATCCATCACGGCACGCAGGTTCTCGGCGTTCGTCTCCGTGGCACTCGCCCCTCCGGTCAGTATATAGCCTCCACCCGGGGCGCAGATTTCAATCAGTTTGCGACAGTACTCCTTAACGTCCTGCGCTGTTCCGGTGCACATCAGTGATGTGGGTATGTTACCCATAATGCAGGCGTTATCACCGATAACCTTCTTGGCGGTGGCCATATCTGTCTGGTCGAAGTGCCATATAGCCCAGCCCCTGGGCAGGTCCTTGATAACTTCAAGGCGTGTGAGGTATTTGCCCTCGGCGAATAATGATACCATGATTCCCTCATTAATCAGGGCCATGATTACCTTCCTAAGTGTCGGCCAGTAGAAGGTCTCAAACTGCTTGGGAGACATGAAGGTATCGTCGCCTTTATGGAGGGCAAACCAGGCGGTGATACCACCGGAGGCATTCACTCCCTCAATCGCCCGTTCGATATTTATGTCTGCGATGAAGTCCATTGCCTCCAGAAGTTTTTCCGGCTGCCGGTACATGTCCATGATGATACCCTGTGTCCCTCGCAGGGCGTCTCCGATGGTATCGAAGGGCGCCGCCGCCGCACCACCCTGTATGGACGGAAGCCCTATGGCAAGTGCCTCCCGGTCGCAGGCACTGACAGCCTCCCGCCATTTCGACATCTCTTTGCCGGCATCAATCAGTGCTTGGAATGTGGCCTGAACCTCCGGCCTCATGAAGGTCGGCACCATGTTCATCGGCCTCCCCAGCATGGATGAAAAGGGGGCAAACTTCTTGAGGGGCTCCAGTGCTCCC
>Ga0209427_10004704_pt1 | contig 15735 bp, 9 predicted proteins | sample DeeMarSWOR136_30_FD_187465 | JGI IMG/M metagenome (GOLD analysis project Ga0209427, IMG submission 187465) | Marine sediment microbial communities from White Oak River estuary, North Carolina - WOR-1-36_30 (SPAdes) (version 2) | ecosystem: Environmental > Aquatic > Marine > Intertidal zone >...
CTCATCTGTCCAGTGCAAAGCCATGATCTCCAGGTCGGCTCGATTGACCTGGCCGTCGCCGTTGATGTCTCCGGCAACAATCGTCTCACAGACCGGCTCGCCAAAATATGACTTACTGGCTTTGGGCGTACCGCCGTAGGCACCCATGTTGACAAAACCGCCATTCGGGAAGGACTCCCAGCCGATTGGACTCATCGGATCTCCTGCGTCGATGCACGGGCTGGTCACATCATCCTGAACCCAGGTTTGGCTATAGGGGTCCCATCGACCTGCTTTAGATTTCAAGCGGTAGTCCCCATCCACCCAGAAATCATCCAAGGGATCGCGAGTGCCGTTCTCATCCATGTAGCCGAGACGGGCAAAAAGCGGGTCGGCGTTGATGTTGCCCATGCCCCAATCGAGGGCGCAGCCACCTTCCACACTGACGCCGGTCTGGCCCCCAGCTACGTCGCTGTAGGCAATAGTCAATGTTGATGCAGGGTCCTCCACCGAAATCTCGCTTCCCTTAGCCGATGTGTTTCCCCAGATGATGCTATTCGTGACCATTGCAGAGGCATTACGGCAGAGTACTCCGCCGCCACCGCACTCGCTTCCCGCCGAGTTGCCCCAGATGGTGCAGTTGCTGATTGTGATGAAGGCGCCTGAGTGCGAGGAGCACACCCCTCCACCACCCCGTGCCGCCGTGTTCCGCGCAATTACGCAATTGGTCAAAGTTGCAGAGCCATGGCCGGCATAGACCCCGCCGCCAAAATAGTATCCCCCGGTGTTGTTCAGTATTGCGCAGCGAGTCAGGGTGAGGGATCCATACCAGCACGCCACCCCGCCGCCGGCATCCGCTGACGAGTTCCCACTGACGACGCAGTCGGTCATGGTCAGGGACGACTTTTGCGAAGAGTCCTGCCCACCACAGTACACTCCGCCGCCCTGGTTTACCGACGAGTTGCCTGTGATAGTGCAGTCGATTAGGGTCGCTAACGAGTCTTTCCAGCACATTACCCCGCCTACCCCTTCTTCTGCCGAGTTCCCCGCAACTATGCAATCGATTAGGGTCACGAAGGACCCGGAGTAGGCTCCCACTCCAGCGCCATATTTCGCTCTGTTCTGCACTATGGCACAATTCCTCACGGTCCCGGAAGAAGCATCAAACAAGATGCCTCCACCACCCCAGGTGTTCTCAGAAGGGAACCAGGAACCTCTTCTACCGCCGGTGATGGTGAAACCGTCAAGAACGGACACGAGAGTCTCGTTGTTCTCGAAGATCACGACACTGCCACGATTGGTATCAGCCGGTGTACCCATACGGATGGTGGTCTCATCGCGCCCAGCTTCTGATCGGACTGTAATGGCCTTGCCTCGAAACGTGATCGGCTCGGTTATAACGTACTCGCCAGGGGCTACCAGTACCGTGTCACCTCTGTTCGCCGCATCGATCCCGGCCTGTAGAGTGCCAAAATCATAACCTGCCCCATCACCCACGGTAAATGTATGAGCTTGGGCGAATCCAGCCACTGTCAGGATAAATATCGATATTGCCAGAACCGTTCTTGAATTTCGCCTGTTAGCCATTCTACATTTTCCTTTCTGTCCATCTGGACTTAACATGCTAACACCCTTTCTTCCTCGCTGAGGCCTACGTCCAAGATGCAAACGTCATTGAGAAACTTGGAGAAGAAGTAACTACATAATTTACTCTTTAACACTATGACATAGCTGGCCTGTATCGCTGAATAACTTGTTGAACCATTCCTGACACCTACTCAACCTCAGGTGGAGGCGGCACACAAGGGGGAAGCACTGGTAAGCGCGTGCATGGGACTGGTGGGATAGGTCCACAAAATGCAGGCTCCTGACCCTCATCCGGGAATCCATCCCCATCAACATCCTGCTCAGGGAAATAAAGTGCGATAGTGCCTTCATTTGCCTCGGTATTGCCGTCATCAGTGTATGTCGACGTTCCCTGAAAGACCGCGATGTACACCATTTCAGGATTCGGCTGACCCTCGACTTTCTTCGTTCCGTAGCATATTGCAGTAAAAGCCCAGGTATTGGGTCCGGTTCTGACCATATTCCCCAGAATATCGGTCATATCATCAACTTCCGACAGCGGCGGATCTGTGGCTCCCATGTTCGGATATCCGTTGTCCGTCCGGTATATGTAGGTTGCTGTGTTGCCCGCCGGGTCTGTGGGGATTATGGTCTTTGTGAAAGTGTATACCAAGGGCGGATCATGAATGCCAGTATAGACGCCGCTGGGCACACAAAGGGGCGCTGGCTCGATATCAGCCATGACACTCCAACCCATGGTGACGAGCAGCACGGCCGCAAGTCCGATGACGGCCACTAAAACTCGATTTCTCTTGTTTTTAAGCTTCATGATAGTTCTTCCTTTCTTGTCTAAGACAATTGGGAAACAGGTTAATCTTCGCTTTGAACTATAGAACGTTACTGAAAATTCAGCGATACAGGCCTTAAGTCGAATTGGTCAGTGTTAGCACGGTGTAAGCTCAATTCTTTGTAACTGCCAATCCACGAGCTAGCTCTATATCTAAACTCAGGAAAAATTCCGAATACTGCGCAAATTCCATAATTTTTTTAAATTTTCTATGCTGAGATGGTCGTAATCACTTGACAAAACACGGATCGGTGGCTCTTAAATTGATATGATGAGGACTGGCCTGACTCTGTTGCACGGAGGATGCTGCCGATATGGTTACCGTAGATTCGGAATAGGCTCGCCCAAAGAGAATTTGGCATAGTACTTGGTTCTTGAGAGTTTTATCCTTACGATCTATAATTGATACCAACTCTCCACGAAATAAGCTGTTGTGAACCTTTGGGTCAATTTCAGGTGTCCTGAATTACTTGCTTGGCGTGGGGAGGGGCAAAGGCCCAACTCAGGAGGAAGCCCGTTATGCAGTATCATGGCAACACAGATATGGGCGGGGCAGGGGAGGTGTTCTTGACGACCCACTGGTCTCTTATCGAGAATATCTATGGGAACGACGAAGAGAGGAATCAAGCCCTAATCGGCTTGTTGCTGACCAAATACTGGAAGCCCGTCTACTGCTATCTTCGCCGCAAAGGATACGACAACGAGCAGGCCAAGGATCTGACTCAGGGTTTTTTTCAGGAAGTCGTTCTGGGCCGAGAGTTGATTCAAAAAGCCGACCAATCTCGGGGACGTTTCAGGTCATTTTTGCTAATGGCCTTGAATCGATACCTCATCAATGTCAAGCACGAAGAAACCGCCCAGAAACGCATACCCAAACACAGACTCATTCCACTGAACGAGATTGATCCTCCTGAGTTACCGTCAGAGATCACCGAATCTACGCCCGAAGACACATTCAATTATGCTTGGTTATCGGCATTGTTGGAACAGATTATGACAGAAGTGGAGGCGAAATGTCGTGAGCAGGGCTTGGCGATTCACTGGCGGTCCTTTTACGATAGAATTATTCAGCCTATTACGGAAAATACTGATCCTCCAACACTATCCGATATTTGTGATAAATACGGCATTGAGGATCAGAGAAAGGCGTCGAATATGGTTATCACTGTGAAGAGACGTTTTCAAGCGGCTCTAAAGCGTCACGTTCGTAATTCTGTGATTTCGAGTGAAGAGGTATCTGATGAATTGTCAGACTTAATGCGTTTTTTTCCAAGAGATGCGCAGGATTTCAAATAATTCTTGTATTTATAGTAATAGAGAAGAAGTAACTTTCTCGTTAGGGCATTGGATTCATGTTTTCGCTCCTGCAAGAAATAGTGTTCAAGAAAGACATAGAGTGGTGTTCACAGCATGACGTGACTATAGGATTATGAGTAAGAAACCGATATTTGGCCTAAAGCCCGGGCAGCTAAATCGTCTTCTGTCTGTCGGCGTCGAAGAAACAACGGCCAAAAACACAACAGTAGAAGAACTAAGTGGCCATATTGGCCAGTACAGAATACTGAATGTTCTTGGTGAAGGCGGCATGGGCGTTGTCTACCTCGCCGAGCAACAGCGCCCAGTTAGACGTCAGGTCGCGATTAAGATAATCAAGCCCGGTATGGACTCCAAACAGATCATTGCCCGCTTCGAGGCCGAACAACAGGCCCTTGCCCTCTTAGATCATCCCAATATCGCTCATGTTTTTGAAGCTGGAACGTCGGAGGACAGCCATCCTTACTTTGTGATGGAGTATGTTAAGGGTATGCCCATCACCGAACACTGTGACCACCACAAGCTCACTATCGAGGATCGGCTCAATCTCATTCTTGAGGTCTGCCACGCTGTCCATCATGCCCATCAAAAAGGTATTATTCACCGGGATATTAAGCCGTCCAACATCCTGGTCTCAATCCATGATGATCAGGCGGTGCCCAAGGTGATCGACTTTGGACTGGCTAAGGCAGTCAGCGGGTCGTTGACCGAACGGACGTTATTCACTGAGCAGGGCCAGTTGTTCGGCACGCCCGAATACATGAGCCCCGAGCAGGTAGATTTGGCTACGCAAGACATCGACACCCGGTCCGACATCTATTCATTAGGAGTTCTGCTATATGTGCTACTCACCGGTGTTCTACCGTTCGATTCCAAGACATTTCGTGAAGCCGGGTTCGATGAAATCCGTAGGACGATACGCGAAACCGACCCCAAGACACCGAGCACCAGGCTCTCAAATCTGGGTGAAGAGGCCAAGAATGTCGCCGAGAAGCGCCGGACTGAAGTTGGAGCACTGGCCAGATGCCTGCACAAGGAACTCGAATGGATTCCCCTTAAAGCAATGCGAAAGGAGCGTGCAGAACGCTATCGATCGGTCTCTGAACTTGCGGATGATATCGAGAACTATTTGACGGGTGCTCCACTGATAGCCGGGCCATCGGGTACCCTCTATCGGCTCAAGAAGTTCACGCGCCGGAATCGAGCACTGGTGACCGGCATTACCGCAGTTCTGGCTGTGCTTGTTGTAGGAGTCATCGTATCTACGCTCTTCGCTATTGGCCAAGCGCGGGCCCGTGCAGAGGCGGATGCTGTGGCAGACTTCCTCCAGAATAACGTTCTTCGTTCGCTTAACCTGTGGGACGTCAAGGGTGAAGAGATTACGGTCCGATCTATTCTGGATGCTGCGTCGCAGGGCTTGGGGGGAGAACTCACGACCGAGCCACTGGTTGAAGCATCGATCCGATGGACACTGGCAAAGTCATACACGTGGCTTGGCCTATATGAGCCAGCGGAGTTGCACGCTAAGCGTGCCTTAGAGATACGCCAAGCTCAACTCGGCGCCCAAGACATAGCCACCCTCGAATCGTTTTTCGAACTCGGCTGGGTGCACTTCTATCAAAGCCGCTACAAGGAGTCAGCGCCGCTATTGACCCAGGCGCTGGAAGGTATGGACCTTATGCTGAAGGAGGAGCATGGGAACAGGCTGTATTGTATGGCTACGCTTAGCTGCGTGTACATCATGCAGGGTCGCTTGTCTGAGGCCGAGCAGCTGCTCGATGGGGGACTGGCGACCATACACCGAGTGTGGGGCGAAGAGAATGAGCACTCGCCAACTTTCCTATTAGGCCTGGCATGGGTCTACTACATGCAGGCCCACTACGAGAAAGCAGAGCGGCTGTCTAAGCAGGCGCTGGCGATCAGCCGTCGCCTGCTCCGTGATCGGCATTGGCAGACACTGACCTTAGAGCACAACCTTGGTTACCTGTACTGTTACCTGGGCCGCTACAACGAGGCAGAGCAGCTTCTGGTTAAGGCACTAGATGGTAGGCGCCGCGTACTCGGCGAGCAACATTCGCACACCTTGATGACAATGAGTGCTCTTGGTCGGCTGTACCACGTTCAGGGTCGCTATGAGGAGGCTAAATCACATTTGGACCAGGCGATGGAGAACTCACTCCGGGTTCTGGGTGAGGTACATTATGTCACCGCTGAGTGTATATACGAGCGTGGCACATTGTACTTGAGTCAGGGTCAGCATGATGAAGCAGAGGCATTGTTAGAGAGGGCGTTGGAGATCACGGACCAGATACTGGGCGAGGAGAATTGGGCCACACTGCGAATTATGAATAAGATGGCCAGACTGTACACTGTACAGGGCCGTTACAATGAGGCAGAGCAGCTCTTTGAGATGACTCTAAAGGCTCAGCGTCATGCAGTGGGTGATGAACACCCTGATACACTTACATCGATTAATAACTTTGCCGTGCTGAGCACGAAGCAGAAACAGTTTGATAAGGCCATGTCCTTATTTGTGGAGGCATGGGAGGGTAGAAAACGCAAACTCGGTGACGACCATCCAGACACGTTAGAGACCATAAACGACTTCGGCGTGCTATACAAAGAGCAATTTCACTACGAAGAAGCAGAACCACTCCTTCTCAAAGCCCTCAAAGGCCGCCGCATCAAACTCGGTGACACTCACCCCCACACAATAGAGTCGTGGCACAACCTAATCGACCTCTACGAAGCCTGGAACAAGCCTGATAAGGCCAAAGCGTGGCGAGCAAAACTACCTGGTAAGCACGCTACAAAGCAGTAGTGACCAAACCGGAAGAAGTTGAGGCAAAAGTCGCTATTTTCTTCCGATAATTATCCTCATTGGATCATCACAATCATACTCCTTTAGGCGAAATCTTACGTTTGCACGCCACACGTGCGGTTCCGCGGCGGCGCGCTGATTTGATAGGCCGAGGATTATTACGTATATTTTAGTAGACAGCCCTCCGGGGGGGAGATTGCACGCTTGCCGGCGGTGGTGGGGTATGGTCAGGATTCGAGATTCCTCTCGCCGGTTCCTTGCAGGAGGGGCTGTTTGACCTAAGTCGGGGATTTGAGACTTTTTGCGTTGGGGGAATCTTAGAACATGGCGCGGATTTTTGGATTCAGACTCAAAGACGGGCGTCCAGGTGAGAATCGTGCCGGTGCCCGCCTGGATGACCGCTTCGATGAGGAAATCAGCGGTCTGTCGCAACTGTACAGCCCTGGAGAGGACAGCATCACTCAGATTCGGGATGTGGCCGATGTTCTCTCTGAAATGGGGACGATCACGGGTGAGCAGCTTTCCGAGGTCAGACGCAGGCAGAAGGCAAAGCCGAATTGTGATGTTTGCCAGATCATCACCGGACTGCAATTGGCCGGGGAACCGGATATCTCCATGGCGCGGGCGGGCCTGTATGGGCTGGAGTTTCGCCGGATCGATCCGGAAGAGGTCGACAAAGACGCATTCAGCAGTCTCGGGCTTGACTACATAAGAAGCAACCGCATTATGCCCATAGCGGTTCGAGACGAGACGCTGGTGGTCGCGACAAGTCATCCATCTGACCTGTTTGTCATCGAAGATGTCAAGAGACAGACGCGAATGAATACAGAGACGATCGTCTGTCTGGATGCGGATATAGACAAGGTCTGCGATGCCCTTGATGATGAGCAGGTCGATTACAATTTGGACGACATCATCAGCGATATGACGGATGTCGAGATTGTCCAGGACGAGCAGGAGGAGTCTGAGGACCTCGAGAGAATGGCGGGCCAATCGCCCGTCATCAAGTTCGTCAATTATCTAATCAGCAACGCGATACGAGAGGGCGCCAGTGATATTCATATCGAGCCCAAAGAAAAGTTCATGAAGACACGGTATCGCATCGACGGCGTGCTCTTCGAGATGAAGCAGTCGCCACTCAAGATGCACCCTGCGATCGTTTCACGCATCAAGATCATGTCGAACCTCGATATATCGGAAAGACGGCTGCCCCAGGACGGGAAGATCAAGGTCTCTGTTGGCGGCAGGGCCGTCGACCTGCGGGTCTCGACGCTGCCGACGAATCACGGGGAAAAGGTCGTGATCCGCGTGCTGGACAGCCAGTCCATCCTGCGTGGTCTCGAGCAGTTGGGCATGGAGCAGGACGTGCGGGAGACGTTTGGCGAGCAGATCATGCTCCCTCACGGGATTCTTCTCGTCACCGGTCCCACAGGCTCCGGCAAGAGCACGACATTGTACTCTGCGCTGCGCCAGATGGACGGCGAGAAGCTCAACATCTCGACGGTGGAGGACCCGGTTGAATACGAGCTCGATTTCTGCAATCAGGTCCAGGTCAATGAGAAGATTGGTCTTGATTTCGCCACCTCACTGAGGAGTCTACTGCGTCAAGACCCCGATGTCATCATGATCGGGGAGATTCGTGATAACGAGACGGCTCGCATAGCGGTCCAGGCCGCTTTGACGGGCCACTTGGTCCTGTCCACATTGCACACAAACGATGCGGCCGCCAGTATCCCGAGATTGGTCGATATCGGTATCAAGCCGTACTTGATCGCCGCGTCGTTGAATGCGGTGCTTGCACAGCGATTGGTTAGAAAGATCTGTTCGAAGTGCAAGGAGCCGTACGAGGTGTCGAAGCACATGCGGAAGTATCTGGAGAGGGCAGGGGTCCGACCGGGACAGGTTTATCGCGGTGTCGGTTGTGACAAGTGCCGAGGTTCGGGCTATGTGGGCCGAGCGGGCATCTACGAACTGCTGGTCCTTGACGAGCGATTCAGGGATATGATTAACAAGGACCCCTCCGTGCACAACATGCGCCGTGTCTTTCATGAAACGGGCCGGCGGACGTTGTTTGATGATGGCATTCTGAAAGTCGAGCAGGGCCTGACGACCGTCGAAGAGGTCTTGCGGGTCACGGAAGTGTACGGCAAGAGCGAGGACGAAGCGTTCGTTGAGAATATCAATCCTGTGGAATAATGAGAATGTGGATGCGGCGATATCTCGCACGTGTCCGCAGTTCCACTGGGAGAGGATGAGTCACGGCTGAGATGTAGGATCATGCGTACGAAATCGATGATTGTTGGTTTGATATTGCTTCTTGTCGGTGGCGTCGCCCTTTTACGCACTCTTACAGAGACCCAGAGGGAGCAGGTGGAGATTGAGCGCTGTCAGTTAAAATATAGCACAGAGACCGATGACTACATGAAGCAATACAATGAGTGGCTCCTGCTTCCCGCGGGAGAAAGAGCCGCGTTTCCGCTCCTCCTGGACAAGGACGGCAAGACCAAGACGAGAGCTCAGTTGGAGCAGGAGCGACATGAGAGACTCATGGCGGACCTGGACAAACTGGCTGCGGGCCAGACCGAGATCCATCCTTTCGCCGATGTTCTCTACGGAGAGGACTGGCCAATCGAAATCGAGGCGTACAAGAGGCGAAAGGCGCTGAATAGGTGTGTGCTCATAGGCTCCATTGCATGTGCATCGATGGGTGGATTGATCTACGCGTGGTGGCTGTTGCTGGGCTCTGCGCGGATGATTACGAAAGGTCTGGGCGGACTACGGCGACTGACAGCCCGTAGGGCTGAAAAAATAGAGATAGACGAAAACGAACAGCCAGATACGGGCGATCTGGAAGATATGCCACCGGCACAGGAGTCGAATCCGCCGAACAGTCAGCGCGAGAAACATCCGAGAGTCCCTTTGAATTCGAGATGGGGCAATTGGAAACCGGCTCAGTGCGATCCTGAGGTCAAGGCCGAAGCGAGCCAAATCAAGCGCATTTCCAGCGAGGCGGAGCGCATTGCCACATTACTCTCTGATGAAAAAACCAAGCGAGTGGGAGCCCTAAAGCTCAAGCCTTTAGATACCCGCGAGCATTCGGAGCCGCTCGATAATACCCTCAAAGAACTCAGCCAGGAGGTCTCGGCCATTCGTGAGTATACGTCGTACCAGCAGGATCGGCTTCAGAAGCTTCAGGACGGTTATGACTGGAACATCATCAGGACGTTCTGTCTGCGCGTGATCCGCTGCATTGACAATCTCGACAATCGGATCAGTCAGCTTAACACAAAAGGCAAGGAAGCGCCCCACCTCAAAGACGTGAGAGACGAGCTGATCTTTGCTCTGGAGTCCAGCGGCGTTGAGCAGTTTGAGCCCGAGATCGATAGTGAATATCGAGGGCAGGAAAAATGCGCCGAAGCGATCAAAGACAGGCAACCCTGCGATGAGCCGGAACAGAAGGGCAAGATAGCACAAGTCATCAGACCGGGCTATCAGTACTTCGTCAGCGAGGAGAATGCCAAGGTGGTGCGTCCGGCTCAGGTTAAGCTATTTGCGTGATGGTCCTATCGAGTCACGACTTATACAGCCACAAAATAGGAGGTGTAACATGACGAACATAGTGGGAATAGACCTCGGCACAACGTTCTCGGCGTTGGCGATTCTCAACGCCATCGGCAGGCCGGAGATCATCCCCAACGCAGACGGTGAGCGGCTCACACCATCGGCGATCTTCTTTGATGAGGAGAACTCTGATATTGTCCGCATCGGTGTTGAGGCGGTCAATTCACGACATCTGAACGCTCAAAGATCGGTCCGCTGGATCAAGCGACACATGGGCGACGCGAATTATCGCAGAAACATTGACTCGAAGGACTGGACGCCCGTGGAGTTGTCGGCTCTGATTCTGAAAAGGCTCAAGCAGGACTGCTCCGCCGAACGCGGCGAGGTGCGCGATGCCGTGATTTCGGTCCCTGCTCACTTTGACGAGGTGCGCAGGAAAGCGACCATGGACGCCGGGACGCTGGCCGGGCTGAACGTGATCGGAATTGTCAACGAGCCGGTGGCCGCCGCATTGTATTATGCGACCACACGCGAAGTCTCAGGAAAGGTCCTGGTCTACGACCTTGGTGGCGGAACGTTCGATGTGACGATCATGGATGTGAACGGGCATAAGATGGACATCGTCTGTTCACAGGGTGACCATGCTCTGGGCGGCGTCGACTTTGACCGGAAGATACTCCAGATGCTGGAGAAAAGCTACAAGGACGAACTCGGGGCCGAGCTCATCGGTTCCGACGAGGACAGAGCGAAGTATGAAGACGAAGCCGAGGACATCAAGCGGACACTGTCCCGGCGCGCCGTTGCGAAGAAGATGCTTTACGGCCCGGCGGGAAACACGCGCGTGGAGATCACGCGCAAGATGTTCGAGCAGTCTATTTCCGAGTTGATGGATCGTGCGGACATCCTGGTGGAAGTCGCCCTCGAGCAGGCGGGTGTCGAACCGGCCGGAATTGACAAGGTCCTGCTGGTCGGCGGCAGCACGCGAATACCCTTGGTCCAGCAACGTCTGGAGAAAACGTTCGGATTTGCGCCGGAGGTGGCCGTGAACGTGGACGAGTGTGTTGCGCTGGGTGCCGCGTTGCATGCCGGGCTGACACTGCTCAGAGAAAAGCCCGATGCAGTGCCGGCCGGCGTCGTCAGTGGGCTCAAAGATATTCATCTGACGGATGTTTGCAATCACAGCTACGGCACCATTTGCGCTCCGCTCGACAAGGAAACGGGCCGGCGCGTCATCCAGAACCGTATCATTTTGAAGAAAAACACGCCGTTGCCCTGTGAAGTATCACAGACCTTCTATACCCTCGCCGACGGTCAAGAAGAGATTGAGGTGACCGTTACACAGGGAGAAGACAGCGATGTGAAATATGTCAACAAGATTGCGACCCACAAATTCAAGCTTCCTCCGGATAGACCGGCGGGGTGCCCGGTCAAAGTCACCTACAGCTACGATGTGAACCAGAGGATGCACTGCGAGTTTGAAGATGTCGAATCGGGTCGAGTTCTCGAGGTTGATCTTTCCATGGAGCAGGACGGGAGTGTCTCCGGAAGCGATATCAGGGAAAAAGAGGAACAACTGTCCGCCGTTGGCAGGTCCAAAGTGGAGTGACCATTTTCCGTTTTTCGAGTGCCGATTGAGTGCAAATCAAAAAATCTCAAATCGTAAATCGAAAATCGTATGGGTATATAGATGGCCAGATTTCTGATCCCATTCTCGGTTCTGATAGCTGCTTCCGTAGCAATGATCTTTCCGGGTCTGTCCGACCGCTTCAAGCACAGAGGATTGGCCTATCTGTCAAGACTTTTTGCATGGGCCCGTCGGATCGGTTCTGAGGACGCGATGCGCCTGTTGCGGTCGCGGGGATGGGCTGGCCTCGCCCAGGTTCCGAAGTTGGGAAGCGCACGATGCGACGAAGATTCGCAATCTTCCATGCCGAATGACATGAGTCTTCTTCATTGCCGTGTTCGCAGCAGCGAGATCAGGGAGGGCGGCAACGTCAGTGACGCTTTCAACGTGGAAGTCTGTGGTTCAATCCAGACACGGAGTGTTGGGAGCCAGGCGACCCTGACGATTTCGATCCAGGATGCTACGGATGGAGCGCCTACCCCTGTGCAGGTGTGGGCGGATCCGGGGGCATCCCCGGGCGAGCCGAATATGTCCCCGTTTTGTCACAGGGCCGCGCTCGGCCGACTTCCACAGAAGGTCACCACTCTGCCGGAATGGACCGCCGTGGCGCAGATACGCGTCGCTGACCTGGTGTTTGCTCGTCGGGGAAAACGAAACCTGGAGCTTGAGGTGTTCGTATCGTCCGCCGATAACGGCCAGGAGCTTTCTCGTGCGTGCTGCACGTTTGCCTACGACAATCCGGCTCCCGGCTACCTGGATCTGCAGGAAAATGCCGAACGAACGAAGGTACTGGCCGTCGCGCTGGCTTTTGCTGTCAGTGCCGCCGACGACGAGTTGTGTGATTGTGAGGTTGAGCTGATAGAAAACTGGGCAAGAGACAATATCCTGGGCGATTCGGACCGGGCCTCCGACAGGGACGCGCGGAAGCTCGAGAAGGTGTTGGCCAGGACGGTCGCGTTCTTCCGCGATGGGAACAAGCTTGACGCACGCAGGATCTGCAAGGAGATCGGGGAGCTTGCACCGGTCGCCCAGCGCTATGACATCCTGGATCTCTGCCTGTACGTGGCCCGGGCGGATGGTTTTGTGGCCGCCGAAGAATTGGCGCTCCTGAAGAACCTGGCGAGCTGGCTCGATGTTGACGCCGAGAAGTTCCGCTTGATGATGGAGAAGGTCCTTCCGATCGACATGCACGAAATCACGGATGTCGAGGCCGTTCTCGGGCTCACCTCGGATATGAGCGGGGAAAAGGCCCGGCGGCACCTGAACAAAGAATACAGCAAATGGAATGCGAGGGTGACACACTCCGATCCCGGAATCCAAAGCCAGGCCGACCAGATGCTCAAGCTCATCGCAGAGGCGAGAAGCCAGTACACCGCCGAAGCCGCACATGATGCGCAAATCTCAACTCGATCTCGGTGTTGAAAGTCGCTGAGACGAACCGCAGCACAATACATTTCAAAACAATCCAAGCCTAATTCTTCAGGAACAATGCTGTCGCCGATATTTCGTCCGGCAGTGAATCAAGGAACATTGGGGCGCCTCATTCCCGAACGGCACCAAGCTCCTTGGAAAAAAGATTTGCAACGGCCCGGTCATTATCGTAAATAGAGTCTAAAGCCAAGTGGAAGAAGTCTCAAGAGCAAAACCGAGTTTCCGGATAATATGCCGTTTGTCGTGTTAACGAGTTAGAACAGGCGTAAGATTGGGATATTTAAGAGGCACAGATAAGAAGCCGGATATCCAATTCCGGAGATAACAGGAAAACCAAAGAATATCTTGTTCTAACCCTAAAAGGAAAACCACATCATGACTCATCGAGTACAACTTACTGCTATCATTGTGGTCTGTGGCATAATGGCCTCACATCACCTTTACGGCCAAGAGAAAAAGGAACTCATAAACGCCGTACAAGCATATCGCAAACAATTCAAGGACATTCAATTTGACATGCACTATAAAGCTGAAGTAATCCCTGGCGATCCTGAGGCAAAACCGTCACAAAATGTAAGAAAAATCCAATCCCTTACGGAGATGAAAAACGATCTGCAATGTAAAGTAGTCCCTGACGACCCTGAAGTAACAAAGTCTCGGCTTATAAGCAGAATGGAAATCCATACCAAAATTAAAAAAAATCTTCGCTATAACGACATCAAAGGATGGCATAAATCTACGGATGAACAACCTAACCGTACCGTACGCGCATATGACGGAAAGGTAACACGACAGTACTATCCTTCACTTTCAACTGGTTCCATTGAATCCGGCAAGAACCGAAGCGTATCCCAGTTCGAATATGTCCACCAAATATTGATGTGGCCTAAAGACGCAATGGCCCAAGATGATCCTCGCCGAATCGTCTATGATCTCGTTGCTGTCTTAGAGGATGACAAAACCGTTGTCGAAGCCCAAACTGAGAAGATTCACGGGGTTGACACTGTCGTATTGAATTACTCCAACGGGGCTATGAAAGTGTGGTTGGATCTCAAGCACGGGGCCATTGTTCGTCGAGTGAAGCGGGTGCGTCCGGACGGTTCTACGGCAAGCACATACGATATCCCCAAGCTCCAGAAAAAAAATGGTATTTTTTTCCCGGAAAAACTTCAATATTATACTAACGATAATACCTTAAGCACAATAATGACATTTGACGTCCCTGGGACGAGCCTTAAAATCAATGAAGGCTTGGAAGATGAAGTGTTTGTATTCCAGTTTCCCCCGAGAACCCAAGTAATCGATCACGTTGCAGGAACACATTACATCGTAAAAGCTCCGCAGAAATAGGAAGTCAAAAAGGGTCCGTTGTAATGCGCGAAGGGGGAAAAGGAAGGGTCAGGAAAAGGAAGGGTCACGTCTTAATTATTAATTATTGACATCAAGGCTTTTTGCCGTATTATTTCCGTATGGCTAGACCGTTACGCATTGAATATCCGGGAGCTTATTACCACGTGATTAATCGGATCAGTGTTCGGTGCAAACAGATTGAAAAGGTGTTGGCAAGAGATAGAAACCTAAGGCGTGATATCAAGAACGTGAGGGCCGCGTTTACAAATAATTAATAATTGAGACGTGACCGCTATTATCCTAGCTATCGCTCGGCCACTGACCCGCGTCGTTCGCATGAGGAGTATCTATGTATTACTACTGGATTCCTATCGCAATTTTTTTTCTTGTTGCCGTATTTAGCGACACCAGTACTTGGTCGCCCTTTCAGTCAGATCAGGTAAAAGAGATTTGCCAACATATGACCAAATCAGAACGCCGAGCAGCCATAAAAAGAAGCGCTCTTTTCGGCGCTCTGATAGGCATGATCCCTGGAGCGACTGGACTCATTCTTGGAGTATTGTTCTTTCAATCTGCAACAGTTGCTGTAACAGGCTGGATTCTGGTATTTCCGCTAATGGCTCTCCTTCTACGTAAGAAGTGGTTACCACACGTAATTAAATCGCAACAGTGTTTTCTTGCGTCGACCGAATGGGCTAAAAGCCAAAGTGTCAAAGCAGACGATATCAAACTTTATAGTTGGGAAAAATGACTGCGAACATGCGGATTCTAGGGACGGCGTGAACGCCGCCCATGATCCGCAACGTTCTGTCCAATGCAACCAAACCTTCAATCTCAACGCGAGAAGGATTACGATTATTCCTATCCCGCACCATCTGTACACCGGTCAGCCCACATCATCTGAGCGATCCTCTTGCTTTCGATTGGCGAATAGGCTATCATGTTGCCATGAGAGTCGTGACGAAGGCTTTGATAGCCGGTGCAATTGTTGTGGTGTTGGGCGTGTTCGTTGCCGTGCTGATAGAGCGCGCGCGCAAGAGCCCCGAGCAGGAGCCCGTCGAGCAGATCGTCCGGCCACCGGCGGCAATCCAGGACGGAAGCCGTTGGCCTATGTTTCGAGGCGGGCAGAGCCTGTCGGGCCGGGCATCGACTTCTCTTCCGGATGCGCTTGCGGCGGCCTGGAAATTCAAGACGGGCGACGAGGTCAAGTCATCGCCGGTCATTGTCGATCGCCTCGTCTTT
>Ga0209427_10004705_pt1 | contig 15735 bp, 13 predicted proteins | sample DeeMarSWOR136_30_FD_187465 | JGI IMG/M metagenome (GOLD analysis project Ga0209427, IMG submission 187465) | Marine sediment microbial communities from White Oak River estuary, North Carolina - WOR-1-36_30 (SPAdes) (version 2) | ecosystem: Environmental > Aquatic > Marine > Intertidal zone >...
ATTTTCCTGAAAATAAATATTTTTTGGGGACACATCCCATGGGAGGCGCAGAAACTAGAGGAATCGATTCTGCCGATCCGTTTTTATTCGAAAATGCAATTTGGGTAATGACCCCGGGACATCGAATCCCTGAAAAGGTCACCCGCAAATTGGGTCTGCTGTTAGAAGGTATGGGAGCAAAAATCTTAATGTTAACGCCCAAAATGCATGATCGAATTATCGCAGCAGTTAGCCATTTACCCCAATTCGCCGCTGTCTCTTTGGTGAATTTGATTGCACGATTTCACCAGGAAGATCCAAATTACCTGAAGTTAGCTGCCGGCGGCTTTCGTGATATGACCCGCATTGCTTCAAGTCCCTATTCTGTTTGGAAAGATATATGCCGAACCAATCAACAACAAATCCTCACTTTTATAGATGAATATATTGCAGAGTTGCAGCGCATTAAAAAATATTTGCAAAATGAGGAATTGGAATCCTATTTCAACCAGGCTGCCATTACGCGTCTTGCGATTCCTAAAGATAGTAAGGGCTTTATTCGCCCCATGTATGATGTGTCTATTGCCGTTGAAGATGAACCCGGTGTGATCGCCAAATTTTCAAAAGTACTATCTGAAAATAATATAAATATTAAAGACATCGAAGTGTTAAAAGTTCGTGAAGGTGAAGGCGGTACGATCCGTTTGGCATTTGAGAATGAAGCAAACCGTCAAAAGGCTGTTGATTTAATTCGGGAAGTTGGATTTTCCTGTCATGCAAGAGATTGATTTTTAGGGAGAAAGGAACCTCCCGCATATCAATATATAGACATAAGCTTGCTTTGAAACTTTATATTTAGTAAGTCAAGAAAACTGGGGGAGGTTCTTCAGGATTATACTGGCTACGGATTACTTTTTCATGTCATGCCTGTAAATACAGGCATCTCCTAACTGTTTGTTATTAAGGAGATTCCTGCATACGCAGGAATGACAACAGTAATGAAATTCTTACCCTCAACGAGTATAAATCAAGAGAATTAATAAAGGAAAAATACCAGTGATAAACATTTCCTATTCTATTGAAAAAAATGTGTCTTCGTTTCGAAATAAATGGTAAACTTTATCATCGACCACAACACTTTTTATATTTCTTCCCGCTGCCACAGGGACAGGGATCATTCCTGCCTATTTTAGGTCCCACCACAATGGGTACTTTTTTGCCAGGTTTTTGCTGCTGTGGTTGCACTCCCTGTTCTTCTGGTTGATCTTTTGGTACTGCCTGAAAACCCATGCCGATAGCAGAATCATGTACCTCACTTATCTCGCGCGGACGACGACGGGGAATAAATTGCGCCTCTTCCCTGACCTGGGCTTTGAAAATCAACTCAACAACTCCTTCATTGACCTGTGCCAGCATATCAGAAAAGGCGTGAAATCCCTCGCTTTTATATTCAATTAATGGATCCTTTTGACCATAAGCGCGAAGTCCAATCCCTTCCTTTAATTGATCCATTTCGTATAAATGTTCTCTCCAGTTATTATCAATAACCTGAAGCATTGCCAAACGTTCGAGACGTCGCATGTTCGATTTACCAACCGATCGCTCTCGAAGTTCGTAATTTTTATGGGCGCTTTTTATAATTTGATCAATTAATTCATCTTTGTTTAGGCCAGAAGGAACCTCTTCCGGACTTTGATAAAGTGGAGACATCAGGAAAAATCGTTGCAGATCATTATTCAGACCGGTCCAGTTCCAATCTTCTGCATAATTATTTTCACCAATATAATTTTCAGCCCGGTCTTCAACAATCTGTTCGATCATGTCTAAAATCTGGTCTCTTAAATTTTCTCCCTTAAGCGCGTTAGATCGCATTTTATAAATCACTTCACGCTGTTGATTCATTACATTATCATATTCCAGCAAATGTTTTCGAATGTCGAAATTATGCATTTCGACTCGTTTTTGAGCCCGCTCAATGGATTTGGTAATCATCGAATGCTGTATAACCTCGCCATCTTGAATACCTAATCGATCCATTACACCAGCAATTCTTTCCGAGCCAAATAAACGCATCAGATCATCTTCCAGGGATAGATAAAATCGGGAGGAGCCAGGATCACCTTGACGACCACTACGCCCCCGAAGTTGACGGTCAATTCGTCGCGATTCATGGCGTTCGGTACCCATGATATGTAAGCCACAAGGGACGTCTGTTTCGCAATCAGTTAAATCAATATTATCGGGAATGGGACGACCGTCATCATCCACTAAATAACATCCGCCATCGCAAATAACAATGCCTTTGCCCAGTTTAATATCAGTGCCTCGACCTGCCATATTCGTCGCAATCGTAACCATGCCCGGCTGGCCAGCCTTTGCAACAATTTGCGCCTCTTCCTTATGATATTTTGCATTCAGAACTGAATGCTTAATACCACGTCTCTTAAGCATTCGACTGAGGGTTTCAGATACTTCTACAGAAATCGTGCCAACCAACACCGGGCGATTTTTCCGATGCATCTCCTCTATTTCATCTATAACTGCGTTATATTTTTCGCGCTTTGTTCGATATATTTGATCCTGGTAATCTATTCGACGGACAGATTCGTTGGTCGGGATGACAACAACATCGAGCTTATATATTTCCCAAAATTCATGAGCTTCTGTTTCTGCTGTTCCAGTCATTCCGGCAAGTTTATCATAAAGACGGAAAAAGTTCTGTAAAGTAATCGTTGCAAGTGTTTGTGTTTCTCGTTCAATCCTTACTCCTTCCTTAGCTTCAATGGCTTGATGAAGTCCATCGCTATAGCGACGTCCCGGCATTAACCGTCCGGTAAATTCGTCGACAATCATCACTTTTCCATCGTCAGTAACCACATACTCCACATCGCGCTCAAATAAAGAATAAGCTCGTAATAATTGGGATATATTGTGAATGCGCTCGCTTTTTTCACCATATTCGGTTTGTATTTTGTTCTTTACCTCCTGTTTAGCTTGATCGTCTAAATTTGGATCGCTATCAATTTTTTCGAGTTCAATAGAAAGATCTGGAAGAACAAACATTGATGGATCATTTGGTGAAATCGCCTCTCGTCCTATCTCAGTTAAATCGATAACGTGTGTTTTCTCATCAATCGAATAAAATAAATCCTCATCCAATTCATTAAGTTTTTTGTCTCGTAAATAATCATTCTCGACTCGATGAATCAGTTTTTTAACTCCTGGTTCATGAAGAACCTTTAACAGGCGTTTATTTTTAGGTGCACCACGAGTTGCTTGAAGTAATTTAATACCCGCTTCGTATTCTTCTCCTTCTTCAAGTAATCGTTCACCGTCTGCAATAATTCGATTTACCAGGTTTGTTTGATTTCTCACTAATTGTGATACTCGCGGTTTTACTTCGTCAAATTTTTGGGTCGAATGCTCTACTGGACCAGAAATAATCAACGGCGTCCGTGCCTCATCAATTAAAACCGAATCAACCTCATCAATAATCGCATAATTATGAGCCCTTTGGACTAAATCCTCGACTCTTATTGACATATTGTCTCGTAAGTAATCGAATCCAAATTCATTATTGGTGCCATAGGTGATATCCGAATGATAAGCTTGCTGACGCTGCGGTGGATTCATATCATTTGTGATAAATGCCGATGTTAATCCCAGAGTCTCATAAATTTTTCCCATCCATTCACAGTCTCGTCGCGCAAGATAATCGTTTACTGTAACGAGATGAACTCCCTTACCGGTTAATGCGTTAAGATAAAGGGGCATAGTTGCGACCAATGTCTTGCCTTCACCGGTAGCCATTTCGGCAATTTTACCCTCATGAAGTACAATGCCACCGACTAATTGTACATCAAAAGGTACCATGTCCCAGGTGGTTTCAATATCGCTTACATGCCATGATTTGCCAACTAAACGACGACATGCTTCCTTAACCACAGCAAAAACCTGGGGCAGTATCTCCCTTAATACTTCCTCAATTTCTTCCTTTTCTTCTGTTTCTAATTCTTCGGTCTGATCACGAATACTGTCTAAATCCACTACCTCATCAGATGAAACATCTTCACGTAATTTGTGTTGTAAATCATAAATTTGAGATTGAATCTCATCGACTCGATCTTGAATAATTTTTTTAAATTCGATTGTCTTATATCTTAATTCATCATCAGATAATTCGTGATATTGCTGATAATATTGGTTTATCTCATCTACTAAAGGATTAATTTGTTTTATGTCACGGTCATGTTTGTTGCCAAATATTTTGGTAACTATATTATCCAGCATTATTTCTCCTTATAAAGTAATTTATTTTTATACTTAAGAGACTTATAAAAGTTCGGTTATGTTATATCTGTTATTTAAACGAAAAATTAAGTGAAGATTATTACCGAAGCTAACTTCATAGTTGTAGAAGCAAGCAAGATACTTGCGTTACATTAAAAAACGTTGTCGTTATCGCATTATTTACCATCAATTAAACCACGACCTCTCTTATCTAGTCGATTATGTTGGCGTAATTCAGTTAGCACAGAATCAAGTATTCCGTTGATAAACTGTCCACTTTTTGCGGTACTATAATTTTTAGCAATTTCAATGGCTTCGTCAATGGTAACTTTTGGAGGGATATCGGTAAAATAAAGAAATTCGCAGATAGCTATTCTAAGAATTATTCTATCTATAATGGCAATCCTGTTAAAATCCCAATTCGTAGATTTACGTCGAATGATTTCATCAAGTTCATCGAGATGGTCGACTGTACTTATTAATAATTGTTCAGCAAAGGATTTAATAGCAGTACTGGCATTATTATGAGTGATAATATCATCTTTCACCTGTTCAACAGGATTTTTTGAAAGCTCGATCGCATATAATGCGCGCAGAGCCAATTCTCGGCTCCTTCTTCTGCTACTCATTGCAGGTTCTCTAAAATTAATCGATAAAAGTTAGCCACCCGTAATCGCTGTCATCGCCTGTTTCAACAATATCGAAAAAACGACGTTGAATTTTTTCAGTAATTGGTCCTCTTTTCCCGGTTCCGATTACAATTTTATCGACAGACCTAATCGGGGAAACCTCTGCCGCAGTTCCAGTAAAGAATAACTCATCAGCGATATATAACATCTCGCGCGGAATTTCTGTTTCTTTTATTTCAAAACCAAATTCACGAGCAATTTTAAAAACAGAATCCCGAGTAATGCCAGGTAAAATTGAAGAGCCAACTGTTGGCGTAAATATTTCATTATTGCGTACCAGAAATATATTTTCCCCACTGCCTTCACAGACAAAACCTTGACTGGACAATGCAATTCCCTCAGAATAATTATCAATTTTTGCTTCCAGTTTAATGAGCTGTGAATTCATGTAATTGGCACCAGTCTTTGCTAAAGCTGGATGTGTGTTTGGATGCATACGATTCCATGAAGAAACTCTAACATCAACGCCATATTTGATTGCATCTTCTCCTAAATAGGCACCCCAATTCAGCACACCGATGATCACTTCGACCGGACACGCGGTGGGATCAACTCCCAAGGTATTATAGCCTCGAAATACCAGAGGTCGAATATAGGCTGACTTCAAATTATTCACTTTAACGACATCGATGCATGCTTGCATAATTTCAGATTGAGAAAAAGGAATATCCATTCGATAAATTTTGGTTGAATCAAAAAATCGTTGGATATGCTCCTTGAGGCGAAATATTGCTGGTCCTTTCTGAGTCTCATAACATCTCATTCCCTCAAAAATAGAAGTTCCATAATGAACCACATGAGACATCACATGAATTTTCGCATCCCACCAATCAACATATTTACCATTGAACCAAATCTTACCTTTTTCATCTTCAGGCTTCATGAATATCTCCTTTGCTAAATTATTTAATAAAGAAATAAAAATCTGTTAATTTGATAGAGATGAGGATATGAAATATACGACAAATTATGTAGAAAATCGATGGAATTGAAAGGGTAGAAAAAGAATTGATCTTTTTCTTCTTCTTCTTGATGAATGATATTTTCAAAATAACGAATTAAGAGCATAACTGTTATTGCTAATTAATCTGCATCTCTAAGCTTAATATTGGCTTTTGATTTTAATTCTTCCACGTATTGTTCCAACATTTTGTCTGAACGTTCTTGTTTGAGTTTAAATTTTATTTCTATTTTTGCTTCTTCAAAAGGAATTTTGTCAGTAGGGTTTCTTTCGTCCATTCTAATGATATGGAAACCTAAAGGAGTTCTCACCAAATCACTCACCTCTCCAATTTTCAAGGCAAAAGCAGCATCTTCGAAATTTTTAATCATATCACCGCGTTCAAAAAATCCAATATCTCCGCCTTTAAGTGCTGAAGGGTCTTCGGAATATTGACGACTTAATTTTTCAAAATCTTCACCCTTTTTTATTCTTTCAAGTATTTTAATCGCTTTGTTTTCAGCATCTTTCACTTTTGGGGGATCAGCGGTTTCAGGAACTTTTATGAGAATATGATGCACTCGAATTTGCTCTTCCTTCATGAATTTTTCGCCATGCTCATTATAAAAATTGAGCGCATCTTCATCTGAAACATCTTCTATCTTTGAACCTACTTTTTGCTCCAATAGTTTTTGTACTTTTAAATCATTGGAGATATTATTAATAAATTGTTCCATCGATAACTGAGCTTCTTTAAGGGCATCAAAAAATTTTTGTTCTGATGGGAATCGTCCTTTTATCATATTTAATGCCCGATCGACTTCATTTTCATCAACTTCAATGTTTTGTCTTAGTGCTTCCTGTACAAGAAGTCGAGTTGACACGATCCAGTTAAATGCATCTTTCCACAAAGCTGAATCGGTTTGCTGGTTTTTAAAAAGATCAGGATCTTTCCCTAATTGATTCAGAAATTGTGTTATTGCTTTATTTATATCATCTTCATGAATAGTTTCTCCATTAATAATTGCTACCACTGTGGAGTCAGAGAAAATTGCTGCTGACTCTATTGATTGCGATTTTTCTTGTTTAGAACAGCTTGAAATAACAAATAGCCAAAGCAATAAACCAAACCAAGAAACAATTTGTCTTAAATTCATGTCCTTCCCCGTTATTATCAAATTATTCCATTACTAAAAAAATTAACGCAGGTCTTTAACTCTTAATTGCAAGGTCGTTCGACCGAGATAGGTATTTTCGTCAATAACATAGGCCATATCTAAATTACTCGCCCCTGGCTCGATTCGATAAATCAAATCCCCAAGATTAAATCCGATAGCATCAACAACAATGCCATCCTGTCTTACTTTAAACTTCAGATGATTGTTCCCAACAATTGTAGGAGTACCAACGACCTGGAGCTTTTGCGATAAAAACACTGGACGCATATTTTGTGGACCAAATGGGGCTAACAGTTTTAAAAACCGATAGAGACGATTGTCGATTTCTTTCAATCGAATCTCATCTTCAATACGGAGTTTTGGGGAAAGCAAATCTTCATTTAAATATTGGTGGGCAACATCATTAAACCTTTCACGAAATTCCTCAATCTTTTCTTTTTCGATTGTTAAGCCAGCCGCATATTTATGTCCCCCATAGCCGATGAGTAACTCCTCACACTCTTTTAGAGCCAGATAAATATCAAATCCAGAAATGCTCCGAGCGGATCCCTTTCCGATATCATCTTCAATCGAAATCATAATCGTTGGTCGATAATATTTTTCCACCACTCTCGAAGCAACAATCCCAATAACACCTGGATGCCAACCTTTTTGATCTAAAACTAAACCATAACAAGCAGATAGATCGAATTTCTCTTCAATCATCTGTTGCGCTGTTTTGAAGGTATCTTCATCGATATTTTTTCTTTGTCGATTTTCGGTTTCAAGGATATTAGCGATTTCTAAAGCTTTCGCTGGATCCTGAGTGGTCAATAGTTCAACAGCTCGTTCGGCATTGCCCATACGACCGACTGCGTTGATTCGAGGCGCGATAATAAAAACAATTTGACCGGTACCAATTGGTTTATTAAACAATCCGGCTACGCGCAGCAATGCTTTCAATCCGGGTCGCACTGTTTTATTTAATCTTCTGAGCCCCTCTTCGACGAAAATTCGATTTTCGTCAACCAGGGGAACAATATCAGCAGCACTGCCAATAGCGACAAGGTCAACATAATCTTTAATTATATTTTCATCTAAATTCAATACACTGGTTAATGCCTGGGCTAATTTGTAAGCAACTCCCACACCAGCCAATTCTTGAAACGGATAGTTAGAATTTTCGCATTTCGGATTCAGGATAGCATAAGCATCTGGCAATTGAATCCCGGGTTCGTGATGATCACTTATAATCACATCCATATTTAACTGGCGAGCATATTCTACCTCTTTGATGGCAGTAATTCCGCAATCAACAGATATAATTAAGTTTGTTTGAACTTTAGCTGCTTCATCGATGCCGGTGGTAGAAATCCCATACCCCTCCTGAACTCGATGGGGAATATAAAAACTTACATCAACACCTAACTGCTTCAATAACAAATATAGTAATGAGACGGCAGTAATTCCATCGACGTCATAATCACCATAAATGAGTATTCTTTCTTTTTTATGAATTGCCGTTACAATTCGGTCTACTGCCTTTTCCATATCTGCGAGAAGGAACGGATCATAAAGGTCTTCCATTTTACCATGGAAAAAAAGTTTCGCTTTTTCAAGTGTATCGATACCACGATTAAGTAGAATTTTGGAGATTATGGGGGGGATATTGAGTATCTGGGCGTAATTTTCTACTCTCTCCTTATCAAATTCATCAAGTAGAACCCATTTCAGTTTCATTCAAAGACCTTTCGTAAAGCTTTCAATAGGAAAATCAGAAGATTTCTTTACAAATTAAACGTGACAGCTATTAAGGGAGTAGGATAAAATAAATCACTCCCTAAAAGCTTTAACAAAATATAAGCTCCATCAATCCAAAGCAAGTCATAAGCCGAATTCTGTCGAGGACGATCATTTATCTGGGATCCCGATCACTCGAGACCTCAAGCAACCTACCCGAGAGTCAAACGAAGCGGGCAACTTCTCCTCTCCTATTTGGTCTTGCTCCGGACGGGGTTTACCATGCGTTCCCTGTTACCAGAGAACCGGTGGGCTCTTACTCCACCTTTTCACCCTTATCCCGCTAAATGGGACGGTATTTTTTCTGTGGCACTTTCCGTAGGCTCACACCTCCCTCATGTTATGAGGCGTCCTGCCCTATGGAGTTCGGACTTTCCTCATCCCGATAAAAATCGGAACGCGATCGTCTGCCTTACTTCGGATTGATGAAGGCATGTTCATAAATGATTTGTGAATGTTAATATACTCATTAAGACTAAAAATTTCATAGTTGATGTCATTCCTGCGTATGCAGGAATCTCCTGAATAACAAATAGTTAGGAGATGCCTGTATTCACAGGCATGACATGAAAAACTAAACCGTAACGAATATCTATGTTTCATTTTAGCCGGAAATATTCAAGGGTTCTGCTTCTAATCGCTTTTCCATTTTATTATTAGTTGAAATTAAGATCCGACCGCATACTTCACAAGTAATTATTCTATTCATCTTACGAACTTCAACTACAGTTTGAGCTGGAATCGTAGCGAAACAGGCATTACAGGTATAACTTTCAATTACAGCTAAAGCAACACCATTTCTTCCCTTGCGAATTCTTTCATAATTGGCGACAAGCCGATAATCAACAGTTGAGATAAGTTTATTTCTCTGGCTGATAAGTTCAGTTTGCTCAGCTTTTGTTTTATTCAGCTTTTGTTGTAGTTCTATTTCTTTCCCATGCAAAAGCTCCTGGGATTCAGATAATTGTTTTTCAATCCTGGCAACATCCGCGGTAAATTTCTCTTCTTTCTCTAAGGATTCCACACCCTTTAATTCAGCTTCTCCGATTTTATTTTCAAGATTTTCTATCTCCAATGTGATCGCATCGTATTCTTTGTTCGTTTTTACTGAATAGATTTGTTCCTGATATTTATTTAACTTATCTGTCAAAGAACTAATATCTATTTCAATAGCTCGATTCATTTTCTTTGCTGTCTCCAATTCTCCAATGCTCTGGTTTAAATTTTCATTAAGTGCCGATATTTTGTTTCTTAAATCATCGACCTGCTCTGGAAGATCGCCTTTGAAATCTTCCAGTTCCATTAGTCTTTTATCGATTTCTTGGAGCTTCACTAATTTGAACAGATCCATTTTATTAATTGCCTCCATATAGGATTTATCCTGTTAACATTTTGTGTTTTATTTGCCTGAAAATAAAAAAAGTGCACCATCTTGATGAAGGTACACTTTCACTAAAAGCGTCGCTCTTTCGTGGAAACGTTTTATCTCCTTCCAGAAATGAGTGATAGTTACCCCCAAAACCTATCTGATTCATATTCAAAATCCTACAAATATAATAGCTAACTCAATTAAAAAGTATCAATTAAACGAAATTGAAAGCCTCACCCGATAAATATACAAAACTAAGTTTAAATATGCAAGCTAAAATTTTATCAAAATTCGATTCCTTATTTATCTATCAAATCTCTATTACAAATTTACACGACAAATTTTTCCCTTGATTCTATGATTTCTTCTGGTTATTTTAGTTGGAAAATAAAATAATGAGTAAATGAGGACAAAATGGAAATCCGAACTTATAACAACAACACAGCAATACCGGAGAAACTTGGATTCAATTGGGGAGCTTTTTTTGTTACACCTATATGGCTATTGTTCCATGGAAAAATTGGAATTAGTCTTCTTTTAATTTTATTAAACATTGTATTTAGATTTATTGGTGTACCAGGAATAAGTTCATTCATTGTTGTCTTACTCATTGATTTCTCAATCGCATTATATTTCGGATTCAGAGGAAACAGAATTGCATGGGACAACAAAGGTTATATCTCGATAGAACAACTCAAAGAAAAGCAAAGAATTTGGAACATATTAGGCTTTATTGGATTTACAATATATATTTCTCTATTGCTGGTATTTATCGGTCATACATTTAAACCTGACATAGAAGCCTATGGTTGGATTTCGATTTTTCCTCCCGTATTAGCAATCATATTAGCAATTAAAACTAAACAAGTTTATCCTTCGCTATTCCTCGGTATCTGGCTTGGTTGGACTGCCATAAATCGCTGGAATCCACTGGCAGGGCTTGGGGATACGCTTGAAGCTGCTGTGAACATTTTTAACGACTCTGGAAATACGAAGGTGATCATTTTTAGTATGATGGTGGGCGCGCTTATCATTTTGATGCAACATTCAGGTGGCGTACCGGGATTTATTCAGTGGATCAGTAGCAAAGGGCTGGTGAAAAATCGTCGCAGTTCTGGATTTTTGCTATGGATTATCGGGGTGTTGATATTTATCGAGAGCAACATGATTAATCTGGTCATTGGCTCCATTGGCAGGCCTATTTTCGATAAGTTTAAGGTACCAAGGGAAAAACTGGCTTATATAGCTCATTCCACTTCTGCTCCTGTTTGTATTATGATTCCCTTTAACGGATGGGGAGCTATATTAACTGGTTTATTAGTTGCTCAGCAAATCGAAAATCCGTTCTTTATGGTGCTGAGAGCAGTGACTACAAATTTTTATGCAATTTTTACCATTTTATTAGTTCTCATCATCATTACTACGCAGAAAGATTTTGGACCAATGGCAACAGCAGAAAAGAGAGCAAGAGAAACCGGAAAATTGGTGAGAGATGAAGCTCAACTGTTAGTTTCTGAGGAGACGATAGCCATGCCGGTAAAAGAAGGTGTTCAACCCAAGCCCATAAATATGATTTTACCTTTAATTGCAATGGTTTTAATGGTTCCAATTGGGCTCCTGGTTACTGGAAAAGGACGTATTGAGCAAGGATCAGGTTCAACTGCGGTGTTCTGGGCAGTGCTTATGGGAATTTTTGCCGCAGCAGCCCTTTACAAAATACAAAACATCTTTACGATGAAAGAAATCCTGGATCTGGTAATGAAAGGAATGGGGGGATTAATTCCCATGGGATTATTAATGGTTTTTGCTTTTACAATGGGAGCAACCTGTAAGATGATGGGAACAGGTCCCTATGTTGCTGAACTTGCGACCGCAACCATTCATCCAGCACTGGTAATACCTCTCGTTTTTCTGGTTGCTTGTTTTATTTCTTTTGCAACAGGAACTTCGTGGGGCACCTTTGCCATTATGATGCCCATTGCAGTGCCGTTAGCCCAAAACATGGAACTAAATCTCCCCCTGATGGTTAGTGCTGTTATGGGAGGCGGAGTTTTCGGGGACCACTGCTCACCAGTTTCCGATACAACAATTATCTCATCAATGGCTACTGCCTGTGACCCTATGGACCATGTGAATACCCAGTTACCGTATGCCTTAACTGCGGCGGGATTGGCGTTGGTACTTTTTTTTATTTTTAGCTATTTTTAGAGAGCGAGATAAAATAACTTCTCTTTAGACGAATCATTACAACGCGTCAAAACATGCATCCATCTCTGGCGTAATTATATAAATCCGCTGGAGGATTTTCTATTTAATTCACATAAGTTATTATTTATAAATGTTGAAAAAATTTGAAATATCCAAGATATTTAATCCAATTCCCTTAAAAAGCAGGCAAGGTTTTTTTATGCTTTATAAATAATCCAGGCTAAGTCGAATTACTTTTTGATAGGTCCGACGATGGGCGCTGTTACCGAAAGGAGATAGCCATTTCATACTAAAAATTAATATATTGATCAGGGCGAAAATTACCGACTTAGCTTTCCCATAGTTTTTCTTAATAAAATATAGGTAATTCTTATTTCGCCATAAAAAAATGCGTTCGTTACTCACTTCCTCGAAGTGCATTCCATAATGAATACCTGCCGGCGTAAAATCCAGCAAACAAATTTTTCCATGCTGCCTCAGTTGATAGGCTAAATCCATCTCTTCATGATACATAAAATAATTCTCATCGAACCGAAGATTAAGTTGATTAAGGAGTTTTGATGGTAGGATCATCAGCGCCCCTTTAATATAATCAACGACCTGATCAGCTTGATCGGGTTTAGCATGAATTGCTGAAGTTCTTTTCCTGAGCATTGGGACAATAATGAGTTGGAGAATTCGGCGCCAAATTGATGGAAAAATAAATCCAGTTTTTTGAAGTGTTCCATCCGGATTTAACAATTGAAAACCCAACAATCCCAGGTTATTATTTTGTTTAAACTTGTCGATAATCCTATTGAAAATATCAGTAGTGAATTCAAAATCGTTATTTAAAAAAATTAAGAACTCGGCAGATGCGTGGTCAACTCCTTGATTACAGGCACGTGCAAAACCGTAATTTTCATCATTCTTAACAAAAATAACATCTTTGAATTTGTTCTCCAATTTATTAACACTATCATCTGATGAGGCATTATCAATCAAAATAATTTCAAAACTGTGATTACGACAATTGTTTTTAATACTTACAATACATTTATGTGTGTGATCATAAGAATTGTAATTGATTACAATAAACGAAAATGTCACTTTAGTTGAATTCAGTGTAGGCAAAATTATTTCCCTTTATTTCAAAAATCATTATATTATTCGAAACTAAAAAAACAGCATAAAAAATCAAGAACAAGGACATGGAAGATCACCGATTATAGAGCGAACAATCAAAAATGAAAAATCAGTGAACCTTGTATTCTTTTGTGGTTTTTCCTTAGGATTTATATTTATACGCTTTTCTGATACCTGCTCCGGATATAGAATATTAATAAACTCAATACAATAAAAAGTAATGAAATCGCATATTTACCATTAAAAATTAAAACGATAGCAATAACTAAACATAATAACGAAATGACCACTGCGATTATCAAACCTGCGAGGGATTTGTTTTTAAAGAAATCGCAAATGAATTTGCTAATTGCTTCTCCAATAATATCTAATAGCATTGAAATTCTCCCGAATAGCATTAATCTCAGTTCGTGGTTATAATCTTAGAATTAAATGAGATTGATGTTTTTTATTTCACTTATTTTTAACTTTCTGTCCACAAATTGGTTCACCCCGGTTAATGTGTTTGCCATCAGCCACATAGCATAGAAACTGTACAGGTAATCCCTGGCCTTTCTTGAAAGTCGGTGAATCTTGTAAATGATAATTGTGATAAATTGACCTGCCACCATAAAGTACATCCAACTCACCCTTAAAAGGCGACTGTAATTCTGTTTTAGTTTGATAGCTCAAAAATTCTGAATGTGTCATCTGCGGATGAGGTTTGACTTCAAAATGGTAAATAGAAGATAAGTCAAATAGTCAACGGATGAACACTAACTCATTATATTTACTAAATCTTGTTGTTCGGTCATAAACATAAACGCCCACAAAAGTCCATATCCGATCAAAAACAAGTTCAATCTCATCCCCATAATTTTCAGATAAATAATTTCTTAATTGTTGTAGCTGGTTTATGTTGAAGCTGTTTTTTATTTTTTCATTGAGTTTAATTTCCAATGTTTCAAGCTGATTTTCATAAAATAATTTGGAATAATTACCTCCTCGCTCAATGGCTGTATTTTTATTTTGTTTCGAGCTTTTATCTTTTATATCTGCTGCTACATAGTTTGTACTTGGATGATTAAATGGTATAAAAATGTATACCCGATACGAAAAGGTTTTCGGATTTTGCGCTTGTTCGAATGTCATTTCTGCGGATGCGACCGAAGGAAGTGCCTGTGGTACAGGAATCTCTATAATTACGGAGAGTTAGGAGATGCCTGTATTCACAGGCATGACATACATCCAATCCGAAAACCACTCTGCTTTTAGTATATGTAATGAAAAGTACGATCAGTAATACAAATAATAATGAAATAAAGAAGTTTTATTTTTTATTTGATTAATTCTCATGGAGTAAGCAAAAAGACCGAGATTAGTTACTGATTTTTTTTCAATTGTTCAGCAGCATGCGAGCCATGATAATGAACAATTCTATTCTACACACCATCGTTATGGCACCATGAGTACAATATTTTATATTATCCTTTTTCGTATATTCCCAACTATAGATAACACTGATTACGCCTGAGTTCTTACTCAAAACCACAATTCTAACATCTTCAATTTGATGCCGATAGCTCAAATAATTTTCACGTTCATATTGCATACTATTTGACGTGACTTCCGCCCATCTATCATAATTTGGGAATAGCTTTGATAGGAATCACCATATCTCGCTAAGCAGCCTTTTTTCTCTGCCACAACTCTGATGTGAAGCAATATCAAGGATAGTAGTTGGATGAATATTGCGATCCACGAGCCTAAGGCAAGGCAAATCCCAATAAAGGTAATAAAAAACATTAGTTGTTGTGGGTGTCGTGAGAATCTGTAAAGTCCGCTGGTACTCGGCTGATCAGGGGGTGCATTTTTGAAATCGAATAGCGCAATTACAAATCCTGTCAAACCGACTATAAATACAATAATTCCGACTACAAATACACCAGAACCGATCTTCAATGGAGTAAAGATGATCAGAACAAAATAAATAAAGACTAACAAGCTCCCGATAAGAATAATAACTTTGTGCCTTTTGCTCCGTCCCGACTTATCATAGAACCTGGCTCCGACATCCTTTGGAAAGATCATTAATAGAATGCTATAGATCACATACAGCAGGCACATTAGTATTCATCCATTAAGCCATCCGATTTTTAGCGCAGGGATTAGTTCCATTTTACACTACTTTTAAAACAA
>Ga0209427_10004706_pt1 | contig 15735 bp, 14 predicted proteins | sample DeeMarSWOR136_30_FD_187465 | JGI IMG/M metagenome (GOLD analysis project Ga0209427, IMG submission 187465) | Marine sediment microbial communities from White Oak River estuary, North Carolina - WOR-1-36_30 (SPAdes) (version 2) | ecosystem: Environmental > Aquatic > Marine > Intertidal zone >...
CTATTTGTGGACTGATCATTGGTGTAATCATCATCCTATGGGCTCTGTCTTACTTTATCCCAGCTCTCCAAATTATCTGGACATTGTGGTGGCCCATCCTACTCCTGATTGTAGGAGTATTAATTATCGCAGGAGCACTCTATGGAATGTTTCGAGGCCGGAGAAGGTAACTCAACTACATGATTTTCAAAGGAATCAGCCATTAGTTGGTTCACTGATAATCCCGGGTGTAATGTTCGGGATCTTCGACGATGTTATAGCGGTTTCCATCAGGGTCTTCAAATCCAGCCATGATACCACCCCAGGGCATCTCTTCCGGAGGCAAAAAGAACCGGACTCCCCGTTCTTTCAATTTTTTATACAATTTATTCATGTCCCGTGTCTCAAAGGTGATCCCTGTACTCTGACCAATTTGACCCAACTGCCACTCATACAGGATAGGATCGGCATCCGGATTTGGCTCAACAAACGCGATTTTCGCTCGGTCACCGGCTGGACCTATTTCCACCCACCCGAACCGTGGAGCATACAATATCACAGGAATTTCGAGAATATCCTGGAAAAAGTTCATCGCCTCCTCCTGATTGGAAACAAACACGCGAATCGTCCAAATACGATGAATCAAACTATCTGAACTTTCATTTGACGTCATAATAGCCCACCACTAACGTCCTCACCCTTTACAGTCATAACTGTTACTTCTTTCTAACTCAAACTTACAAGACTTCCTCTCCCCTCCATAAACGGATTAATCGATGAGTTCGAGCCATTTGAGAACAGCCTGGACGAGAAGCACACATCCTACAATACTCATCACACCCGTAGTAAGATACCAAAAATCAGGCCACAAAAATCCAGGGAAAACAAAGATAGCTAGTAAGTCCAAATGCCCGAGAAAACTCAACTCTTGATTTACTCCGTCATGAAGGGTTAAATGAATACCAAACCCGAGAGAGTGATTCCCCAAAGATCCAATTGAAATTCTATAAGCAGCGTACATCCAAAATCCAGTAGTATTGAAGAGCTTCAAGAAATTGTGATTACTGTATACTCTATCATACCATTCATCGGGGTCTGGAACATTCATAATGGTAAGAAATAATTCACTTACACTAACATTCATTGGAACCCCACTGAGAATCCGAAACGATCCATTGATGGTTACATACTCGCTACGCTGCTGGTAAAAAATCGGTTTAACAGAAATCGTAAGCTCCCCACTAACAAGTGATGACGTAGAATCCTCCAAGGAAACAGTTCTCCTCTGACCCTGTCTTTCCCCAATCCGATATTGCTCGTGAAACAAAAACACTCCGAAAGTCGAAATCAGAAGTATCACGAAGAGAATGGCAACGGCCCCATAAACCATTCGGCGCATCACTCTCATCCCTAAGGTTATTCCTTGACTCCACCTTCTTATACCTTTAGAAACAAAAGATATATTCTTTTATGAATTTGAAACCATTGTAAAATTCGAGGAACCGTTTCCAAGGGGAAGCCCAAGCATGACAATGTCGTGGATGGAACAAGTGGTCAGACAGTGGCTCAAGCGACGTCGAGCAGAACTAATCCAACAGAATCAAGCCAACATCAGAGCACTCACTAAGGGCTAACGTATGATGTGAGACTGATACAGAATGATAAGCCATCTCCTCAAGTTGATGAGATTCAATGTCCCAAATGTAAGAGCAAACAAATCATGGAATGGAAACCCGCATGGGAACCACGCTCCTCATCCATCCGCCTCATGTTCATGGAAAAACCCGAACCCCTAGCCAAACCCCGAGGATTCCAATGCCCTAACTGCGTACACATCTGGAAAAACACATACCCAGAACACGTATGGCGCCCCTGGGTTAAAAAACAAGGACCGTCCCTCGAACAGGAACTCGATTCCCTCCGCAAAATCGCCAGAGGACGCAGAAGGAAATGAATACTTCACAAAGGCTTTAATAGACAAACAATCTGATTGCCGCCGTAAACATATGGAGGTCCACTTATGGATTTTGAATTTTCACCTGACGAAGAACTTTTTCGCCAAACGGTGCGTGAATTCGCTCAAAAAGAAATTCGTCCCTATACACGGGAAATGGACGAGACCGGTCAATTGCCGAAAGGTTTGGTCAAGAAGATGGCTGATCTCGGTCTTTTGGGCATAACGATCCCGGAGAAATATGGTGGAGCAGGCGGTAACTTCATGCAAACCTGTATCGCAGCTGAGGAACTTGCACGCGCAGATCTCAGCATTGCTATCCCCGTCTTCTACCTCGTTGAAGCTAGCTGGGCCTGGGTCTTCGCCCGTCATGGCACAGAAGAAGCCAAGCAGGAGATATTACCCAAAGTTGCTAGCGGGGAATATTTCTTTGGAATTGCGACAACAGAGCCTGGAGGAGGCAGTGACATTGTCGGCGCAACAACAACGACCATTGCCCCCAAAGGCGATAAGTACGTTGTAAACGGCGAGAAGGTCTACATCAGTGGTATTCGTGAATCAACCACTGAGATGAAAGGCCGCTACTTCACCACTGCCTACTTGGACAAGAAGGCGAAGCCAAAGCACCGTGGTATTGCTGCGTTCATTCTTCCGGTTGAAAAGGATACACCGGGTCTGACTCCTACACTCTTTGAGGATTGGGGTCGAATGGGTATTAGTACTGGAGGCTTTGCCATGGACAACGTGGAGATTCCGAAGCATTGGTTGATTGGTGAACCAAACCGTGGCTTCGTGTACTCTATGGAAGGTTTTTCTGCCGCACGTGTCATCATTGGTGCTACCTGTATCGGTTGTGCCCTTGAAGCCCTCGAGATTGGGAAGAACTATATCCGCCAACGCAAAGCCTTTGGCAAAGAACTTGGGAAATATGAAGGAATCAGCTTCCCGCTCGCTGAATGGCATAGCAAACTCATGGGCGATCGCCTAATTATGTACAATGCCGCGTGGATAATGGATAAAATGTATTCGGGTGACAGCAAGTACACGCATTTCGATGTTGCTCTCTGGACTGCTATGGCTAAACTTCGCGCACCCATTGATGCTTTCGCGATCCTCAACGAAGTTGCTGATTGGCACGGAGCGTTTGCTTATACCAAGGACAGTGAACTGGACTTGGGCATTCGTGGTGTCCGCAGCTACAGTATTGGAGCTGAGGGTGGTATGAATGTTATGCGGCTGATTATTGCCCGTGAACTATTGGGTAAGGATTTCGTTCCGTACGATCGACAGGAATAGCATTGGTTGGCCAGGTTTTCGTTCAAAGCTTAAGGCTCGTTCTTTCGCTTCCTGGCATACAGTGGTATGGTTATGCCTACTAGGAGACCCAAGAAGATAGCTGTAAGTGGAAATCCAGGGATTTGAGCACAAGAATCCATTTCGAGCCAGATTGTATACTCTCCTGTAACGTTGACAATATCTGGTCCAGGATTCACCCATTCGATGACCCAAGTGGCGTTTACGGGTATGATGAATTCGAAACTGCCTGAGGTTTGGTTTTCATAAGCCTGTTTAAGATACTGTTCTGAACTCGATGATGAGTTAAAGATATAGACATGGATTAGTTGATTGACACTTGACCAGTTGAAGAGTCGTCTGGCTCTCATGTCTGATGCATGCATGTTCCAATGTCTGTAGTCTCCGGCTGGAATGGATTCATCTAATTCTTCTGTCGTCAGTTGGCACCATTCAGCTGAGACTTGTGGTAAGAGTAGGAATATGAGAAGATATATGCCTGTGAGGACGGGAATTATCCTTCGTGTCGTAGAACCACCTCCGACTCACCTGTTCCCTTTGGTGATATAGAACACTGCTGACTTTGGAGGATAACAAGTGAACCGAACTAGCTTACACTTTGAGTGAGGGGATTCCCGCACCCCTTCTCTTTTCCTAATGTCTTTGTTTTTGTTGATTACATGTCCGGGTCATATTTGATGTAGAAGTAGGGATGACAATCCTGGGGTTTTAGCTCTTCGAGAAGTGTTGCTGGTTGCATCCAAATCGTGGTTTGTGTAGCGTAGGCGGTCATGGTGACTTCGTTGACGGGGATTTCGTGGAGTAAGTCTTTGTGGGATTTTTGTAGTGTGAGGGTTCCGGACCCGATTTCAATGGGTCCGTAGTCTACTTTGCTTTGATGTCGAATAAGGCTGGGATGGTCGTCAACGCCAATTGCATGTAGGCTTGGGAAGGCTTTTAGGACAAAATGGGGAGAACCTGTGAATTTCTCGGGGAATGGAGCTTGGATGTCAGCGTTAATTTCAATGATTGGTATGCCCCGTCGAATACAAGTTCCTTTGATGTGATTGCCTTGACGTATAAGTGTGATAGAGTCTGCAATTTTTTTCGGGTAGCCATACACTTCGCGACCTGCGGCCATTGCGATATCGTTGTCTACGGGCATGGAGAGACAATAGTTACCGATTTCATCTTTGTATTGGGCTTGGATGAAAAGTGCGGCTTCGTTGTATTTGATGCCAAAATTCGTTTTTTGAAATTCTGCGACATAGGCGTAGCCAAGGGGCTCTGGACCGGGTGTCAGAGGGGGTGGTAAAATCTGTTTGATAATCGCGTGATCTGTTTTGAAGAAAGCTAAGACCATATTCACATCGCCAAGCATGAAGCCGTTGGCGTACTTTTTCTTCCGTGTTTGGAAGTCGTCTGGGGTTTGAACAAGTTTCATTGTAATCCCAACTAATGCCAGGTATTGTTAGGGGTTGTTGTATTAATGGCTATGTGTTTTGAGGAAGGTTTAACGCTACATGGAGGTGAGGAATGGAATTTGAGTTGGGGTTAGTAAATCCCTATTATTCTTGAAGCCTCTTTTCTTTTTGTAGCATATCGTTAGGGATGATCATGAATCGGTCGATGTTGAATGCGGTCATTGTTGTGGGGTTATGTTGTCTGCCGTTGGTTCTCATTGGAGTGGTTAGCTATTCACGTTCGCAAATTACCCCTAATGACCAGTTTTTCACATTACAGATTGGTGATATCCCCCAAATTGATATCTCGAACTGGACACTGGTTATCGATGGACAAGTTGACAATCCAATCAATTTCACTTATGCTGAGTTCATTGCATTGCCCAGTGTCTCGATTCGCGCCACATTACAATGCGTGGATGGTCCTTCGGGAACGGCGATATGGCGAGGTGTCCGCATCAGTGATTTACTATCTTTAGCGCAGGTGAACCAAAGTGGGTTTGACGTCGCCTTTTATGCCGTTGACGGGTTCTCCTCATCACTCACCTTACAAGAGGTGAGTACAGGAGATGTCCTCTTAGCCTATGAGATGAATGGTGAAACCCTTCCTACGGCGCATGGGTTTCCGGTCCGTGTTGTGGCGCCAGAGCAGTTTGGCTACAAGTGGGTCAAATGGGTCGATCATATCGAAGTGGTGGATTATGATTTTCGTGGGTTCTGGGAATCGCGAGGATGGGCTGATGATGCTCGCCTGTCACCAATTTCACATTGGGGACTGCATGCGTTTTTATTTTCCATCTCGTTTGTATTCGGAGCTATCGCTCTGGTGACCGGGCTGAAATTTTCACGACGGACGGATTATTTCATCGATTTGCCAGATCTTGTTTCCACGAACTTTCATCGAATTGTTTCTGTCGCATATATTGGAACTGTTGGAGTAGTATTCGTTTATTGGGCAATCCAAACGCTACTTCTCAAAGGAGCCTTGCTTTACTCGTTTCATGGTATTGGGGCATTAGTAGTGCTCATCCTGCATGTGCTGGGTGGAATAACGGGTCGAACCACGAGAATGACTAATCGGTCAAACCGAGATCTTCACTACAAATTGAACTTTGCCGGGTATTTGGTGTATACACTTACGATAACAACAGGGTTTCTGTTGGCGTTTGGAGCGAGTTTCATTTACATTTACTAGTTAGTCGAATTCTTTCAGAAGTTTATATCCTTGAAAAGCAGACCAAAAGATGAGGCCGTAGACAGCAACCTTCTGCATGGCAGCACCCTTAATAATGGGGACATTGAAGATCATTCCAATTAGATATGCGTAGGCAAGAATGGCGACGATGATTCCAATGATGGCATACAAGTTTTCATAGTCCTTGTTGAGAAGGATAGCAATTGTGTATACGATAATCGCGGACGAAATGAAAAAGAAAAACGCGTATGTTGAGTAACCGTGGAGGCTTGGAAATACATCCATGGCGAAGATTGCAAGACTTGAAACGAAAACTGCTGCAAGAAAACCAAAGATGGTTCCTAGCCAGCTAAGGTAGAATAATCGTTGTGTACCTGTGAATATCGTTCGGATAGCGAACCAGAAGGGGATTGAACAGGCCGCTACTAGTGTACAGGTGAAAGCAAAGAGAAACCAGTTTTGAGGAGTAGGTACAACATTAGTAACAGCTTGTCCAAGTTGACTGAAGCTGTTAAAGAAGAAGTTGTAGCCGCCAGGGTAGATGAGCATGATGATGGCGGTGATGATGATGAATTGGATGCCTCCAAAGATGCCAAGGTAGGCTCCGAGTCGTTTCCATGAGATAGCTATAACTATCCCTCCTGAAATTCAGTGAGTAATGACAGGGAGCAGTCCTTTGATTGAATGTTTCTTATAAAATACGATGTAACCACCTCTAAAGTTTAGAGATTGACCAGGATTGGTCAAAGGCTCGGATTGGTGAAAGGAAAGTGCTTTTCATAGGATGGCTTAACTGGAAATATCCATCAGAGGAGTCAAGCAAAAGATGAATCCGTTGACCGTGTTTCCCTACAAGAATATGCGAATGATTGTAGACCTCATTGCAGAGGGGAGATCGGTGTACGGCAAATTGCTGCAGTAACGGGCATGTGTAGCTTTGATTCGACTGAAGCCACAGACATGTTAGCATATCTTTCTACATTTGGACGCGTGGAACACACTGATGAGGGATGGGTAATTCACCCTGAGGATGATGAATCGGTATATGAGCGATTCCGTACGCGGTACATAGAAACCGCTGAATCAATTCTCAAACAATTATCAACAGAAGCAAAGACCGTGTCAGAGTTATCGAACGAGACGAATCTCTCAAACGAAACGATTGATTTGTTTTTACCATTCTTAGCTGAAATCTCGATACTTGGTGTTATAAGCCGATGTTCCACGGATTGGCCAATAACTTGGTGTCAGGCTTCTTCATGAAGAAGCGTATTTAGTTGAGGTAGGATAACCCCAGCTTTTTCTTTGAGATGCACATCGGCAATCGGTGTTAATGGTGTGGCTTCAACGTTAACTTCGAGAACGTGCCCTCCGGCGCGTTTCACGATGAAAGGAAAAGAAGCTGAGGGTTGAATGAGGGCAGAGGTGCCAATTACGATAATCGTATCTGCTTGTTCGAGCTGAGAAAAGACTTCATTCATTATTGTGGAGGGGAGGCTTTCACCGAACCACACCACATCTGGTCGTAGATTTGCTCCACAATCAGCACAGGTCGGAATGCCGATTGCGGGTTCTGAGAGGTGTGTTCGGTATGAACAAGCAGTGCATTTGACTCGCCAAATATCTCCATGGACTTCCAAGACTTTTCCAGATCCTGCTTGTCGGTGTAAACCATCAACATTTTGCGTAATCACAGCTTTGAGAATGCCCCGTTTTTCCCACTCAGCTAGGGTTAAGTGAGCAGGATTAGGTTGGCATTTGGAGATGAGGTTTTGTCGCCAGGTGTACCACTCCCAGACGAGTTTGGGGTTTTGAGCAAATGCCTGAGGGGTTGCTAAGTCCATGGCATTGTATTGACGCCAGAGACCATCCTTTCCTCGGAAGGTGGGGACATTGGATTCTTTAGAGATTCCTGCACCGGTTAAAGCGATGAGATGATTTGCGTTTCTGATGAAGCTCGTAGCTGAGGAGAGTAAATCCATGGTTGAGAAAAACTCCTATGCGTAGATGGAAGATTAAAGAAATCATGTAAAAGGACCGTATAAATAAATGGGAAATATCTGTCTCCGAAATCAGTAGGATAGAGTTTATCTTTTATACTGAACTATGTGCATACCCAGTCCAAGGTGTACGTTGAATGACTGAGGAATGGACTTCTTTTGTTGCACGAGTGTTTGATGTCATATTCGGAGTAATATCAATTGGATTAGCAACCACGGTGTTCTGGCTCCCACAATCTTACATCACATTGATGATTATCCTCTTAGGCCCCGCAGTTTTCTTCTTGGGTATTTCTCGGATAATTTATGGGTATCGTGAGAACCGCTTGCCATCTAGGCTGCGTATCCTCAACTTCATCTGTGGCTTTGTCTTAATGATTTTCTCCGTACTAGTCATGATTTCTAATTACTTGGGAGGAATATATTGGATTCTTATCCTCGCCATCGGTTTGATGGTGTTCGGTCTTAACACTTTATTAACTGGGCAACTTTCACCGGTACGAGCTACCTGGTTCCGAATAATGGAAATTGTCGACGGCGCTGCTTTAGTCGTCTTGGGAGTGGTTGTAGCGATTTTTTCCCAATTAGGTGCAATAAGGCTCTTGTACATTCTAGCCATTGGAATAGCCTATGCTGGGATTTACCTCATTATCGTCGGAATTATAGGTCGCCAAATCTTTATAACGAACTGATTCACCGAAAGGAACGTTGCAACCACCGGTGATAGAATATGTCTGAATCGTCGCGCTGGTCGTGGTCCTGGGGTCCACGCTTTGCCATTATATTCTTACCAAATATCCTCTATTTTGTAATTCTCGGTATTGGTTTAGTTCTAACTCGGTATCTTACTCCCCTCATTCCCTGGCAATTATTACCCATTGTAATTTATCCATACCCATGGATATGGCGCTACATTGAACTCTTTGCGGGAATGATACTTCTGATTTTAGCGGTTATGTTCATTGTTTGGGGCGTTACTTCGATGGGAAGAAAACGGGCGCAGGGAGAGGAAATTAATCTAAGTCGGCGATCCTCGCAGTTGGTGACAACAGGTGCATATTCGTATTGTCGTCACCCCCAAACCCTAGGATTCATTCTTGCTACTCCAGCAATTGCTTTGTTATTCGACTTTGTTCCACTCCTTATTGTTGCCATAGTTTTCACACCGCTTCAGCTAGCGTTGCTGGGTTACGAGGAAATTGAGTTGTTACGGCGGTTTGGTGATTCTTATGGTAAATATCGTGAAGCGGTTCCCTTTCTTATTCCTCGGGGAAAACGTGTTGTGACCTCGTAGTGAAATTGGCTCCAGAAAAACTAGATGTTGTTATCCGACCAAGATTAACTACTTAGCTAGCTTACGAATAGGGGACGAAATGGTTATTCAATGCGCCAGTGGCGTATTGATACAAATAAGAACACTGCGAGTAGGACAAAAATCGCCAGAACTAGAATTGCAGGAGCAAGCCAGGGATTAAAGACGGTGGGAGGCACGAGAGTAACAGAAACGGAGACGATGTTACTCCAAGGCCCTGAATTACTGTTATTATCAAAGGCACGAACTCGGAAGTAGTAAGTGCCAATTTGGGGATTGGTAACAGCTACACTTGTTTGATTGATCCTCCAGGTTATCATGGGTCGTTCGAAGAGAGACGTTGTGTCCATTTGAAGTTCATAATCTGCAATGTTTCCATCAGGATCAATGGCAATGGTCCACGGTACAACAAAGGACCCATAGGGATTGAGGTAAATAATGTCTAATATTGCCACAGGACCGGATGAACCTTTTCCATCGAAACTGAACTTACAGGCAAACCCATTCGTAGATTCTGTTAACCACTCCGAAGTGGTTCCGGAGAAGAAGAGCCCCTCAAGGGATGCACTAAACCCAAAGGGTTGACAATTATCTGCTCCACCCCACATTCGTTTCCAAGCAAGATCACCCGTGCTGTTGAACTTGTTAAGACTTGCCTGGAAGCCAGAAATTGGGTGTTCCAGTTCACCCCCAACAAAAATGCTGTCTGCTGTGACATGGATCCCTATCCCTTCTTCATTGATTCCCGTTTCATCAAATTGCTCCCAAAGCAGGCTTCCAGTACTGTTGTATTTTTGTAAAAAAAGTTCTTTGGGGCCTAATGCGCTAGAATTTTGTATTGATCCAGTGACGAAGATATCGTCATTGAAAACTGTCACCCCTCGGGCGATATCGGAATATTCTCCACCCCAAGTTGTATTCCACAGTTGGGTGCCACTGAAGGAATACTTTGTCAAAAAGGCGCTAGAATTGGATCCGTCCCATTGATTTCCCGCATCACCCACAAGATAGACGCCGTCGGAGCCGACTGCGACTCCAAATGCGCGGTTAACTGAGGTATTCTGCCAGCTTTCTGTCCAGACTTCGTTCCCCTCGAAGTTAAATTTGACCAGAAGAGCATCAACATCGTTTTCTGTATTCCTTCGGATTCCGCCAGCGTAGATGCCATCTGCACCAACACTGACGCAGGTAAACCATTCTTCTGGAAAGTTTCCATATGAAGAATTCCAGATTTCATTACCATTATAATCAAGGTTGACTAGCAAGCCATTCGTTCCATATGGACCTGTTGTCGTCATGCCGGCAAGGTAGATGCTCCCTGCTCCGGCGCTGAGAGCATAGGCTGAATCGTTATAGGAATACGCCCAAGTCTGATTCCAAATGTACTCTCCTTCTGGCGTGTATTTCACCAAAAGGACGTTATGTGCGCTACTGCCAAGAGTTGAAGTTGATCCTGCAACAAAAACTGCTTGAGTTGTAACAGCTATCGCGTTGAAACCATCATTTCGGGGTTGCATCCACAGTATGCCCCAAACATCTCCATTGCTCAACACCTCGGCACTAACTAGAGTTGGGTTAGAAGGCAAATAGCACAAAGACACGACCAGCCCTAACAATATCAGCGAGAATACTAGTGCATTTATCCCGCGAGGTTTCATGGCCACCAAGACACCCAACCAATTACTTTGAATACCGTATACTTCAAGTATATGAGGCTTCGTTTCAGGGCAGGATTTGTGGTAAACTATTCATCCATCGCTTTTCGGATTTTCTTCGCTTGGTCTTCTAGTTCGTTTGTAGGAGGAGTTTGCCCATAATCTGGACCCGCCTTAATACGTATTCCATCCCCAACGAAGCGAGGAATCACATGAATATGAATATGCGGAATTTCTTGAAAGGCTGCTTTTCCATCAGCAAGCCAGACATTAATACCCTCACACTTTAGTCCTGATTTTCGCAGAGCTGCAGCAATCCTTCCGGCTACTTGAAATTGCCGCCCTGCTAACATCGAATCTAATTCGCTCAGACTCGCAACATGAGCTTTAGGAATCACAAGAGTATGGCCCGGGTTAATGGGACGAATATCCAGAAAGGCGAGGATTTCGTTGTCTTCATAGACGACATGAGCGGTGAGTTTCTTTGCAACAATGTTGCAGAAGATACAATCAGTGGATTGATTACTCATACCCTTACTTCCCAGTATTCTTTCATAAGTCGTACGTTTTGAACCGAATTTAGTGCGTTAATCAGAACGAGCTTGGTTAAGGACTTTAAAGATCTGTTCTGAGTTGATAATTTTTTCACTTTCAACTTTGAATTCCACAGGATGAACGAGAATTGCATTTGTTTGATCGCCACCTATTCCACCGTGATTACCGATGAGTTCTTCGAAGGCTGCCACTGAACCATCTTCATACACAGGACTCATAAGAATGAGTTCACCACTACTAGGAAAGTTAGCAAGGCGAAGTAATTGTTGTCTTCGAACTTCTTCGTTTCCATAAGGTGTGAGAGGGTTCTGCCCCTTGATTTTTCCCGTCCTCAACTCTATTGCACCCTCCCCACTAAGAAGGACCGGTCCAAGTTTTTCATCCATGACAATGGCAAAGCCAATGCCCTGATGAGCAACGAGTTTTGATATGAAGCCAGGAAATTGAGTTTCAAGATTTTGCAATGTTTCACGTTTTTCTGTTGTTGTGAAATAGATCTGAGCAAGATTCCCTGAAGCACATACGAGGACATCTTTTGCTTCTACTTCTTTGTCTAGGGGAGCTTCATCTTTTTTACTAGCCTGCCGGTGGAAATATTTCAGTACTCCATGTTCTTTTTTCTCTTTTTTCGCTGCAGCTCGACCGGCATTCATGTCATCGACGAGTCCTGCAACGTAACCTCGATGGGCATCAAGGGCTTCCATTTCGCCTACCGAGGCTTTGCCTTCGAGAAGCTCTGTGATGAGATCTTTGAGTGAAATGTTGTATCGTTGCTTGAAGGTCCAACCAGCAGACTGACCATGATCTGAAAGAATGAACAGATGGTAAGGCCTGGGTGCGTAGTATTCAATAACGTGTAGAATTCGTCGTATTTGCTTATCCAGACCATGGAGGGCTTTGAGGGCATCTGAAGTCAATGGACCGGAGTGATGTGCAATTTCATCGTAACCTAAATAGGTCACGTAAATTGCAGGTGATCCGCGAAGAATGTCTTGAATTACCATTGATGTGGCGACATCACGCATGAAGATGTTAGTTGCGGCACGAACAATAGGATAGGCATGCGAGAGTCGGTTCATTCGTGGTTTTCTACGTGTGATGGTTTGTTTGATGATTTGTCCAATTTCGACAAATATATCCCAGATCGTGAAGATGATGCTACGATTCATGGCATAGGGATCGAGTAGATAGTAATAGAGGTCCTGGCTTCTACGTCGCCCTGCCTCTTCATCTTCTTGGGTAAGGGTTGACATCGTGAAAAAGGAATACGAGGCATCACCGCTGATGAGATTGCTTACACTTGAGCCGCCGTTACGGAGAATGCCTTGACCGGAAGAGGCTCGCTGGTCGATTTCTTGAGCGTTTTTGGGGTTGTTGGAGACCATCATACGTTTTTCAGGTTTTAGATACCAACGAAAGGCGGGGATGTCATTATTATTTCCATGCATGATACCAGCTTGGCACGATGAAGTCATGGAAGGAATTCCACAATCCCAGTGTGTGAGTATGTGACTTCCACGTTTTAGCAATCCTTGAAGCGTAGGCATGTATTCGCGTTTTAACGCCTTTTGAATGGCTGTGTAACTAAGACCATCAATTTCCACTGCGACTAAGGCATGAGTTTGAGGGATATCAATTGTTGCCATTTCTTCCCGGATTTGTTTGGCGACATAATCATTGAAGAAAGAGATATCATCATCAAGACCTACGATATTCACGACAAGGGCATTAACAGCTGCTAGAATGAGTCCAGCGGCTAAAGCGGCAATTAAATTGACCACATAGAATCCTGGGAGGATACGGGGTAGTTGCCATAATATGATGCCATTAATGAGGAACATGAAAACGAATGAAATGATAAACCCCAGCCACCAGCGGGCAATTAATGAAACGAGTTTAGTGAACAGGGGACGAATTAACACGTTGATAACCGCAATTATTGCGACTGCGATGTAAACTACCCCGAGCATCGTAAGTAGATCACTTGTAACAAAACCCATTCCAGCATACAAGAAGGTGGTAACTAGTAAGCAGAGCGCATCTATGTTCCAGATGAGGATAAAACGCCCCATTCTAATATTGTATCGCGGTTGCTCCTCCAGTTGCCAAATCAGAAAAGCTCCAACGAAAAAGATGTTGATTGCCAGGATTCCGAAAAATAGGCTTAAAGCTAAATCTAGGAGGTTAAGAGGACCAATCGGCTGAAAGGGGAAAAGAACTCTGTAAACATAGCTAACTATTCCTCCAGTGATAGCGAAAACGGACACAGCCACTCCTAAAGTGATGGCCCAGGGTTTCTTGTACGCGGTTCCTAATGCAACTATCATTCCAACCAACGAAACGGTTGTTAGGATAGCACCCAACAGAGTAAAGCCATTGACAATGAAGGGAACGGTGAGCCCTACATTAATGATTTCATTGATAATCTCAACATAGAGAGAGGGATCATTCGCATGTGCATAATTTAGGATTTCATTAAAAAGCGATGAAAGACCTGAGATAAATACTCCCAACATCGCAAACCCGAACATCATTACAAAGTCGATGCCTGCAAAAATTCGTACAATTCGGGGCGCTCGAATAACTTCATGCACTTTTTTATCAGGCAGTTAACACACCTCATGTCCAGTTTGCAGTGTAAATCTTAAGAGTGCGTTTCTTCCTTTTATTTCATTTTCCGCCCTAAGAAATGAGATTTTCTTGTGAATCTGCGAAAGCTATTTGTGGAGAATGCTCTGACTTGCATCAGGTTTTGTGTTTGGTGAGTCGAGTATGAAAGGTTGGACTGGACAGCTTCTACGCGTGAATCTTTCGAACAAAGATGTAACCACAGAAAAGTATCCGAAAGAATTTGCCCTGCAATTCGTGGGGGGTCGCGGATTTGCGGCAAAGATTCTCTGGGACGAAGTGCCTAAGGGTACAAATCCCCTCTCACCAGGGAATAAGTTCATTGCTGCTGTAGGACCTTTATCCGGTTTGGCGATGCCGAATGTTGGGAAAGTTGTTGTTGCAGCAAAAAGCCCCTTGACGGGCGGGTATGGGGATGGAAATCTTGGCTCACATTTTGGTTCCCAATTACGACGAGCAGGTTATGATGTTTTGGTTGTCGAGGGTAAAGCCGAAACCCCGTCCTATGTTCTGATCCAAGATTCTGAAGTAAACGTACTGGAGGCTGACCACCTTTGGGGAAAAGGTGCGTTTGAAGCAGAACAGAAACTCGAAGAGACCCATGGTAAGAGTATTGGCACGTTAATGATTGGTCAAGGCGGCGAACACCTCGTCAAATATGCAACCGTCCGGTCTATGATGGGACGATCTGGGGGACGCCCAGGTATGGGTGCTGTAATGGGTTCAAAGAACCTGAAAGCCTTGGTCGCGAAAGGCTCCTCTACACCTGAACTGGCGAGCCCTGAAGCGTTTCGCCAACTTGGTCGAGACGGGTTCAAAGATATTCGTGAGAAGCCAGGCTACGATGAATGGATGACCCAGGGTACGATGCTCATTCACGCATGGTGTCAAGAATACAGTGTCCTCCCCAGTTACAACTTTCGGGAGGGGCAATTCGAGCATGCCGAAGCGCTCAGTGGCGGCACCATGGAGAAATTGAAAGAAAAAACACGCGGGTGTCCCTCCTGTACCATGCAGTGCGGTCATTGCATCAAAGATTCTGAAGGACTCTCTGCTGAGCTCGATTATGAGAACGTAGCACTCCTTGGATCTAACATTGGGATGCGGGATCTCCGCGAAGTCGCTACTTTGAATCGACTCGCAGATGAATATGGTCTTGATACGATTTCCTTAGGTAATACAATCGGCTTTGCTATGGAAGCATCAGAAAAAGGAATTCTTGATGAAAAGCTCGACTGGGGAGACTTCCATGCGACACGGAAACTAATTACGGACATTGCATTCCGATCAGGCACGCTAGGAAACATGCTTGCTGATGGCACACAAATCATGGCAAACCAACTCGGTAAAAGTGCTCAGAATTTTGCTATGCAAATCAAAGGTCTGGAAATCTCCGGGTATGATTGTCATGCTGCACCTGGAATGGCCCTTGCTTTTGGAGTCTGTTCTATCGGCGCCCATCATAAGGAAAGCTGGGTGATTACCCATGAGGTAGATGTGGGTCGGGAAACCTATGATGAAAGTAAAGTCGACAAAATCATCGAATTACAACGGATTCGAGGTGGGCTATTTGAGCAGTTGGTTGGGTGTCGCTTCCCTTGGATTGAAGTTGGATTTGACTTGGAGTGGTATCCGAAGTATTTTGCTGCAGCGACTTGTCTGAAATGGACACTAGATGACTTCTGGGCTATCTCGGATCGT
>Ga0209427_10004707_pt1 | contig 15735 bp, 12 predicted proteins | sample DeeMarSWOR136_30_FD_187465 | JGI IMG/M metagenome (GOLD analysis project Ga0209427, IMG submission 187465) | Marine sediment microbial communities from White Oak River estuary, North Carolina - WOR-1-36_30 (SPAdes) (version 2) | ecosystem: Environmental > Aquatic > Marine > Intertidal zone >...
CTCATCCTTCGTCGTTGCGACGTACATTCAAGTACGCCTCACTCCTCAGGATTTCGGGCGCCCCCGGCGAGCGGGATTTCGCAAAGCTCAACTTGCATCTGGGCATTTTTGATCAGCCTGCAAAAAATGACTTTTTCAACAGGTTCTGAGGATGTGACCCCGAAGGCTTTTCCCAAGGACTGCGCTACCAATAGATAAACAGAAAAAGCTGGTATAATACAGCTCCGATGTAGATGATAGTGACGCCCAAAAGAATGGTCTTTGTGAACCTAAATTTGCTGTGAAGGCATAATAGAATTAAAGGAACAGTAACAACGGCAAATTTCCAGATCCAAACTCCATCCCTGTAGACTTCGATGGCAGAGCGAACAATGGGGTTAAGCTCCCATCCTCCTTTATCCAGAATCATTATTGTGAACAATGCATCCAGAACGTTTAACCCAACGACTAAAATTAGTAGGAACAGTAATCCTGAGCCGTAACGGTCTACATAACCGCCCCTCTTTTTGTCGTCTTCCCTTCTGAAGGTTCTTCTTAGGCCCAAAAGGGTAAACCTGTTCAGGGCGGCCGTGGGCTGTTTTCTCCTATCTTTAAGCATCCTTCTATTCATTTGTCCCACAATGAGTTCCTAAACTACTACAATCTGTTAGCTATGCGTTCTGCTTAAAAGACAAAAATAGCCTTTCCAATCCGCTTAGCTACCCCCAAAGCCCGCTTCTTGCCAATTCTTTTTCTGAGCCAATAATAACAACATAGCTTTTGTTCATCTAAAAATCATCACAAAGCTTAGATAATACAAATTTTGGGCCAAAAAAGAATTTTTACGCGAATTTACCCTATTTAACGGGATTTTACCCAAACACATCAAAAACCTCTTATAAAGAGGAAAATACTATTCCTTTTTTTCCTTATTCTTTTCCATTTCATTTTTTGCAAAAAGATAGGATTACTTCCTGAAAAATGGCGAAGATTTCCTATTGCATTGTTGCTTTCTATTTGGAATTTCGTAACTTTGTGAATGCAATTTTTCTGCGATGTGATAGAACTTTATGGCTCTAAGGGAAAAGCGCATAGGGCATTGAGTATCTGGACCATGAAGCGGAAGGAGCAAGAGGCGAGGAGTAAGCGGTAAGGTGCGGGGCTAATAAACAAACGAAAGCGTGAGGCGGGCAGACTCTGATTCCTACCTTAAGAACAATTATGAACTAGGGACATTTTTGTCAATGGATGTGATATTTTTTATCAATAAAGCCTAACATTGCCATTAATTCTTAAACGGGGTTTATTAAGACAATCTATTGAATATATTGTTAAAACAGTTGTTTCCAAACCTTTGGCATATTTCTTGCTCTTCTAATCGGAATGTATTGTTGCGGCTTTGCTGGTTTGAACCGTAACTAGTAAACTGTCAGATCAGATCTGAGTAACCATATTCAGAAAAATTACATATGCCTTTGATCGACACCGTTCACCCCACTTTGAGAGGACTACCGGATGCCCCCGCTCCGCGGGAGGGCTCACTATCCTGATCCTTAAACAGATAGGAGGAAACAATGTATAGCAAACTGAGGGCACGGCAAAATGCCATAAGAGATGCAAAAAACAATCTTCCCGGCAGGGCCGATCCGCAATTCTCTCCGTTTGAGAAGGAGCTGATGGCAATGGCCAGGCATGAAGCCCGGCTAATAACCTCTTCATATGGCCCTAAGTTAGAGGTCCTCAATGGACAGTACAAACCCTTGCTAAAGGATTATGAACGTATCTCCAAAGACTATGACGCCCATGCTGCCAAGATCGGTCGCAGTGAACCAAGTGTGGAGTTGAGCAGGACGAAGTACTATGTGCTGATGCTTTTATTTGTCCTGGGTGAAATCCCTATGAATTCACTTGCGTTCGCGGTGTTCGGGGAAAACCAAATTTTCACATGGATCATGGCGGTTGGCGTTGCCGTAGCGATTCCATGGATTGCCCACTCCATGGGGATTCTTTTCAAGCGTTGGTCTCCTCCATGGTGGAAGAATGGCATTGGCATCGGAGCACTCCTTTTCCTTACCATCGGCGGCCTGGTTGCAATCGGCTACGTACGTGTCCAGTACTTGGGTGACCTCAGCAAAGTGGGAGCAGTTGGCAGTTTTGGCAACAATACCCTGATAGGGGCCGCCTTTGTTGGACTGAACCTGGTCATCTTAGCTGCAGCCACGCTCTGTTCTTATTTTGCACACGATACGGATCCCCAGCTGGAGCATTTACATCGTCGGACAAACCAGCTCGACAAGGCCACGCGAGCCATCGAAGGAAAGTACAGAAAAATCCTAACCGAACAACAGCAAAAACTGCACCGAATTCAGCAACGCACCCAGGAAATCATTTATTACTACCGAAAAATCAACCAGCGCATGCGCCCAGACCATGAAAAGCCAAAATCCTTTGAACGGGATCACGAGTTGGGTGTAGAGTTTGAAACTGAAGACGACGGTAAGAAATTGGAAACCGAGACCACCCCTTTAAAAATGGTGGCTGCCAGTCAACGCCGTTCCTAATGATTGAGGTGGGATATCCAAATGAAACAGCGACAACTGAAATACCTAGGGCTCATCATTATTGGCGCACTTCTCTTATGCAACCAATGGATTTGGAGTGCTGAAGCCTTCGCGAAATCCGAAAAGCCCCCCGAACAGCCACGGTTGATCATCGTTTTTGTGGACATGTCGGATAGTGCGAATCAAGCTCGGCGAACAGTCTGTAAAGAGGCGTTTGAGAAGGTCTATCGAAATCTTCAGCAAGGCGATCGTGTTGTGGTGGGGACCATCACCAGTCATTCGTATATCGAATTCAAGCCAACCGTGGATGAACAAATTCCCAAAAAGACTATTTGGGACAACCGCTTACAGTTTGAGAGAAAACTGACCAATACCAAGGAGAAAATTCGAAGGGAGACGAATAAACTCTTATCGCGCGAACGGGGGACTGCGCTGACGGAGATTTTAGATTCGCTAAATATTGCAGATATTATTTTCCATGACGAGAAGGAACGTCAAAAAATTCTGGTTATCCTTTCTGATATGATTGAGGATTCAAAGGAATACAACTTTGATAAGGACAAGATTACAGACGAGTATATTAGCAATGTTATCAGTTCTCGCCAGAAGAAGAACCTCATGCCAAATCTTACCGGTGTCAAAGTGTACGTGGCTGGGGCGAGTGCGGATGATTCGAATAAATTTCGAGCGGTACAAGCATTTTGGGTTCGTTATCTTACCGAAAGCGGAGCAGATTTCTCTGCTCATCGGTACGGACATTCCCTGATCAATTTCGAAAATGGCCCCTAATCACGTAAGGTGTCAGGCCTACCCCATTCACTGATTCCCCTCGCCTTTCAGGTGCTCTGGAATCCCCAAAATACGGTTAAGTGCAAGGCGCAAGGAGTAACCGCATAGCGCAGAGAGCCTAACGCATAGCGGAAAATTGTATAGAGCATAGCGACAAAACCTGACAAGATCGAGGATCGGCCTTGGCTACTTTGCCAAGGCTTCGAAGGCTAACTCCCCCTCGAGACAAGAAATAAGCAATGAATTACGAGGGCTGAGCGATTATCCAGCCAAATACGACGGGCAGTCTATTCTTGTATTTCAGTCCCTGGATCTTTCTTTTTCCTCCCCTCTCTTTTTCTTAGATAATGCGCTCCATAGTAAATGGCCGCTGCCAGGAGTGTCAAAAAGAAAAACTTGGCAAAAAATGGATGTAAGAAGAAGAAAGAGAAGAGAAACAAACATGCGGAAATGATCACTAAGTTGAGCGGGGTGATAAACCTTGCTATACTTCGCCTGTACCAGTCGGATTCAGACTGCCAAACTTTCTTGAGCCAATTTCTCCTGAGATATAAAGCATAAAGAATGAGCAGAAGTACGATCAGTTTGATGAGAGTCAAGGGTGTATCCTTGACATAGGTGGCTTTCACGATCAACGGCTCTTCGGATACGATCTGTTTTGCAAAACGGTAGACTTGTCCAATCGTAGGCACTTGGACCCGGATCGGCGTAACCCCGGTTGTCATCCCACCGGATGCAGCAACTTCCTCAAGTTTTGCGCTAAAGCTCATCTCTCTGGAGAGCTGATCGGCAATGACCTCTTGGTCAACCGGCAAATTCCTGCCAAAATCACTTTGCAGAGACGTTTGACTCTCAAGCATCGAACGTGCCTTCTTTCTTTTATCGGCCTCCCTTTCTCTTCTTCCCTCTTCACCAGGCCCGGGAGCAGCCACACTAGGGACAGAGCGATACTGTCTTTTCAACTCGTTATAATCAACCGTGCGCTTACCTAATCCAAGAAGAGGGCTGATCCCCCGGGCTATCTTCTCCTTTTCCATGGTTCCGCCGAAATGAACGAATGAATAATCGAAGGGCAGGTAAATCGACCAGATCACCCGGCTCATCATTAGATCGGGGATCGCGAAGGAACTCTTCTTGATACCAAACCAACGGAACTTTTCGGCCTTCTGAAAATAGATCAGTTCTACATCAAACGGGGCGAGACCTCCTTCTGAGCTCTGGCTGCGATTAAGTGGAATTAAAATCTTCTCCTTTTCATTCTTGCTCGGTTTTACCGATTTTCCATCAACATAGGTTCCCCAAAGCTCTGCGTCCTTGGGTAAAGTAACCTCCATGAACTGCTTCCAGGTATTTCTCACTGTATAGGTCAGCCTGTGGACCAACTTTCCATCCTCGGTGAACAGGGTGATTCCAGAGGCACTGTCAACAACCGTGCTGATCACAGGCAACTCTTTATGCTTCGTAATATCAAGTACCATCCGGTAAGGATGGCGCAAATATTTGTATGCGAAGATAAGAGGTTTCGCGCTAATGCCCACAAGCTGGGGCGGAAGTTCAGAAAACGAAGCACGGTCAAGTCCCTCCGCCTCTGTCACTTTCGCCTCCGCGCTTCCTTTCATCTCAACTGCGATGAAACCCTTTTCTCTAATCGAGCCCGGAAGGGCAAAACCGTTAAAATCAGCAACAACGGTTTGGTCTTCAAATATCTTCTCAGCCTTGATCAAAAAATAGAACTTTCCCTGCCGAGGTGTTTTGAGTGTTACATCAAGCATCTTTTGCCCTTTGACTTCCCTTTCCTTCCAGTCGCCAACAACCTGCCCCGTGACATCCAGCATCTGATATTTATCTGGTATCCTCAACGTGATACCGGTCACGGTGTTCTGAAGAACGTTGATGGAGGCTCTTGTATGAACCCTTAGGGCATCGTCCTCGATTGAAAGAAGTTGCCATAAATCTGCGTATATCTTGGGAGGTCCTTTTTCCGCTTCAGGGATGATGCGGCTCCATGCAACACGAACATTGTCTGTAGGTGAAAGAACCGCTTCAATAATGGTGCTACCGCCCCTTTCAATTCGTTTGATGGACGTTGCCGAAGGGATCTCCGGCTGAATGGAGGGAAGAGGTATTTCAAGCGTCAGCCGTATAATGGGAGTTCTTGGTACTGGAAAAGAAATGGATTGAGGCCCTCTCGTGAGATCAGTCGCAATCGTGAAAAGTGCTGTTGCCTTGTGGGATCCTTCCTGAGCTACGGCAACCGCGTGATAGCCCTTCGTGTCAGTAAGGAGCGCATCCTTTCCATCTAACGTTACTGTCTTAAGAGCTACCTCCTTCCTTAAGAGAGGAACCAGAAGAAAGTCCTTCCTTCCATGTCTGGGAAGAACTTCGATATTGAACGTGGCACTGACCTCGGTCGCTTCCCTCCCTACCTTTGCGTTATAGTATGCACTGGTTATTAAAAAATCACCCAGTGCCGGGTCGGCCTTGGGAGGTTCCATCGACTTTAGGAGTTTCCTGAAATCCTCCCTCTTGAGCACCACTTTCCCCTCTTTGACTGCGAAGGGAGGGAGGTCTCTCACCCCGGTTTGTCTGACAATCGCGGCAAACTCGTCGATATCAAGCGAAATCCTCTCCTCATCCAGATTGAGAAGCTTTTGAAACTTATCCCAGGGTAATGAGATCTGCCCGGTGGATGGAGGTCCCGGAGATTTTTCTTCAGCCAACAAAGCATGGTGGAAAAAGAGAAGTAAGACGAAGCCAGTCAAAATAAGAAAAAAACCTTTTCTCATACGTACACCTCCAATTAGGTACTTTTGAAGTGTGGCTGCTTCAGTGTCATTTGGATCGGGGTCAGTCCTTTTAATTTTGGCAAATGGTTTGTTTAGGCTTCACCTTTCCATTCTTCCGGAGTCCGCTCCTCCAGGCAAAGCTTACAGGTCGCTCACCGATACTATCATCCAGAGGCTTCAAGGAGCATATTCCGTGCCAGAAGTGGATATTAATAAGTCATTGATTTTAAACACATATTTATTAATTCATAACATACGAGGTGGTCGAAAAGTGACCAACAGAAAACACGATCGTTCAGCGGATGAGATCCTTACCCTTTGGCAGGAAGAAAACGACTGAAGGCAGGAGAAAAGCTGAAGCCGGTTGTGTCAGATAGACGAAAAACAAAACCCCATTTCTTCTCCAGAAATGGGGTTTGTTAGCTTACTCTTACCTTCCCCGTTTTAGGTTAAGAGCAAAGTCCCTGGTGACCTTGCCTTGGTTTTTGAAAAAACGATTGGCCTACTTTATCAGCTCAGGATTTGTCCGGATTCCATCAATAGCTGATTGAATGACCCCAAAATAATTCGAGTTCTGGCATAGATAAATGGCTATCCTGAGGATCCAGCGAACTTCAACCGGGTCAATATCCACATTATAATTTTTAGCAATTTCTGAACCTAATTCGCCTAATGCCACCATCCTTAGAGGATCTGGTAGCGCTAAAGCCGTCGCATAGTAAGTGACGAGATAATAAAACGTGCCTTCAGCGGCTTCTAACGTATCCTTATCCGTAGCAAAAGTCTTCAGCATCAGATCGAAGTCCTTCCGGGAGCGATATTTAGCTGCCAAAAAAAGTTTGAGTCCCAAGGAGGGGTCGTGATACCTAGCAAGAAGTAAGTCAATCGCCACTTCAATCGCAAAATGGGCTAGTTCTGGAGTCTCTTTTAGAACGTCGTTCCCAAAATACCAGGCAATCACATCTGCAAGTGCGTCTGCTTGAGTTGGTACATAGCCATTATAATTGCAATATTGACTACAATTATCTAGGGCACAATTTTCAAAAGAAACACAATTATCATAATTGTCGCATGTACCATGAGCGTAAGCGTCAGCCCCCCAAATTTCATTGTGAGTCTGCCACCCTTTGGCAAAAGCCTTTTCGGTTAGATTCCACCAGGCGTAAGGAAGTTTTGTGAACTTATAATGTGTTTCACAAAAGGCATAAGACCAATTTCCCGCGTCGACATACAAAGCAATGTCCGGAGCAATGCTCCCATAATAGAGATTGATTTTGTCAAAAGTGCACGGAAAAACGCGCTCGGCAATATAGATGTGGGTTGCTGAATTGAAAGCCTGGCCCTGGGATGGCCCCAGAACTGCAGCACCAAAAAGTAATAAAATCGCTAGCGAAAATATTTTTCTCATTTTCTTCCTCCTTTCGTTAAAGGAATAGGAAAACGTTCAGCCAAGGATAGAAAATCCTCAACAGGATAGTAGAAAACAAATGGAAGGTTCAGACTCGACACCTTTTGGATTACCCCCATCATGAACGTCTCCAAAAGGTTAAGGTTAGGTTAACTCAGGAAATAAACAAAGGGCTAAACCTAAACGCCAAATTATAATAAGAAGAATGTAGATGTCAAAGAAAAAATTTGCGGAAGGGAAAGGAGATCGCCCTTCGGTCTACTTCTTTTTTTCGACCAATAATTCCTTGCCACCCACGTCCCAACCGAACGAGACCCTGAGCGTTTGACTGGGGCAGACGCTGACGCAGGTCTGACACAGGATACACTCGGTTGATAAGACCCGTTCTCCATTCTTGATATATTCCGGAATCCGGATACTCATCGGGCACATTTTGGTGCAGGCACCGCACCCATCACACGTCTCAGCCTCGCCCCCTATCTTGAGAAGTGAAAAGCGTGATGTGGCTTTAAGAATGGCTGTGATAGGGCAGATGTATTTGCAGAAAGCCCGATTGTCCTTGAAGAAAAACGCCATCGGGAAAGCCAGCCCGAAGTAGACCCCATTTCCCACGACAAGCCAGTAAAGTTCGGTTATCTTACTCGGGTAACGATAGCCAAATCCGAACCAAAGGACCAGGACAAGACCAAGGCTGAACGCAAAAAAAACAAAGCGAAGCCACCTCAACCCTCCCGGAACCCAACCACTGTTTTTCGTGAAGGGGAGAAGATCCAGGACCATCGCTGTCCAGCATGCCCAACCACACCAGCCGCGGTTAAATAGGGCGGGTCCAAAAACCTTTGCAATCAAATAGTGCATGACGGCTCCTCCAAAGAAGCCGGATAGGAGATAAAAGAAAAATCCCTCGATCTGCATGTTTTCGAAAGCAAATAGGCCTAAGAACCCCAGCATATAGCCCCCGACTAGAAACTGGGCGATCTTGCGTCCAAGAGGCTTCCTTTTCCTGGGAAGCAGGGAATACATCCCGATACCGAATCCTAGCGAGGTACCGATATAACCAAAATTGAAAAGGTAAAAGATATGTTGGGTGCTCTGCCAGAGAACGATCGCGAGGGTCCAGAAAGTAATCAACATCATTGCCGGAAAGATTAATTTTCGTACTGTAGGTTTTTCTTTTTTCTTCATAATCACCCTCGACATCTTCCCTCGCTCTAACTTCTCAGGATTCAGAAATTCACGCCTATCAATATAACTGAGTTTTTGATGGAATCAAAGGATCGCCTGAAGCAGAAGATAAATGGAGATGAATTAATCAGTACTTGCCCAGGTTTGGTAAATTGAGAAGGCTTCGATTTAAGAAGGCTTCTTTTGTCTAATCCACAATGATTTGTTGAATAGCTGTTGATTTCGTTCCTCTAGCCCTTGACAGATGCTTCGTTCACCATTTTGCTTATTGATTGGGCACACATAAGCCTTCAGATTTACAAAAATATTTCCAAAAAAGGGGCTTGAACATATTTTGTAGGATTTTTGGCGATAGGGCTTTGGAATGAAAATCTACCCATGAACCATAATTTATGTATTTCGCATGAAATGATGAAAGATATCCTTTGTCAAGGCTTCAATAAGATTGTGGTACTTATCATTTTGGAGATAACTTTGTAATTAAAGACTGGGATTAAACTCTTTGATGAAATCATCAATCATCTCCTTCAATCCGTAACGGATGGTCCAACCCCATTCCTTGCGAGCATTCTGATCTTCCAGTTGCCTCGGAATTGTCTTCAGGACTTCCATAGCCTTCGGATCGGGATTAAAGCTTATCGAAACCTTCAGGAAATGCTTTGCTATCTCTTCCAATAGGTCTCCGGCTGTTGGAGAAGGAGTAATTTGACCCACATTGTAGACTCTGGTCTTAATCTTACTTTCATCGGCCTCGAAGAGAGCGACCAAGCACCTCACAGCGTCTTTGACATACATGATAGGAATGGATGTCTCCTTAGTAACCCAAGCCTCGAAGGGGATTCCTTTCAAGGCAGACTCGATCATCTTCGGGTTGTATTGGCCGTAACCCTCCGATTTAATGCCGGGTCCCACCAATTGAGGGAAGCGAATCCCTCTGAAATCAATACCAAATCTCCGGTGATAATAGAGTCCAAGAAGCTCACCAAAAACTTTTGTAACGCCATACAAGGTTTGCGGTTTTTGGACCGTCTCATCATTCACGATGCCGTGGGGCACAATCCCGTAAGCCCCCATGGAACTCGTAAAAATGACTTTCTTAACACCAAACAGCCTTGAGGCCTCAAGAATATGATAGATACCTAATCCGTTGACTTGCACAGCGGCCCAGGGGTTAGCTTCGCATTGCGCCGAAAGCATAGCAGCCAGGTGGAAAATATGTTCAACGTTGTAGTCCCGGACGGCGTTGATGACTTCTGCCCAGTTAGAAATATTCCCTTTAACAAAAAGGACGTCCTTCCTCTCCCTTTCGGGAGGGATCATATCGAAAAGGACCACCCGATGTCCTTTCTGTAAAAGATCCTTTGAAAGCTCTGAACCGATGAAGCCGCTTCCTCCCGTAATTAGGATTGCCATAGTGTTCTCCTTATTCCGAAAAGGTTTTTAGGAGATGAAGCAGTTTCTTGTCCCTCTCCTTGCTATGTCTGGCCAGTGCTAAAGCTTCCTCCTGCTCATATTGAAAAAAGCCTTTCCCTGTTTTTAGACCCAATTCGTCCCGCTCAACCTTTTCCCTGAGTATCTTTTGAACATCGACAGAACGGTCAATCAGCGGATAAAGATATCTCATCCCTCTATACATGAGATCTAGTCCCCCCATATCCATTGTCTGTAATGGGCCCAAGACAGCCAATCGAAACCCAAAACTTCCTTTAACTCCTGCATCAATATCTTCGGGAGTGGCCACTCCCCGTTCCAAGAGCGATAGGATTTCACGCAACATGGCGGTTTGAATTCTATTGATTAAGAAGCCCGGAATCTCTTTCAAGATTTTTATAGGCTTCTTTCCAATCTTTCTTAATAGCCCCAAAGTCGTTTCTGTTACTTCTAGGGACGTCCTTTCTCCAGGAACCACCTCCACCGTCGGGACAATGTGGGGAGGATTAAACCAATGGGTGATCACCAATCTCTCCTTCCTTGTCACTTTCTTTCCTATTTCAGAGATAGGCAGGGTTGACGTATTGCTGGCCAAAATAGCATCTTCAAGGCAGTACTGATCCAATGTCTCGAAGAGATTCATTTTAAGCACCAGATCTTCCGGGGCAGCTTCGATAACAACGTGAGCTTCCTTGGCCACCTCTTGAAGATCGACTGAGATCCGAATTCTTGACAGGACCTTCTCGATGTTTTCTTTCCTCTCAAGTCCCATTTCCACAAATGTCTCGATATTACTTCGGATCTGTACCAAGGCCCGTTCAAGGATGGAGTGATTGAGATCATATAAAATGACGGAATAGCCTTTCTGAGCAAAGTTTTGCCCGATCCCATGTCCCATGAGTCCGGCACCTACGACTGCAATTTGTCTAATCTCTCTCAATGTGACATGCCTCCAGTGAGTGATAGAGATGAAATTCTTTCAAAATTTTAGAAATCTCTCTTTAAGCTCTTTGAAAACACCTTTTCTGAAAGTCAGTATCGAAACCACAAACAAAAGACCCAAGAACAACGGCCAAATATTTGTATAGGAGCTCAACAGGTCTTTTAGATAGACAAGGCCCATGGCCCCCATGATCGGGCCATACAGAGTACCCATTCCACCGATCAAAGTCATCAGGACCACATCTCCTGATATATCCAAACCTAATGAGAAGAGGGGAACGAAATTTTGCAGCAAGGTGTAAAGGCCTCCGGCCAAACCAGCAAAGGAGGCGGAGATGACAAAGGAAATGAGTTTGTATCGGGTGGGGTTGTAACCTATACTTCTTGCTCTATCTTCGTTCTCCCTAAGGCACTCTAAGGTTTTCCCAAAGGGCGATCTAATGATCCGAATTCCCAGAACGATTGAAAGAAGGAAGAAGAAGAGAATGAAGTAGTAAAGGACAACCTCTGATCTCAGATCGATGAAGCCTAAAGGTGGCCTGGGTACTCCATGGAGACCATCATCTCCTCCTGTCAATGATCTCCATTTGAAAGCGATGAAATAGATCATCTGAGCAAAGGCTAATGTCACCATGGCAAAGTAGATCCCCCGGCGGCGGATAGAAAGATAGCCAATGGGGAAAGCGATCAGGAGGCTGATGATGACACCCATCGAAATAGCAAGGGGGGCCGGGATGGATAGGTGAATGAGGGTTAGACCTGTCCCATAGGCGCCGAGTCCGAAAAAGGCGGCATGACCGAAGGATAATAAGCCAGTGTAACCAAAAGCAATATCATACCCGAGTGCAAATATGGCAAAAACCAACATCTGGCTCGCAAGGGCCTTGTAAGGAGTCACGAAAGGAAGAAATAAGAGAAATAGACCCGCCAGAATGATAAACCCAAAGGAATATTTGCTATTGACCTTCATGGAAATCATCTCATCTATTCAAAAAATGCCACTCGGCCCATCAGCCCCCTTGGCCTTATAATCAGGACAACTGCCATGAAAACGTAGATCAATGTCGTTGACATCGGTGGCCAGAAAATGATGCCAAGCGTGACTAATTCACCAATAATCAAGCCAGCCAGGATGGAGCCCCCAATGCTTCCCATCCCACCCACAATAACAACCACAAATGTCTCCACAAGAAAATTCATTCCCATTAACGGTTGAACATCTTGAATGGGTGCCGCCAAGACCCCTGCGAGCCCTGCCAGAGCTGCTCCCATGCCAAAAACAAGGGTGAATATTCTAGCGATATCAATCCCCAAAGCATCGGCAATCTCGCTGTCGTCGGTCCCTGCTCTGATAATTGCACCCAGCTTGGTCTTCACTATGAAAAGCCAAACTCCTGATGCCAAAAAACCTGTGACCAGAATAATACAGAGGCGGTATTTCGGATAGACCATGAAGCCTAAGTTGACTGCCCCTCCTAAGAATTCTGGGATGTTAAAAGGCTCCCCTTCTGGGCCATAGATGATTTTAATGGCGTCCTGAATAAAAAACATGATTCCAAAAGTAAGAAGCAAGTTATAAAAATGAGGAAGTTTATAGAGCTTACTGATAAGAAACTTTTCTAATAGAATACCGATGATGCCCACGATGACAGGGCACAGGAGTAAGGCTATGAGAAAGTGTAGATTGAGGAGCGTCACAATACTATAGGCAGTATAAGCGCCTAGCATGTATAGGGCGCCGTGTGCAAAATTGACGACCCCCAGGGTTCCGAAGATAACCGTGAGCCCCAGAGATAGGAGAACATAGATGGATCCCAAAATAAGACCATTAAAGAGCTGAATGAAAATGAAATGGAGATCCATGAAACCCATCCCCAGAAAGGAAACAAACGCTGGGGTGAGAGCCTCGCTCCCACCCCTTAGCAAAATTAGAATCCTTTCATTTCACAGCCAAATTGCCCTGGTTTTCCAAAAGCCTCCTCTGCAGGTAACGTACCGACGATTTCAAAGTAATCGTCCTTCTCTTTGATCTCTTCGGGCCTTTTTGCCCTGAGAAGGTATGCTTTTGCCACCTGCATATGATCCTCGGGTCTGATGTAACCTGGGTTGGCAAACATATCCCTGAAAGTATGTCCCTCCAATGCTTTGATAACCGCCTCGGCATCTGTCGTGCCCGCTCTTTTGACAGCTTCAAGGTATTGCCATGTAGCACTATACACTGCTGCTGCCATAAAATGGGGGCGCTCACCGTGTTTCTTCAGATATTTATCGGCATACTCTTTAGCACCAGGATTGTCCACTTTCCAATACCAAGAACCGGCGACATAGTCGTCGGCAAAAACCTCGGGGCCCGCTCCTCTGATATTGGGCTCAAACAATAGCGCATGGACGATCTTGGCCTTCTTCTTCAGCCCGTATTGTACCGCCGCCTTTGTGGAATTAACCGTGTCGGGCCCAACGTTCAGGAGCACCAAGACATCGGGATCGGCCTTCATGGCCTTAAGAATATATGGACTGTAATCTGCTGTTTGTAACGCCACCATATCGTTTCCTACATGAATCCCGCCTTTCTTCTTAAGTGCAGCCGTAAAATGCTTCAACAGATCGTGCCCCCAGGCATAGTCCGAAGTAATGGTATACCATTTCTTCCCGAGATGTTCCGCCCCCCAAAGACCGACAGTCGTGGCAAGCATATAGTCATTGTAGTTCCATTTGATGATATAGCGGTTGCATTGTTTCCCAATAAGATCAGTTGTTCCTGCTGAAGTGGAGAAAAAGGGTTTCTTATGGATAAGGGCCTGCTGTGCTACGGCAAGAGCTGCCGCACTATTGGGACAGGCCACAATCATATCCACCTTTTCTTTTTCGTAGAGCTCCTTCGCCTTCTCATTTGCAACGCCTGGATTGTACGCATGGTCCCTTTTTATCAGTTCGATCTTCTTCCCTAAAACCGTACCAAAATCCTCGACAGCCATCTCCGCAGACCACGCCTCCCCGTTGCCAATAGTAGCAAGCGGCCCGGAGAGCACACTAATAACCCCCACCTTGACGGTATCTGCCGCATTTGCCGGGCAGACCAACCAAAATAATGAAGCCATTAGCACAAAACCAACCACTGAACCTTTCTTCATCATGGTGCACCTCCTTCACAATTAAAAGTCCATCTTCCAGTTTTGTCCCGGAAGGTTTAAGCCTGAATTTCACCTCCTTTCTCTCTTGAACCTCTGATCTTTAGACCCCAAGATATCTTTTTTGAATCTCGTGATCGTGTTTGAATTTGTCATTACTCTCCGAATACACAATTCCCCCCCCGTAAAGGATATTGTGCTTATCCGCATATTGTGTCGCAAATCTGGTATTCTGTTCTATGAGGAGGATTGTGAGACCGCTCTTCTTAATCTCTTTTATGATTTCCCCAATACTTCTTATGAGGAGAGGGGCTAGCCCTTCTGTGGGCTCATCGAGCAAGATCAAATCCATTTTTGCCCTTAATATCCTCGCAATAGCCAGCATTTGCTGCTCCCCGCCGCTGAGTTGAGACCCCTTGTTGTTAGATCGCGCCTTCAGGGCTGGGAAAAAATTGAATATTTTCTCGAGACCCCATCCTTCCGCGCCTCTTCCCCACACCGGGAACATAATGTTTTCGACCACAGTAAGACTTGGGAAAATCCTTCTGTCTTCGGGAACAAATCCTACCCCTTGCTTTGCAATTTCATGGGGGGATCGTCCTACAATATTCTTTCCATTTAATGTAATAGCGCCGGAGCGGGGGGATAATATTCCCATGATTGTTTTAACGGTGGTCGTCTTACCCGCTCCGTTTCGCCCCAAGAGTGTTACCAACTCCCCTTTTTCAATATTGAGCGATAGGTCTCTCAGAATGTGGCTCTCACCATAAAATGTATTGATGCCGGCTAGCCTTAACAAATCTAATATCCCCCCAAATAAGCCTCTTGCACCTTTTCGTTCTTTTGGATTTCCTCTGGCCTTCCTTGGGCAATGACGCTCCCCTGGTTTAACACTGTAATGATGTCCGAAATGGAAATAACCAAATCGATATTGTGATCGATCATAATAACCGTAAGAGTTTTTGAAATCTCCTTTATCAATTCCATCATCCACTGAATATCCCCAGACGGCAGTCCGGAAACGGGCTCATCTAGCAGGAGGATCTCAGGATTTGTTGCCAGTGCGATGCCAATATCAAGAATACGTTTTTCTCCATAAGCTAGATTTCTTGATATCATTTTCTTTTTCTCTACCAGCCCAATGAATTCCAGAACCTCGTCGGCTTTCTGGCTTGCCTCCTTGAGCTCATCATAATGCTTTAGGAAATTAACCGATTCTTTTTTTCTAGACTGAGCAGCAACTCTTACGTTTTCATGGACAGATAAGGCAGGGAAAATACTTGTGATCTGGAAAGAGCGGGCCAATCCTTTCATTGAAAGTACGTAGGGTGCTAAACCGCTGATATTTTCCCCCTTGAAGAAGATCTCACCGTGAGTTGGGGATATAAAGCCTGTCAACAAATTGAAAACGGTTGTCTTCCCTGCCCCATTTGGACCGATAATGGAGTGAATTTGTCCCGGATAGATCTGAAGGTCGACTTCGTTGACGGCTCTCAACGCCCCAAAATCTTTTGAAAGCTTCTTCG